>ENA-OYYB01000804-OYYB01000804.1-human-gut-metagenome-genome-assembly--contig:-NODE-804-length-16026-cov-6.254399_pt1 | contig 16026 bp, 7 predicted proteins | sample MGYA00244059_ERZ653440 | MGnify/ENA primary metagenome ERZ653440 (study PRJEB26926, sample SAMN06164994) | human gut metagenome | biome: ENVO:00009003; feature: ENVO:2100002; material: ENVO:00002003... | reverse complement strand
ACGAGATCCTGAGATGTCTCGTGGGCTCGGAGATGTGTATAAGAGACAGTTATGCTATGTATATGTGAAAAAGTGCAACCCTTATAATTGGCACGCTATTATATTTGCACCCAATAATACATAGCAAGTCTTTTTAAATACACATTTAAAAAAATAAATATTATGAAAAATGTACTAGTTAAAACTGCCTTTATTTTCTTTAGCTTTTCTTTGTGTAGCTGCTCCTACAGCAAAGACCCCAACGACCTTTTACCTCCTTATGTGGTATTCGAAATACCTAATATCCCGGAACAGCCTGACGAAGCCGGACCACAACCCGGTAATGGCACTGACTATTATGTATCTTCAACCCTTGGAAATGACAACAATACTGGTACTATAGAGAAACCATTCCAATCAATTGCCAAAGCCGCTGAAGCTGCTAAACCAGGGGATAAGGTAAATATCATGAATGGTACCTATATCACAAAATCAAGTCCTGTACTAAACTTGAAGTCGCAACACTCTGGAACAGAGGGTAACTATATCACCTACCGGGCACATAGTGGCCACAAGCCTGTGATTTATGCATCGGGAGAAGTCTGGAATGCTATTCAAATCAACGCCTCGTACATTATTATAGACGGCCTTGAACTCAAAGGCGACAATGACAACCTTACTTACGAAGCGGCCAAGAAGGCGTATGACGATGCCAAAGCCGGCACTGCCTCGCCTCAAGGTAAGTTTAACACCAATGCACTCACCATTGGAGGGTCCAAAAAAGAATCACAATTGCCCCACCATGTGACGGTAAGGAATTGTGTGGTACATGATTTTCCAGGCTCGGGACTGAATGCTATCCAAGCAGATTACATCCGGTTGGAAAACAATGTAGTTTACAATACCTCCTGGTATACCATGTACGCTACAAGCGGCATGAGTATCCTTTGCCCTTACAATAGCGATGGCAATGAAGGGTATAAGATAATTATACGCAACAATACTTGTTATAACAATAAAACAACTATTCCATGGATCAATACCGAAAATTTATCCGATGGAAATGGCATTATTATAGATATAAACAACAAGCCCTACGATGGAGGAGTTATTGAAACAAACGAGGCTTACCGTGCGCGCACTTTAGTACAAAATAACGTTTGCTACAACAACGGAGGATCGGGTATACATGCCTTCGAAGCCAACCATGTCGACATCGTGAACAATACTGCATATAAAAACGCCCGAGTGATGACTACCTACGGAAATATATATGCAGCGGATGCTGAGGATGTATACATTCTCAATAATATAATACACGCAGGCGGTGGGGTTTGTACCACCAACAACCGAAACCAAAATGTTGTATATGATTATAATATCTATTTTGATGGAACAGTAGCTGCACCGGGTAGATACGATAAAACAGCCGACCCCAAATTCAAGAAAGCCTCTGTAGATCCTGCTGAAGCCAATTTCAAAGTGGAAGACAATAGTCCGGCTATCGATTCGGGAGTAAAAGCTAAAAGCCCGGCCAAAGACAAAGAAGGCATCGCCCGTCCTAAGGGTGCCGGTATAGACCGTGGAGCTTACGAAATAAAATAAATATCAAGACACTTTTAAACCTCAAATAAATAAGTACTATATGTTAAAACAGATTTCAATCAGATTGTACCTGTTGGCGATAGCCATGTGTTGTACCATTTTTTCAGTAACCTCATGCTCCGATGACGAAGAAGGCATCCGGGTAGAGAATGTGAGTTTAAATGAATCCGAGCTTTCAATAGTTGAAGGACAAAAGCAAATACTTACAGCGACCATCAGTCCCGAGAATGCAACCAATAAAGAGGTGACATGGAAGTCAAGCGATGAAAGTGTAGCTACAGTGAGTGAAACTGGTGAGGTTACAGCTATTGCTAAAGGTGATGTTGTAATTACTGTGACTACTGTAGATGGCAGTAAAACTGCCAGGTGCTTGTTCATTGTAGAGAAAGCCACAATTCCTGTTACAGGTGTTAGTTTGAATAAAACCGAACTATCTTTGTTGACTGGCAAGAAAGAAACCCTTATAGCTACTATCGTACCGGATGAGGCTACTGCTAAAAGTGTGACCTGGAAGTCGAGCAATGAGGCCGTTGCTACAGTAAGTGAAACGGGGGAAGTTACAGCTATATCTGTAGGTACAGCTACGGTAACTGTTACTACGGTAGATGGTAATAAAACAGCTATTTGTGAAGTTACGGTAGAAGCTCCTAAGCAGTATACTGTCAAATTCAACACAAATGGTGGCAGCACGCTGGACGATATCATACTTAATGAAGGTGAGAGATTAATTCAGCCGGAAAATCCGACTATAGCAGGTGGTAACGCAACCGAAGGACTTTATCTAGGTGTAATTGATCCTGAAGCTGGTGCAACTTTTGATGGATGGTTTACTGATGAACAACTAACCACTGCCTACAATTTCAATCTACCTGTAACCACTGATCTGACCCTTTATGCACGATGGAATAATACTGCTCCCGATCCGATTGATGTGAGTGCAGAAGCTGGGGGAAATATATTAGATAAAACCTTTACGTACCTCAAAAACCTGACATTGCAGGCACCGGCAGCATACACATTTGTGCTGGCTAGTGACATTACTGCAAATGGATTACCTGAATTTACAAATGAGAATGTAACTTTGACCATTGTGGGAAAAGAGAAAGAACGTGTGATCCAAAAAACAAATATTGGAAACTTCTTTACAATTAGGGGTGGAACATTGCTTTTGGATAACAATATTAAGATCACTGGAACAGGATTAGGGAAATACCGCGCATTTTATCTAACGGCTAATGGCAATTTGGTAATGAAAAAAGGTTCTAAGATATCTGATATAGTAGGTGGCATGACAGGCAATGCAGCTGCCATTTATATGGACAGTGGTACCACTACCTTTACTATGGAAGGCGGAGAGATCTGTAACAATGTGGTTGAAGCCACGGAATCAGACCATAATTTCATGGGTACGGCAATTTGTGCATTCCGTGGAACAGTAAATATGAAAGGTGGGCTCATTTCCAATAATAAAATAAAAACAAACCGGGCTTCCTATGAGATTTCAGGAGGTGTATATGTTACAAATGGCTGGAATACAGCATTTAATAAGACAGGGGGGATTATAAAAGATAATACTGCGGAAAGTGATGGAACAGGCACTGGTGCAATTGGTCAACAAGTTTTATTGTATCGTAAGATAGGAGATGTTGTTGATTGGAAGAAGATTGATGTTAATTTGAGTGAAACAGATAATCCGACTACAAGTAATGTGAATGATTCATTCTGGAAAACTGTAGAATAAAAAGTATCTTCATACGGGTGAATACCTGACGGTATCCATCCGTATGATTTTTGGAAGAAAATATATCAAATCTTGTAAAATGAACAGTAAAGAATGAAGTGATTGGTCTTACAATCAGGCATAACGATATAACCTATGGAAGAAACATTCACATACTTAAAATTAGCAACATGAAAAGACATACATTATTATCTTTGTTATTATTATTCGCGTACGCCGTCTATTCTCAGCACGGTCCGATGCAAAAAAATAATGCTCCTCTCTTCGGTGCCCAAATATTCATTGAGCCGGGGCAAAGTCCCGAACTCATCGACAGTTGGTTTCGAACCCTGCACGAAAACGGGATGGATGTCTGTCGCATTCGTATGTTCGAATCATACATGTTACAGGCGGATGGTACTTGGGATTTCACTTTATTTGATCACGCTTTTCATGCCGCTACACGCCATAATATTAAAATCTATGCCACTTTCTTTCCTACTACCGAGAAAACAGATATCGGTGGATGGAAATTCCCCATTGACAAATCACAGAAAGATAAGTTCGCACGATTTATACAAGCCCTCGTTAACCATTATAAAGACTCTCCCGCCCTTTACGGTTGGGTGCTGATTAATGAGCCCGGAATAGATGCACTTCCCGATACCCCATTCATACGGGATAGCTATGCAGACTGGGAACAGAAGCATCCTGCGAAAGAGTATAAATCCAACGGTTATCCTGTGCTCATGGACATCCGGAAACAGAAGTTCCAGACTGATATCAACACTTCTTTCCTGCAGTGGATTGCTGACGAAATACGCAAATACGATACTGCTCATGATATCCATGTAAACAATCATGCTATCTTTCAAAATTATGGTCAATACGATTTCCCGATTTGGCGTACCTTTCTGACTAGTTTGGGCGGTTCAGCTCATGCCTCATGGCATTTCGGTTACTTCGACAGGCAGCAATATACGCTTGCTATGCTGGCAAACGCCGAGATCATACGCTCCGGAGCCGGTAACCTGCCGTGGTTTATGACCGAAATACAAGGTGGAAACAATACCTATAGTGGTCTGAATGCCATGTGTCCCACACCCGAAGAAATTGTACAATGGCTTTGGATTACCCTCGGTTGCGAAAGTAAAGGAGCCATTTTCTGGACGCTCAATCCTCGCAGTTCGGGCATTGAAGCCGGTGAATGGGCTATGATTGATTTTCAAGGGAAAGCTACTGAAAGATTACTGGCCGCAAAAGAAGTTGCCCAAGTCGTAACTGCTAATGCCGCACTTTTCAGTGAACCTCACATCGTTCCCTCCGGTATCGATGTGGTGTACTTCAACGAATCCCTTTGGGCCGAGAGCCTTATGGCTATAAAAGATGACAGATATCCCGGTCGCCAGCCTGGTGCTGTAATCAAGTCGCCTGTTGCCTGCTTTCGCGCATTGACCGAGCGAGGATTGAATGTCGGCCTGAAAAACATCAATGAATATGACTTTACGCAGCATGATTATAGTGGAAAGTCCATTATAATTGCTAATCAGATATCCATTCCTGCCCGATATCGCGAGTCATTAGAAACTTTTGTCACTCGTGGCGGCACATTATTGATAGAAGGCCTTACCGCCTTTTTCGACGAAGATTTGCACAATACCATGAACACCGGATTTACTTTCGAAAAACTGTTCGGAGGCAATATTTCCGAGTTTATTCTCAAGGACAATCTCTTTGATGTGGAGACAGACGGGCATACATTGCCTACTCATTTGTGGTATGGTCGTATTGCAGGACAGCGAGGTACAGTAGGAGTACATACGTTTGGCAAAGGACGGGTCATTTGGTTACCTTCAACAGTTGCCCTCGGCGCATTTGTGTCGGGTGATTATCGTCCGTTGTCAGATTATCTGGTTTCAATATTGCCACACTCAGCGTCAACTATCAGCTTTGATAAACATTATTCCAATATGCTGATGCGTACCTTGAAAACTGGAAAAGAAACACTGGTAATATGTATCAATAAGTCGGAACAGCAGGAAAGTATCCTACTGAATAATCTGCCGGAAACGAAAAATAGGAAAATCATTTATGCTAGTATGGGTTGTAACATTACGAGGGATAAATTAGTGATGAGTCCTGAAGGAGTACTTGTGGTGCAATTGTAGGATGCTCTAGCACTTTTTCTTAAATCTCTAGCATATTTTGTTATAACATTGAATTCTGCTATATATATGTGAATATGTGCAAGTTATCCGGTAACTTTTATTCTACTTTTACAGTCGGATAAAACACTAAACAGAAGTTATTTATCTTACAATAATTAATTACTATTAATAATTAATACTTTAGAAAAACGAACTATGTATGAAAAAACACTATTTCTTGTCGGCTGTATTTAGCAGACAATTATTCGGAAAAATTCCGGTTAAGGTATTATTTACCTTCACACTTTTGTTCGGTATCACATCGGCGTTACTGGCGCAGCAGCGCACAGTAACAGGTTTGGTTAGAGATAACCTGAAAGAACCTATGCCAGGACTTACAGTGATGCTAAAAGGTACAGAAACCGGTACAATTACCAACGTTGATGGTAAATTCAGTATATCTGTACCCGGCAATGATGCAGTATTGGTATTCTCATTTGTAGGCTACAATACACAGGAAATTCCGGTAGGTAACCGTTCGGATATTGTAGTAACCATGACCGAAATGAGTCAGGTAATAGATGAAGTGGTGGTGATAGCCTACGGTGTACAAAAGAAAGAAAGCGTGGTAGGTGCCATTAGTCAAGTAAAAGGAGGCGATCTTGTGAAAGCAGGGGTACCTTCGGTATCTGGTTCGCTTACAGGTCGGGTGCCAGGTATGGTCACTATGCAACAAACCGGTTTGCCGGGTGGAAACGAACCGCAGATTTTTGTTCGCGGGTTGTCGTCATTCCAGGGAAATAACCAGCCGCTGGTACTGGTTGATGGTATCGAACGCCCGTTAAGCGACATTGATCCTTCGGAAGTAGAAAGTATTTCGGTATTGAAGGATGCTTCAGCTACAGCTGTATATGGTGTGAAAGGTGGTAACGGGGTTATCCTCGTAACAACCAAGCGTGGACAGGAAGGACGCATGGAAATTAGCGTCAATTTTGATCAGACGCTGAAACAACCAATAAACGATAATATACAGGAACGCTCATATCCTACGCTTTTTGCACGTGACCGGATGTACCGCACACAGAATAATTATAACATGGTACTCGGTGCAGATGTATTGGAGCACTATCGCAATCCAGTGGATGAGTTTGATCAGTATATTTACCCCGATGTAAATGCTTGGGACAAAAGTATGAAGTCGGCTGCATGGGATACGCGCGTATCAATATCTGCTCGGGGTGGAACAAAGAATGCTAAGTATTTCCTAACCTTAAGTTATTTACACGAGGGCGACTTGATGAAATCGGAACAGACTTTATATAACCCCGATTTCAAATACGATCGTGTGAACTATCGTATGAATTTCGATTTCAACCTCACTAAAAGTACACAGTTAGCCATATCCAGTAGTGGATATATCGGTTCACAGAGTAACGGTGGAAAATCGGAGAATGATGACGGTCCCAAGGCAGTAAACAATATATATACACTGCCTCCTTATGTCTCACCTTATGTATATCCGGCCGAGTTTGTGGCTAAATATCCCGACCCGAATAATCCGGTGATTGGTGATCGCGTAGCGGGTAACCTATTGAATACAAGTGGTGATATGGGGTGGTTTGCCCATAATTACAAGGGAACAACTCGTACTGTGCGCGACCGTTTGGGCATAGATGCAACGCTGGTGCAACAATTGGACTTTATTACCAAGGGACTGTCGTTTAAAGCATTTTACTCCTATAATAACTATTCAACTTGGACCGGTGGTAACTATGTGTACACGGGTGAAAAGTATTTCTTTACTTTGCTGGAAGGAGGAGGTTATAAATGGGACCGAATGGTAGGAGCGAGCAACGATTATTATCAGGAGGTGGAGGCACCCTATCAACAGCCCTTAAAGCGTGGCAAAGATCCTTCATACGACTATGTATATGGGGCACAACTAAACTATAGCCGCAGCTTTGGTGATCATACAGTAGGAGCGTTAGCATTGTTTGACCGACGCATCAGTCAAGCAGGTGCAAGTTTTCCGCATTATGAGGAGAAATGGAGTGGGCGTGTTACTTATGATTATATGAACCGCTATATGTTTGAAGCCACGTTAGGTATTTCGGGTTCCGAACGTTTTGCGCCATCCAATCGCTTTGGATATTTCCCTTCTGTAGCTGTTGGCTGGAATGTAGCAAAGGAGAAATTTTTCCACAAGATTTTCCCCAAACAGTTCAGTAACCTCAAGATACGCTATTCGTATGGTGAGTCGGGTAACGACCAAGTGAACGACTTTCTGTATATTTCAGACTTTACTAACTATAATAGTTATACTACCGGTGCACCAGGAACCAGCAAGGATGTAACTACCGTGCGCGAGGGTGCCGTGCCCAACACTACTGCACGATGGGAGCGTGCTAAAAAACATAACTTCGGAGTCGACTTCGGCTTCTTCGATAACTCGCTGGTTCTAAGTGCCGAATTTTACTCAGAACATCGTGATGGAATTCTTATGAGCCGCCAGGCAGTACATACACTATTCGGACAAAGTCTCAAAGCACTGAATATCGGTGAAACCAAGCGACACGGTTATGAGCTCGAGCTGAAATACTTCGGAAAGGCAGGCAAAGTGAATTACTTTATTTCGGGTAACTTTAACTTTAATGAGAATCGTATTTTGAATCAAGATGAACCTCTGTTGAAACCTGAATACCAACGTAGAGAAGGTAAGCCTATTGGAGTATCATATAGTAACCAAAATATCGGATATTATCAGAATATGGATGAAATGTATAACTACAGTCTCAACCAGAGTGAGCTGCGAGCGGTAGGTGCTGACAAAATTCTTGATTTCAACGGAGATGGTAAACTGGACGGAAACGATGCTATTCCAATGGGGTACACTGACCGCCCCAATATGACTTATGGTCTTTCAGGAGGGATAGAATATCGTAATTTCGAAGTAAACTTCTTGATACAGGGTACAGCTCAAACGAACCGAAACTGGGGCAGCACCTGGAATCCTTTATTCAGCAACGACCCTAATCAATTATTTATTAAGGTAAAAGGACGTGATGATATGTGGACACCCGATAACCGTAATGCCAAATACGGTATCATTGGAGGCTATGACGAAGGGACTGCCAAGAATGGTTGGAAACCGGCTAGCAAGTCATTAGTCAATGCCAGTTACATCCGATTAAAATCGCTGGAGATTGCTTACTCCATCACCGGCAAGGTACTCAACAAACTAGGATTGTCGTCGGCCCGTATCGCATTGCAAGGCAATAATCTGATTACATGGGCGCCAGGTTTCGATATGGGTGACCCCGAAAATGAACCTACGTATGTAGACGGATATCAATATGGATTCCAGTTCTACCCGCTGCCCCGCAGATATACGCTGGCTTTAAAATTTAATTTCTAATCACTATAAAAACATAGCATAATGAAAACGTTTTATAAACAGATATTCGTTTCCATATTCCTCGTTGGGCTGTTTTGCTCATGTGTGGACTTTTTGGATCGGGTGCCCGATTCAGAGGCATTTACCGATGAGGATATATTTACCGATTACACACAAAGCCAAAGGTTTATAGACCAGTTGCTGATTCCCTACCTATATTTCGATGACAATGATTTATTGAATGACAAGGACTGGGGAGGCATGCATGGCAAACGGGTATACGGATTGCGTGAACATATTACAGACAATATTTTCCACACAAGTAAGACCTGGCATCCATCAAATGCGTACCGTACCGGAAATTTTAGTAATAGTACCAACGAATACTGGGTTGAAGGTTCTGAAACGAGATATACCGTTATCTGGAAAGCTATCCGTGTGGCCAATCTGTCTATTGCTAATATAGATCGTATTCCCAATGCTACCGACGAACAAAGAGCCAAAATACTAGGGCTGGCTTATTTCTTGAGAGGGCACTTCTATTTTATGCTATTACAGGGATGGGGTGGGATGCCTTATGTAACTGAACCCATAGATCCAGAGATGAATATGGACTTGCCACGCGAAACGTATACCGAAACCGCTCGTAAGATAGCTGCCGATTTCCAAACGGCTTCTACTTACCTACCCATGATCGTGTCTGATGAAGAATGGGGACGTCCCTCAAAAATGGCAGCTATTGCCTATAAAGCCAAAGCACTAGTATGGGGAGCAAGCGTATATGCCAATCCCACAAACGACCCTAAAATATGGGAAGAGGCAGCCATTGCCACCGGACAGGCTATCGACATGGCAGAAAAGTCGGGCTATTACCGCCTAATAGACATGGAAAACTTTAAAAAATTATTTGTCGATTGTGATCAGGAGACCCTGAAAGAGGTTCTTTTCGGTCGATTGTTCAATAAGACCGGTAATGCTCCATATTACTGTGGTATTCCGTCGGTAGAATTTGGTAACTCATGGACCATGGCTGAATCAGTTACCGAGAATTTGGCGCAATGCTTTCCGTGGAGTAATGGTGAACCTATAGATCCCGCTACCGATGAGTATAAATATACACCTTACACCGGTGACGGTGTGAACCATACGGGGCGTGATCCACGATTCTATCAATCTATCTTATACAATGGTGCAGCAACGCCACAAGTGACCGCTAAGGGAAGAAAAGTAGAAATTTGGAATAAAGCGTATGACAATTCCAGTTCGAGAGAATTGAGCGTAAATGCTCAGGGAAATGCAATAGCTGGCCATACCTATACCGGATATTATGTTTGGAAGCTTTTTGCCTCTGCATATGCAAGTGGTGGACGTACGTACGTTATGTGGAATTATCTCCGCTTAGCCGACTTGTATCTGTATTATGCCGAAGCAGCCAACCGTGCATGGGGACCTACTGCTGCTCCACAAGGCATAGCCGGGTTCAATCTCACAGCCGTAGATGCCATTAATAAAGTGCGTAACCGTGCCGGGATGCCCGAATTCGATCCCAATAGTCCACATGCTTGGCTGAAACCGGGTACCGTAGCTGAATTTGAACAGAAGATAAGGAACGAGATACGTATAGAAACCTGCTTCGAGGAAAAACGTTTCTACGACCTTCGCCGTTGGCACATGATGACCAACCCGGAGATAGCTACGATGTATGGCATGTATATTGAAAAAACAGGTCCAGAGAACTTTACCTACAACGTAGTACCCGTTGGCTTTAACCTTCAATGGAAAGAATTTCATCACCTGTTTAAAATTAAAAATAGTGATACGGAACTGGGACCTAATTTTGAACAGAATCCCGGATGGTAATCAACCTGAGAGTTAACTATAAAATACACGAAAGATAATATGAAACATATATTTTTAGCTTTCCTTGCCTCTGTATGTTCACTGGACATGGCTGCACAAGCCATACCAATGCCGGCTGATACGTTGAATCTGGCGGACCAGGAGGTGAATGTCCTTTTCGGGACACAGAAATACGGACGATTTGTAGGAAATATGAATTCGATAAAGGGAGACAATCTTACTACATATCCCACTTTAATGGTAAATGAAGCGTTGGCCGGACGCCTGCCAGGTCTTTTTATGATGCAGAACAATGGTGAACCGGGCGAAAACAGTTTCACTAGTTATATACGCGGAAACGTAGGAGGATATATTACTCTGATAGACGGTGTGGAACGTCCGTTGGGTACATACGACATTGATCAAATTGAAGAGATACGTGTGCTGAAAGACCCGGTGTCCAAAGCACTGTATGGCGGTCGCACGTCTAACGGAATCATTATGATTACTACCAAACGCGGTAAAAGTATCGAGAGCGAATTTAAAGTGAACGTGCAGGGCGGAATTAAAATGCCGTCTCGTCTGCCAGGGTATCTCAATTCGTACGACTTTGCCACCCGCTACAATCAAGCGTTGGCTAATGACAATATCAGCGTGGGTGCCTACACACAAGAAGCTCTGAATGCTTACAAGAATCACTCCATGCCCTACAAATATCCGGACGTGGATTATTATGACCAATTCCTGAACAATTCAATGAATATCATGCGTGTTAATGCTGAATATTATGGCGGAAATGAGCGTACGGTATATTTCATACACGGTGGTTACCAGAACGAAGGTGGTCTGGAAGCTTATGGTGACAAGAAAACAAACTTTAATGCGTTCACATTACAAGGTAATCTTGATACTCGTTTCTCCGACAAGATACTGTTGCATGCCAATGCTATCGGGTATATAGGCAGTAAGCAGTCACCTGGTGATTTCAGTTTCGAAACGCTGTCTTCGCGCTATCCCAATGCCTATCCTATATTAGTGGGACGTGACAGCGTCGGTGGCACTTCCTCGTGGAGAGACAACCCGTATGCTGAACAGACTCAAAAAGGTTACCGTAAAGAAAATCTAGTAATGATACAGGCCGACTTGGGACTGGAGTTCAAACTGGATGCTATTACCAAAGGACTTTCGTTCAAGCCTGCTTTCTCTATGGACATCTTCCATAATCAGCAATTAAATAAAATACACCGCCCGGCAATTTACAACATTTCCTCGTTCGACGGTTATGGAAATCCGCTCACCTTTAATACCATACAAACTCAACAGCTTGCCACCAGCCAGTCTATGGGAACCAGTGAATACACTAATCGGTGGGCGTTTACAGGCATTTTAGGTTACGAGCGCGAGTTCGGAAAACATCAATTAAACGCCGACCTGGTATACTATCTGGCTAAACTCACTACGGTCGAACAGTTATATGACAACAAAATCCAAAGCCTGGGACTGCGCGCCAACTATACTTTCAACGGTAAATACACTGTAGAGGGTGTGTTAAACTACACGGGCACACAAAGCCTGCATCCCGACAAACGTTTTAAAATTTTCCCAGCTGCCGGAATATCGTGGTTGGCATCAAGCGAAGAGTTCCTGAAAGATGTTTCATGGCTGGATTATTTGAAGCTGAATGCCTCGTGGGGTATTATGGGCGACGGAAGTATGGATCCGAACCTATGGAGAGAAACATGGAGTGCCGGTGGAGATTATAGCTTCAACAACTCTCTCCAAAACAAACTAGTGCAAATGGATCGCCCTGAAAGTAAAAGCCTAAGCTGGCCTAAACAGCGCGAAATAGACCTAAGTATCGAAGCTAACATACTGAAACATTTTTATGGTAAATTCACTTGGTTCGATTACCTACAAACAGGCATGTTCAGTCAGAGAACCAATCTGATGCCCGGCATACTAGGCGGTGGAGAATTTCTTCCCTACGTAAACTTCGGTGAAACAGCACTAAGAGGTATCGAAGTCGAATTGGCTTATGCAACCCGCATTAACAAGGATATGAGTATAAGAATAGGAACACATCTTACTTATAGCAAAAGTGAACGGAAAAAGGTAGACGAGCTACCCGATCCGGACTATTCCACTATAGGACTACCTGACGATGCTATACGGGGTTACAAAGCTATCGGTACCTATACGCAAGCTGAAATAGACGCTATTAAAGCGGGAACCAGCGATTTGGCATTACCGTCGTACATGGACCCGAATGAGTTGAAAGCTGGCAACATCAAGTATGCTGATATCAACGGTGACAAAGTGTTGAATAAATACGATACAAAAGTGATTGGCAATAGCACTCCAAGAATCATGTACGGACTTGATTTGACGCTGAAATACAAAGGATTCGAATTGAATATGCTATTCTCAGGATATGGCAAATACGACCGGTTACTGAACAATACCTATTACCAAGTGTACTCTACCCGTAAATATTCTGATGTACTGGTAGACGGGCTACCCAATGGTAATCCGCATCCGATGCTAACCACCGGTTCGGGTACTAACGACTTCCAAACTTCAGACTACTGGATTGTAAATGGTAGTTTCTTAAAGTTACGAAATGCCGCTTTGTCGTACACACTGCCCAACAATATAAGCAAGCTTATCTTTATGAAGAACTTGAAGTTTTCACTCTACGGAACCAACTTGCTAACCTTTTCAAAGATTAAAGCATCTGACCCAGAGTCTTTAAATGCCGGAATAAATCAGTATCCGCTGTTTACAACATTGGCATTGGGCTTTTCAGCAACATTTTAAACTCCATAATAAAAGAAAAGTATGAAGAATATAATCTATATATGCACTCTGGCATTGGCGGTGACATTCTCTTCCTGTGAAGATTTTATGGATCCCAATCTGGATAATTACAAGAGTCCCGACTTGATATTGAAATCACGTGACGATTTCATGGGCGAACTGTATAAGGCGTACGCCACCCTGCCTACCCGTATCAACTTTACTTATGAGGCAGCTACGGATAATGCGGTGGCAAACAATGGAAACCATGCCTCTTCACGGGCTGCCCGAGGAGGTATCTCGAACATTAGCAACCCACTGGGTGAAATGTGGGAAGCCGACTACCGTGCCATTAATCGTATCAACTGGTATATCGAAAAGATGATACTTGATCCCTCGCAGCCTATCCCTACGCCGGTGAAATTTGACATTGACCCAACGGTAAATTTACAATTCTTCTATTTCACTTTAGGAGAAGCTTATTTCTTGCGAGCATGGTATCAATTCGACTTGTTACAGAAGTATGGTGGTGTAGCCGATGACGGCAAAGCTTACGGCTTCCCCATTTCTACTAAATATCTAACCGCCGAAGAGCAAACCGACTTACCGCGTAATACTTATCAGGAATGTGTAGATCGCATTGTCGAGGATTGCGACAATGCGTATAATCACCTACCATTGAACTATTCCAAAGCCCAAGGATTGCTTTCCGATGGTATTATTGATTACGCCGGACATGCTTCAGGTATTGCTGCCCTAGCCCTGAAAGCACGTGCCTGTCTATATGCCGCCAGCGACGCTTATAATGTTGAGAAAGACATCAATAAATGGAAAAAGGCCGCTGAAGCCGCTGCTTTTGCTATCAATGCTGAAAATTTCAAAGATCTGATGAATTATTCCGACTATTTCAGCAAAGATAAATTAAATGATAAGAAGTACGACAACCCCGATATACTATTCAGAGGACCTATCCAGAGAGAAAGCACTGTATACGAAACTGAAAATTTCCCCCCACGGGCCGGTTCGGGAGGAGGGCTTTTCAACCCTACACAGAACCTGATAGATGCTTTTCCGATGAGTGACGGTTATCCGATTACCTCACCTTCGGTAGAGAAACCCTACAATCCACAGAATCAATTTGCCAACCGGGACAGCCGTCTTGACCAGTTTATCCTGCGCACTGGCGAAGGATTCGGCGGGATAACGGTCAATACAGCCGTAGGAGGTCAGGATGCCTTTGGTTCGGATGTGAACGCCACCCGCACAGGCTATTACCTGCAAAAGTGGTTGAACGGGAACGTACGTCTTGCAGCCCCTGTAACCAGAACTACTTTTGCAGCCGTATTACTGGGCAAAGCAGAACTCTACCTCAATTTTGCTGAAGCTGCTGTAAGAGCCACTGGCGATCCGGACGATAAAACTTACACCTACTCGGCTCGCGAAGTGCTAGCTAAGATTAGAAACCGGGCGTTGGGTAATGGAAATGACAAATACCTCCCTACAATAACAAGACAGGAAGATTTCCTGAAATTGGTGATGAACGAACGACGCATAGAACTTTGTTTTGAAAACCACTACTTCTGGGATTTACGACGTTGGGCCAAATCCGACACTGATGTGTCACAACTCAACGTACCGGTATATGGCATTTACTCGTCTGACGTGCTTGAGTCACGCCTCTTCCGGTCACCCTATATGCCATTACCTTATGGAGAATTACTGAAAACAAACAATCTCGTCAATAACAAAGGTTGGAACTAAGTACCCTAAAACACATGAATATGAAACATTTATTTATACTTGCCACAATTGTATTATGCCTATCAGGTTGTAAATACAACGATGATTATCTTGACCCCCGTCTGGACCAGACAATAGCTTACTTTGCTTCAGCTACCAGTTACGACCGTACGCTGATAGTGGGAGAAGGGCTATACTTTAAAATAGGAGCTGCCATGGCTGGAGTCAAAGAGAATAAAAAAGACGAATCTATCTATATGTTTATTTCCCGTGAACCGCTTGGTGGCGAAAAGGAACTAATGCCCAAAGATTACTACAATTCGTCCGAACTGGGCGGCATAATTGAAGCAACCATTCCTCAAGGAGAATTTCTGGGCTACTTCACCGTAAAAATGGACTCAATTAAGTTCCTCAATGATCCTCAATCGCTGGCCGGTCGGTATGCACTTCCTGTGAAGCTAGTCGATACTTCCCTCGAAAGTATTAACACGGAACTTGACTCTATACTTGTAACTGTAAAATACATGAGCGGAGTAGACGGCTACTACCTGTACGAATCTACCGTTAAGAAAGAAGTCGGTGGTAGCATCACAGAGACAAAAACAGAAAAGTACCCCAATGAGTCAGATAATAGTGCTTGGCGGTTGGAAACTAAAGCCCCCTTTACTGTACAGGTATCTCCGGCTGTGAATTCCTCTATTAATGGAGTAAAATTCAACCTTACTGTAAAGGGAAATGCTGTGACTTATGAGTCCATTGCAGGCCCTGTCTCTTATACACATCTCCGAGCCCACGAGACATCTCAG
>ENA-OYYB01000797-OYYB01000797.1-human-gut-metagenome-genome-assembly--contig:-NODE-797-length-16122-cov-6.187216_pt1 | contig 16122 bp, 10 predicted proteins | sample MGYA00244059_ERZ653440 | MGnify/ENA primary metagenome ERZ653440 (study PRJEB26926, sample SAMN06164994) | human gut metagenome | biome: ENVO:00009003; feature: ENVO:2100002; material: ENVO:00002003... | reverse complement strand
TCAGCCATAGTTACAGCCATAATAATTTCCTTTATTTAAATGAATAATAATTTTCAAAACAAAAAATGTGCCAATCTGCCAATACAATGCAGGATGAGGTAACTACCACACGCCTGCACGCTAGCAAATTGGCACATTTATATATTTAAGCCTCTTCGTCTTCCTTGATGAAGGCAGCAGCTTTCGCTGCATTGATAGCTTCTTCATCAGACTTGTCGAGTCTTGCTTTTACTGATTTCTTCTTGCCTTTGTTTGCAGGAGCTTCACCAGCAGCTTCCATATCGATCTTTTCAGCTTTTCTTTCTTCCAAACCTTCGATCATTGCAGCACAGCAAGCATCCAGGATAACTTCTACTGATTTAGTAGCGTCATCGTTAGCAGGAATTACGAAGTCAACGTTTGTAGGATCAGAGTTAGTATCAACGATACCGAATACAGGGATACCCAGACGGTTAGCTTCACGAACTGCGATATTTTCTTTCATTACGTCGATAACGAACAATGCAGACGGCAGACGAGTCAGGTCAGCGATAGAACCCAAAGTCTTGTCCAATTTTGCACGTTGACGAGAGATCTGAAGAACTTCTCTCTTAGAAAGGTTAGAATATGTACCATCGTTAGTCAATTTATCGATAGTAGCCATCTTCTTCACAGCCTTACGGATAGTCGGGAAGTTGGTCAACATACCACCCGGCCAGCGCTCGATTACATAAGGCATATTAACAGACTGAGCTTTCTCAGCTACAACCTGCTTTGCTTGTTTTTTAGTAGCAACAAAAAGAACTTTCTTGCCTGATTTGGCAATCTGTTTCAAAGCTTCAGCAGCTTCGTCTACTTTTGCAACTGTTTTGTGGAGGTCAATGATATGAATACCATTGCGTTCCATGAAAATATAAGGAGCCATTGCAGGGTTCCACTTTCTCTTAAGGTGTCCGAAGTGGCAACCAGCCTCCAATAATGTATCAAAATTTGTTCTTGACATCTTGTTTTTTCTTTAAATCGTTTACTTTCTTTTTTGTTTTTTCTAAACCAACCGCTGGGTAGTCTATGAACAGAGTCCCAGTAGTTTAGATACTAAACATATTCCTCGGTCAGGCAGCACATTAACGCTTGCTGAACTGGAATCTTCTACGAGCTTTCGGCTGTCCCGGTTTCTTACGTTCAACAGAACGAGGGTCACGAGTCATGAAGCCTTCTGCACGAAGAGCGGCTTTATCTTCAGCGTTCATCTTAACCAGTGCACGAGCAATTGCCAAACGCAATGCCTGAGACTGACCTGTGAAACCACCACCACACAAGTTAACCTTGATGTCATACTTCTCAGCAGCACCCAGTTTGTTCAATGGTTGTTTTACAACATACTGAAGAATAGTTGATGGAAAGTACTCTGCAAGGTCTCTCTTGTTAATAGTAATCTTTCCTGTACCTTCGCTTACGAATACGCGTGCAATAGCACGTTTACGTCTGCCTAATGCATTTACTACTTCCATTATATCTTATTTAAGTGAGTTTATATCAATTGCTTTCGGGTTCTGAGCATCGTGTTTGTGTTCGCTACCTGCGTAAACATACATATTGCTCAGCAACTTAGCTCCCAGTCTGTTCTTCGGAAGCATGCCCTTCACTACTTTTCTCAGTAATCTGTCTTCACCATTAGGTTTGGCGATCAAACGAGCAGGAGTCATTTCTCTCTGACCACCCGGGTAGCCAGTATAAGACAAATAAACTCTGTCATTCCATTTGTTACCACTTAATTTAACTTTGTCTGCATTGATGATAATAACGTTATCACCGCAGTCTACGTGAGGAGTAAAGTTTGGTTTGTACTTTCCTCTCAGCAATTTTGCAACTTTTGCTCCCAGACGACCTAAAGTCTGGTCTGTAGCGTCAACGATAACCCATTCTTTGGTTACAGTCGCTTTGTTTGCAGAAATGGTCTTGTAACTTAAAGTATCCACTCTAATTTTGTTTTTTAAATGTTACTACTAAAAATTTTCTTCACCACATATCAGCCTTCCCCGGACAAAGGAGGACTAACTTGCTATGAATTAATCTCTTATCATTTTGTGATAATAATCGGCTTGCAAAAGTACGGCTTTTCTTTGAATTGGCAAACTATTTTTGTATATTTTTCCAGCCGCCTATTCTATTGAGAGTCTTCTTAATACCCGTTATTATTCATTCCATTGAGTTTTGGATTACTTTGTATCTCTTTCAGAGGGATAGGGAAAAGTTCATGTTTACCCTCCGTAAAATTCCGGTAAGCCGGATATGGTTTGTTCTCTTTCTGATTGACGGAACTGATCTCACCAAACAGTTTCAGAGCCTTGCCCAGTACTCCCCAACGTATCAGATCATATTTGCGTTGTCCTTCAAAAGCCAGTTCAAAGCCACGTTCCCAGTAAAGAACTGTACGAAACTTTCCTTCCGGTGTAGAATCATCGATGAAAGTCAGGTTATGTGTCTTTTTCCGTACGCTCATCATTTCATCATAATTCGCTTCTGTAATAGAAGTTGCATCAGCACGTGTACGTACGCTATTCAGCAAATCCCATGCTTTCTGTCTGTCCGTTCCCGTTTCATTATACGCTTCGGCAGCCATTAATACCACATCAGCATAACGCAAAGGGCAATAGTTCACATCCGCATAATTGATATTCTTGTTCCACAATTCTTTCGGCATCCATTCCCGACGCCATTTTCCCACATACCAGCTTCCTGCGCTTCTTTCTTCTTTTACATGCTCTTTTTTAGTACCATTCCAGGTATAACGATAGGTGCAAATAGCAACATCACGGCGTTTATCGCTCGCTTCGAAGAAGTTACGCCATTCGGGAACGACTATAAAGAAACCATTGGCACGTCCCATATACTGACTTGATTCAGATGCAGAAACTCCGGTAGGTTCCGCCACCTGCGGACCGTTATAAATCCCCCATGCTCCACCATTACGACGTCCTTGCGAATGATAGAAAGCAATCTCCCAAAGACTCTCCTTATTATTCAGTACCCCCTGCGAGTAGCTTTTAAAGAGTGCCTCATAACCACCGTCATAAAAATCATGGTACCCTTTCTTTTCAAAAGCCTCCCACTCTTCTATCACTGCATCGAAATATTCCATTCGCTTACTGTCCTCCGGACGTTTCAACTGTCCATTCGACTGAAGGCTATATCCTGCACGCTGCAAATAGACACGCATCAGCAATGCACGGGCAGCTCCTTGCGTCACTCGTTCGGGACTGGAAGAAGCAGTTGCCCAATCCAGATTGTTCTTAGCGAAAGTAAGGTCAGATATAATCTCGTCATAAATCACTTCCCTGTCCACACGTTCACCAAAAGCAGATTCGTAAGATGAAGAATAAGATGTTTTGAAAGGCACATCTCCCCAATATCTCACCAAATCAAATGCGAGGAAAGCACGCAGAAAACGCGCTTCTGCTTCCAATGCTTTCAGACGGGTATTTTCTGCGTATCCTGTCATGCCACAGATTCCGTCAATGGTGAGGTTAGCCCGGTCGATTCCCTCATATTTCAGTTTCCAGATACTTTCAATCCATGTGTTCGTGGAGTTTAGCTGATAATGTGCAATATCGTGAACCTGATTGTCAGACTGCGTACGAGCCGTATAATAGGTATCGTCCGATGCGGGAGAAGCCATTTCGTACCAACCGTAATGATTAAAGTCCGACAATGAACTATATATTCCCATCACTGCCATTTCCGCTTTATCTTCTGAATCGAAATAACGGTCCCGGTCATATTTTGAGTTAGGTTCTTCCGTCAGCAAATCCTCGCAAGAGGAAAATCCTGTTGCCAATAAGGCGAATACGGCATATAATAGATGTATCTTTTTCATGATTACTATGTATTTAAAGAATTAAAATGCTACGTTGAGACCAAAAATAAAAGAACGGCTAAGCGGATACGCTCCGAAGTCAACACCCGGTGTCAAACCGCTTTTCATTGTAGAGACTTCCGGGTCGAAACCTGAATACTTGGTCCAAGTCAACAGATTATTACCGGTGGCATACAAACGCAAGTTTTTCAATCCCACCCTTGCAATCAGATTTTTAGGGAATGTATATCCCAAAGTCACATTACTTAGTTTCAAATAGGAAGCATCCTCCACTGCCCATGAATGAATATAATTATCTCCTTGTTGAGCATCATGATAAGCGGCTACGGTTTTACCAGCATTCAAAGCAGCCAGTTCTCCGGGATCTGTCACTTTCTGTCCATCCGAATTGATGGTCATCCAGCGATTAGAGCTATTCATCACGTCCAATGCGTTGTAGTTCAGGCTACCCACCTTACTGGTAACCAGTTTGGTCGCATTCAACACTTCGTTACCATAGCTGAAAGTCAGGAATATACTTAAATCAAATCCTTTGTAAGTAAAAGAATTGTTCAAGCCTCCGTAGAATTTCGGTTGAGCGTTACCAATGACCGTTTTATCATTTTCATCAATCACATTATCATCTCCGGTCAAGTTCTTAAACTTCCACATGCCCGGACGAATCTGACCTTTATCACCATGATAAGGTACACCATCTTTCAGGGTATAGGTCTGCGTAGAAGCATCATAATTGAAATCATCTACCTGATACAGCCCCTCGGTGATGTAACCATAGAACTGTCCTAATGGTTCTCCGACAGCAATACGATGGGTATTTTGGTTAAAGCCGAACTTGGCTTCATAGAGTTGTACCGCCTCACCGGTCAATGCTTTCACGGAATTTTTATTGTGCGACAGCGTCAGTGTAGTATTCCAACTAAACTTCTTTGTAGAGAAATTCACAGTATTCACAGTCAGTTCTACACCTACATTCTTCGTTTCTCCGGCATTAATCAACATACTCTGATAACCGGAAGAATAAGGCAGCTGGGCGTTAAGCAGCAAGTTACTACTCCTATTTATATAGAATTCGGGTGAAATGGTAATGCGTTGATTCAGAAATCCTAAATCGACCCCCATATTAAAAGTCTTGTTCGCTTCCCACTTCAGGTCGGGATTCGGTATCTGCTTGGAAGCATAACCGGGAGTAAGCTGATCTCCCATAGCTGTGATGATGGAAGACATCAAAGCAAGGCTGTTATAGCTACCGATTCTGTTGTTACCCGCCAAACCGTATCCGATACGGAATTTCAAGTCGGAGAAAACATTCAGTTTCTTTATAAAATCCTCCTCACCTACACGCCATGCTGCCGATACAGCAGGAAAGTATCCCCATTTATTATTCTTTCCGAATTTAGAAGAACCATCCGCACGGAACGTCGCAGAAAACAAATACTTATCGGTAAAATCATAGTTGAGACGAGCAAAGAAAGAGAGCAGATTATCATCATAGTTTTCATCGGACGAAGCAACGGACGGAGTACCCAGACTCATATCTCCCAAAATGAACTCATCGGTAGGCAACCCACTGACACCGGATTCGAGCACACGAGTCCAGCGTTTTACAAATTCCTGTCCCAATTGTACCACTACTTTATGCTTCTTCTGAAAACGTTTGTCATAAGTCAGGACGTTAGAGGTCTGAAAACTTCCGGTCTCTGTATTTCTGATAGAGCCGTAAATACCGTTGCGTCTTCCCATTATAGATTGGTCGCCATAGAAAAGCTCCCGGCGATAAAGTTGATAACGCATACCCGTATTGTTGCGGAAGGTCAATCCTTTGATGATTTTGAAAGTCAGTCCGCCATTGGCTTGCAAAGTGCGTGTTTCCTTATTATCCTTTTCTTCAGCGGCGGCAATCAATGGATTCTGCATCACGTTTCCATCCGCATCGCTTAATACAGGATCTTCTCCTGCCAACAAATCCGAATCACTACCACGTATACCAATAGTAGGACGGTATTGCAAAATCTGAACCATTTTATTAAACTTTGCATCTACATTGCTTCCGCCTTCATTCGTACCATTTCCGGCAACACCAGCTCCATACACTTTCAGATAATCGAAGTTGATACGTCCTGTAACGGAGAGCCGCTTATTCACTTCGCTTTTCACGCTAAGCGCAATATTATGTTTGTCGCTGCCGCTATATACCATCGCACCTTCATCCTTGAAGTAACCATAAGACATATTGTAGTTCAACTTATCATTACCACCGTTGACGCCTACCCGGTAATTTTGCGTAACGGTAGTGCGTCCCATCGTACGATCCAGCCAATCGATACCTTTACGATTGCCATAGTTCTCATGAAGATCGGCAAAACCACCGTAACGATTTTGCCATGACCGCATACTTTCCTCGGGATCAGTAGCATCCCCTAATGTTCTTTCATAATCCGCCAACACAAATTCCTCTACACTTAATACATCCAACCGCTTGGCAAGCGTACGCACACCTACATAAGAATCGAAAGTAAGTGTTGCTTTTCCTTCTCCTTTCGCACCGCTTTTGGTAGTGATTACCACTACGCCATTTGCTCCACGGGCACCATAAATTGCTGTTGCCGAAGCATCTTTCAACACATCGATACTTTCAATATCGGCAGGATCAAGGCTGGACATACCATCTTCCGTCGGAAATCCGTCGATAATATAAAGCGGTTCGTTGCTTTGCGTAATTGATATACCGCCACGAACACGCACTGACATCGTAGCACCGGGCTGACCGTCTGTCTGTATAATCTGTACCCCTGCCATACGTCCCGCTAAAGCCTGGGTTACATCAGACGAAGGAACTTTGAGCAAATCGTCGCTTCTCACAGAAGCCACGGAACCGGTCAGGTCTTTACGCTTTACTGTTGCATAACCGATAGCTACCACCTCATCCAACAATACTGACGCAGCCTTCATGGTCACATCAATCTGTTTCCTTCCTTTCACGGGTACTTCCATATTTTCCAGTCCGATAAAAGAGAAAACCAAGACATCTTTCTGCGGATCACTAACGGTAATGGTGTATTTACCATTGATATCGGTAATGGTACCCGTGTTTTGTTTTCCTTTCACGGTCACATTTCCTCCAATCACTTCCAAGCCTTCGTTGTCCACCACCTTACCGGTAACGGTCAAACTCTGGGCATAAATGCCGGATACACCGACAAGAAGCAACAAAATGCAAATAATTCTACTTTTCATCATATTCTGTTTGTTATTTATATTCACTATGTTTCATTGTTTATCATTGATTTACTACCCGGGTAGATATAGGACTCCGGTCGGTCATTTCTACCACCTGATAAGCTCCGTCTATCTCGTCGTAAAGCAACGAGGAACCCGTATATTGTCGAGAGTAAAAATTGCCATTCAACGCAGGATTGTCTGTTCCATAACTAAATACCGCCTGTTCGGTACGATGACTCACTGTCAGCTCCGGTGCCTTGGAAGCATCCAAAACCGCTTTGATCGTCCAGTCGCCTACGTTAAAGGTATCACCGTCACGGTTAATAATAGAAACAGCCTCATCTCCTACCTGAATAATAGCCAGGAAACGGGTGGCAGAACAACCGTCAACCCGTGCAGTCAAGTGCCACTGGTTGGGATACTCCGCTCCGGTGATGGCGGGCGGCACTACAAAACGATCCGTTTGGGACAGCGTAAAAACATGTCCTCCAAAAAGTTGTGTCACAGCCACCCATCCTTTGGTCTTATTATCTGTAGACAACGTTTTCTTTACCGCATCAATCTTAAATTCCGTAGGACTATGCAACAGCCACTCCCAGCGGACAGCCTCCGATGCCTCCAATTCATCATACACTATTACTGTATGAGGATGAAGCATCAACACGTGCCGACAGTATTTAGTCAACGGAGTGGCACCGAATCCATTTTCAGGCGTCTGCTCAATACCTGCCTGCTTGAAGTAGTCAACCCACATCGGGTCATTGCTGATACTTCTGTAAGCATGTGAAGCATCTCCCAAACAGTAACTAATATGCTGTCCGCCCATAGCACGCATCACACTGCCATAACCTTCGGTAGAATAAGGTTGCCCGATGCCGTTTACCAACAGTGAATTATGCGCCCGCGTATGGCGATAGGACATCAGATTGTGAGCATCGCTGAAATTCTGATAATAGCCTGTACTGCGATACACATCGACACCCTTATACAACAGATTAAAAGCATTCTGGCTGGCAGTAGTGTGACTGCCGGATCCGAATGTACTGGATCGGAACGAGAGTGCAAGATCTTTTTCTACATCTTCCGGTGCACTGTGCATGGCTACTTCACCGGCATCTTTATACCACACCATTTTATCAGCCCCGGCAGGAAAAGCTGTGTTGTAATCCTGCTCGGTGCACATCCGGTAAAGACGCAATTCATAATCCCGGCGCAACAGCTCCCGACATTCTCCGGCATACCATCCGGCATAGGAATCACCCGTTTCACACGCCAGATAATCAGCAAAGGCGGCAACCAGACGGTTGGGTTCACTACCCTTTTCACTATTGTCACCAAAGCCATTGCTTTTCGATCCCGGCGGACAAGTATAAACCAGCGAGCGTCCGACATTCTGATACCACGGATGCGATAGATAATCGTACTGACTGATGAATGAAAGAAGAGACGGCATATACGCTAAAGTCAATATATTGGCACTGAAATAGCCTGTGCCATTATGCCATATACCGTCACGATTGAAGCCGGAGGCAGGAGCTCGGGCTGTCCACAATTCATAATAATACTCCATCATGGGCAGCACTTCGGAAGAATAGGCCGGTTTGTCGTAAAGCGACAAAGCCACTTGAAAAAGGATCCGCATATTCTGCTGCCAAAAATGATTATCAAAGAGATGGTTTTCCTGAAAACCGCAATTTACCTTGTAGTAGTAACGTGCCACACGCATCATCAGTTCTTCGGCGGCAGTACGATCGGAAGCAGACAAGTTATTATAAAGCAGATCGTAGGCTGCAACAAGACACCATGCGATGTTGCTGGCAGTAAAGTTGGATGCAAAAAGTTGTCCGTCAGCAGGGGGAGCGACAATCAACGCTTCGAGAAGCTGACGTAACTTTTCGGCATAAATTTCTTTTTGAGTTAGATGATAGGCCTGATAAAGATAAGTGGCATGTTGCCGGAGCTCTTCTGCACGACTATATAAATCAGTCATTCCGGTGTATTCGGCTTTCAATGCCTGAGAAGCACGACTTTGTAATTCTGTATATTCAGGGTGTGAAGTGACACGGTTACGAGCCTCTCCGATACGGTCGTCTAAAAAACAGTAAATACGAGGATGCAGACGGGGAGCATTTGCTAAGAATGTCTGAAAAGGAGGTGTTACAAATTCCGGTGTATCATTCTTTACTTCGAAACGATAGATAGCACTCCATTCACCGGGCGTAGTTCCATTAAGATTGGTGGAACGAAAGCGCCAATACCATGTGCCGACCTCCAAACGACGATGAAGATTATACATACACCATTCCTGCGGTTCGGAAAGTAGCGTTTCGGAACTGCTGAAATCTTCAGCGCGCGAAAGGGAAAATTGCAGTCTTTCGCCCGTCTTCATGGCTTGAGGAACAATAAGAGGAGCAGGATTCAGATACAATTCATTATCTGCTTTGGGATAAGGTTGTGTCCGTATCTTATCCTGATAGGCATCGGGAATTCCGGCAGGCGTCTCTGGCTGCGTACTGTCCGGTTCGGGCAGCGAGTCAGATGTACAGCTACAGAATAACTGTACCATGAACAAAAGAAAAACCGATAGGCGAAATGTGGTGTGCATATTATTTTCTTTTCTTGGTATAAGATTAGAGGGCTATTTTCAAAAGTTTCAATGTAAGAAGAAGGTAAAGCGGGATGGGGGGATCCCACTTTCCTTGAATTTCTATTGAGTAAGGTCGAATATCCAGTGACTATTTAAAGATTGTAATCATGGGGCGGCAAAGAGCTTGTTGGTTAGCAGCTGTTTTAACAGCAATACCCGCTTCTTGTGCATTAGTTACGGCACCACTGGCCACATTAATACGTACACCAGAAACATTACCTTGGTTATTGATAGTACTGGAAGCATAGTTTACCGTAGCAATCGGTTCTCTATCAAACATTTTACCATTGACAAACTCAAACTCCGGCATGTTTCTGAAGTCCTCACTACCAGTAGCAGGTACCTCTTTCATAGTAAACAATGTACCCATAAACGCACTCAATTGCGACAATGTAGGAATATACCATGCACTCAAATTCTCACTAACAGGAGCATGTTCTCCCACCCATTTCTCATAAGTTGTTTTAAATGCAACATCTCCAAGCGCTGTTAATAAGACATCCGTAGTTTGTGTTCCATTTGTCATGGCTGCAACTGTTTCAGTCAAAGTTGTCAATAATTCCGTATTAAGAACCTGGCGACCAGCCGCCACATTTTCAATCGCTACTGCATATCCGGCGATTGTCTTGCCCTGAAGTGCTACAGGATAATTAGCCGGCACATCACTACCAATAGCCTCCATCATGAAAACGATACCAACAGCATCCGCCGCGTCACGTACCACTTTACCTTCTGCATTGATATAACTACCAACCTTCATTTCCAACGCTTCATAATCCGGATCCACTCCTACTTCAATGTCAAAGTTTCCATCTCCGATTTCAAATTTAGCCATAATCTGCATATTAGCATCCAAAGGTAATGTATTTGCCGGTATTTTAATCTCTTTACTATATCCGCCACTCAATGCCATGGTTATTTCTTCTGTAAATTTACCTACATTTGAAGGAGCAAAAAAGAAATTAGCGAACCAATTGCCATCCGCAGAAGCAAAATTTGCATTTGTATAAGTCACAGGAGTCGTAGCAGAACATTTACCCTCTAAAATATCATATCCGCTCAAAGCGTTGTATGTTATTTCCAGCTTATCAGCTTGCGCAGCTACTTCCGGATTCTTCGGTTTTACGCTCACATTGGCAAACGGCCGCTTCAATGTCACACTGGCATTGCCAATCGTTTCCAATTTTCCGCAGAAAGCGTCGCTGGCTGCCATCAACGCATCATTTGTCAGATCGAATGATGCAGTATTATATCCTACTGCTCTCAAATCAGCAGTGTTATATACTTTATTAGCAGCACCACTTTCCGGTACGTATTCAGCCCAGAACAATGCTTTCGACACTTCTTTTTGTTCATCTACGGAAATAGTGAAAGATACCTTACCGTCTGTAACCGGTTTAGTTACCTGATCGCCTATCTTATCGCCATCAGCATTCAGTAATTGCATGATACATTGCATCGTATAACCGTCAGGGATGGTAACCGCACGGCTAAAGACGTTATTTACAGGAGCCTGTACAGAGATGGTAACAGGAGCATTGATTTCTGTTCCGTTGGCCGAAACGATTTCTTCTTGTCCACAGGATGCAAAAAGCACTACGAACAAAGCCATTAGCGAATAAAATAAGTTCTTTTTCATGATCTTAATTGTTTTATGGTTAAGCAATTCTTAATTGATTTGTCTATTTTATAATTCTCCAAGGTCTACCTCCAGATCACCGTCATAATCGGGGTCGATCCCTATTCCTCCATTGGCATCGGAAGTCAGGAAGTTACCACGTACCGTTGTGTTTTTGCCCCGTTCACAAGGAATACGGAAAGCTGTACGTGCCAGCACTTCATTCTTCTCATTCAAGATTTCGAGCTCTACAGGGATGGAAACGGTTTCTCCGGCATCGGTCAACACATAGTCGAATCCCAGTATCAGTTCTTTCGTACCATCGGCAGGGCGTTCAAAGGCCACTTTATATTCCATGTACATGAGCGAGTTCTTGGGTACATCGTCCCACAAATTATAGCCGGTAGGCAAATAATCACTGTACTTCACACGAGCGGTAAAACTTTCACCTTTCAGTCCGCCTGTGGACAGTTTATTGAGGAACGTTGCCACATCTTTAGCCACCAGTTCATAGCGTGCTACGGGGCGATACAGTTCAACGTCAAGACTTGTTTCGGCTCCCCAATGATTGCGGAAAGAAGTCAGATCCGCCACAGCAGAAGCTGCAAAAACATCTTTATAACGGCTATTCCCTATATACTTTCCGGCAGGAAGGATAAAAGCCAGATTCTCCGCATCGTAAACAAGTCCCTGTTCCGGTGTCTCCGCATTCACATAATCGGCCCACACCAGGATGCGGTAATTACGGGCGTGCAGCTTCATACTAACAGACAGACTGGCACGGTTAAAATCCTCTTCGTATACCGTTTGCCGTGCCGCCACCTGTCTATCCAGATAGGCTTCTACGATGAAACGACGCAGATAGTTGGTTTCCGACGCACGGGTGATAGTCACCGGTGCTCTTTCTGCCAAACTTAGATTCATTGCCAGATTAAGGTTGAGTGTTACAGCTGTCGGGTCCACTCCCAGTTCTCCTTCGGGAGTCATTTCCGGTTCTTCGTGCAGGCTGCATCCATTCACCAGCAGGGTGATGAACAACAGGAAAGTGCACTGCGCCAGTATATATAAATTTCTTCTCATATTGTTATCTTATTTATATGTATGTTCCTATCTAAGGTTAGAAGCGGTAGACCAACGATGCTCCCACACGGGTTATCCCCCAGTAATGACGGACACGCGTATCCAGCAGTGCGCCGTTGTCTACATTATAATAGGTGTTATACTTCATGTTGGCATATCCCACTCCCAGATTAAATTCCGCTCCCCAGTGTTTGGAAAGGGGGAGTTTGTAACCGTAGCTTATTCCGGCTCCCAACAGCGGACGATCAGTATCTTGATAACGGTCATCGTTCCACTTTACGTTAAACCATGCCACGTGGGCGTGTAGTCCGACAAAGTGTCCCCGTCCTGTCTCATTTCCTATCCACCAGCGGGCTTCAGGTTGCAATGCTACCGTACGCACGCCGCGCTTATCTCCCAAGTCCCACAAACTGCAAGTCAATGGCAACTCTACCGTGATCTTTTTATGTACCTGCATTTCCACGGCAAGGTTCAACAAAGCACAAGCATCATATATTACATTCGTTTTCAGTGCCAGATAGCGTTGACCATCAAAGACAGCCGCTTTCTTTCCTGTATTCTCTTTGCCGGATTGGCGTTTATCCTCCTCCTTTTTTGAAGAAGTCGCAACTGCTGTTTCCTGCTTTTTCCCGCCGGACTTGTAAACCGTAGTTTCCTCCAGAGCTGCCGAAGTCTGTACACGGGGGTTACCGGGAGTCTGTGCCGACAAGACGGTTATGCCCGATAATGCAGCCAACAGACATATAGTTCTCATATTAAAAGTAGAGTGTCTCATATATTCGTATCTTTCATGTTCATTGATTAGATTTCCAGTTCGGGCACTGTATCCCTCATTACTGTTTCATACCCATCCTCATTGATGACAGTAGCTTCACCTTTATAAGTGATATTCACCTTCTCTTGAGTGCTGCGGATAAAGAACGAGGGAGCACCGTCGGATTTCAGGTTAACACTGATTAGCCATCCGCCCACTTTGATACGTCCGTCGGACAAGATTTCGGGATCTTTGGCAGGATATTTCAGTGCATGTGTATTGATGACAGTGGCAAAACGATATACTTGTGCCTTTTCCGATGTAGCGGTGAAATGCCAGTGATTAGGATACTTCTTGAACACCCCTTTGTCATCAGCACGTAGCCAGTTGACTGCCGGATAGAAAAAACGGCTCGTCGTATCAGTCTGCAATGTTCCGGTGGAGAAAAGATAAGCGTCTGATGCTCCTCCGCGGTTCGTGGCTTGAATATGCACGAAGCGATGATTCGATTTATCCACTGTCATGGGATTTTCTGTGGTATGCAGCAAATAACTCCAGTTTACAGGTTCGTCTGCCACTAGTTCGTCATAGATAAAGATGAGCCCTGTCTTTCCCAAATTGACAATGTGACGGCGGAACGTTTTCACATGGTTCTCATCCCAGCCATTTTCGGGCGTATAATGCACCTCCGACTGTTCGCCGCGTGTCAGCCAAAGCGGTGAAATCACTTTTCCGTAAGCATTGGAAGCATCACCCAGCACATACCCGATCTTCTCGCTGGCATAATAACGGGGAATCCATCCATATCCTTCCGTACCGATACGTTGTCCCATACCGTTCACCAGAATCGTATTGTGAGCACGTGTGGCACGATGGCACAACATACTATGTACGTCGGTAAACTCAATGTGGTGTCCACTACTGTAAAATAATGGTTTTCCACCATAGAACGTATTGAAAGCATTCTGATTGGCAAGTGCATGAGAGGTAGAACCATAAGGACTTGACCGGAAACTCCACATCGCATTTCCACCTACTCTGTCCCAGTTCGTCTGGAAAGAGGCAAGTCCTGTTGCGGGGAAGACGTATCCTGCAGGGAGTGCAGTCAATCCTTCACCTTCCGGCAGAGGTTTATCACATTGCAGGCGGAACCAGGCAAGATCACCGGGCTTATTCAATAAGGCTTTCTTCATATAATCCGGTTCCACTTTCAATGTGCGGCGTACGAAATCAGCGGCATAAGTGTTTCCGGTAAGGCGTGCCAGCGCATCCAAATATCCTATACGGATACTGTTTGGACGTCCCACATTCTGATGCGAACTTCCGTTTCCTGCGGATTTGGAAAAAGGAGGTTGCTGGAAGATGGTATACATGATATTTCCCTGATACCAAGGATCGGAAAAGAAGTCGTAACCGGTCAGTTTGCTATAATAGTAAGGCACTTCTACTAATGTACGGGTGTTGACCGTAAAGTAAGAATCGCCATTGTGCCAGCCACCGTCTTTGTTCAATCCGGGGAAACGTGCCAACCAGACGTTATAACAGTAATCCACCCATGTGTTGGCTTCGGGTAGATCGCCATATACACTGAATGCCGCCATTGTAAGGATGCGAAGTGTCATTTGCCACACATGATTGTCGGCGATGTGGTTCTCCATCCGGTTATTAAAATTCTCATACATTTCACCACCTTTATTTTTGATGGCTTCCAGTAATGCTTTCTTTTGTGATGTATTCAACCGGTCGTAGAAAGAATCATAAGCCATAGAGCAGAGAGACAATAAGCTAGAAGCATTAAAATCTCCTTTCACATTCTTATCTTTATCCCAGTCGGCCATGATAAATACCCGTTTGATGGCTTCGTCAGCATATTTAGTATCCTGTGTCAGCAACCAGGCCCGTATCAATGCTTCGGTGTTGCCTTCTTCCGCATCGATGATGCGACGGCTTTCACGAGTGAGGTATGAATTTATCTGCATCTCGTTCTTCAGATTCTTCACCTGCGAGACATTAATATCTTTCACTGATTTCATTGGAGTCTGAAGTACCTGATCTGCACGCTCAAGATACCATTGTCTTTCTGCCTTTTGTTTGCTGTGATTTATAAAGTCCTTCCATTCGTTCTTCATGATCCACACACGCGGATGATCGGCAGGTAGTTTTGCCAACACTGTTTTCAATGAAGGCGGACAGAATTTGCCCGGACGATCTTCTACGGTGACTTGCTGTGTGCTTCCCCAGGTCACTTGTCCGTCTTCTACATAACCGAACTGCCAGTACCATACACCCGGCGTAAGCGGTTGTTCCGGATTATAGAACGGCCAGCGAGTTTCCACTTGAACAACTCCCGACTTCAATCCGGCATCCTGCGAATAACGTAACCGATAGGTAACCTTCGTTTTATCTACCTTCTTTACTTTGTGTTCGAATCCATCCAACGGGCTATCCTGGGAATTCATATCCGAACGGAGCGGCCATTGGAAAGAAACCGCACGGTCATTTACCACCGCTTTATCAAGAGGATAAGGAGTGGCACGCATTTCATGCATCAATGTCTTCTCCGTCAGCTTAATAACTGCTTGTTTTTGCGCATGTGTCATCTGTGCAGCCACAGACAAGATTACAAATGAAATCAATACTATTTTTCTCATGATATCAAATAATTGGTTTTTCTGTAGGCAAATGTAGGTAAACCGTCCGAAACGGAACTTTCAATTCATTTCTTCCTTCTCTGATACTGTCTAACAGGACTTTGTTTTCGTTCATTTCAACTTAAAATTCGTCCAAAACAAGCGTTACAGGAGGCTACAAAGAGGGTAAAAGGGTAAAATAGCCCCCAAATCAGAATGACCGAAACCGATAGAAAGATGAAGGTTATTAGTTCTTGTTTAGGTTTTCACCACAGAGGACACGGAGGACACAGAGGTGAATTTGGTTTATGACTTACG
>ENA-OYYB01000782-OYYB01000782.1-human-gut-metagenome-genome-assembly--contig:-NODE-782-length-16395-cov-8.007099_pt1 | contig 16395 bp, 15 predicted proteins | sample MGYA00244059_ERZ653440 | MGnify/ENA primary metagenome ERZ653440 (study PRJEB26926, sample SAMN06164994) | human gut metagenome | biome: ENVO:00009003; feature: ENVO:2100002; material: ENVO:00002003... | reverse complement strand
CCTATTAAGTCGTCGGCAGCGTCAGATGTGTATAAGAGACAGGATAATGAGTGTGTATGCTCTTTTACATTAAAACTTTGATAAAATGATATGATAAACCCCTATCATTTCCCACAAAATAATACAGTATACCTAGTAATAGGAAATTGTTTGTTTTGTTTATTAAGCACTATGAAGTGTTGTGCTATTCGGGAGTTGTGAAACTCCCGGTCGCCAGCGTAACGGGCATGTTGTGAAACACCCTGCTACGTTTTTTATAACAAGTTATTAATCATATAAACTATATGTATCATGGAAAATTATGAAGAATTAGTAGTGAAAAATCAATCAGGAATGATTGATGATCTTGACTTTCTGCTAGAGCAAGAAGAACTAGCGGAAATATATATTGCAGAAATGCAAGAGCAGGGATTGACGCCATCTGCATCTAATGCTTCCATATGGCTTAGAAATTATGAATTAACTCATCTATATCAATAATCATGAAAGATATCTCCAACGATAAAGCACTACAGTTGTTTGCGGATTTGATGATTGAAAAGATAGAGGAGGTAAGTGACAATCCATCAAAACGTTGGTTTTCCGTGGCTGGCCATGGCTTTCCGCAAAATGTAGAAGGGCGTTTATATCAAGGGATGAATTCTTTGATACTTTATTTGCTATGTGAAAAGAGGAACTATGTGACACCTGTGTTCATGACTTTTCTTCAAGCAAAAACACAGGAGGTGAACGTATTAAAAGGACAGAAGGCTTTTCCCGTTTTATACTGGGATTTTTCTATAAAGAACGAAAACGGTTCCAAAATCAAAATAGATGAATATAATTCATTAAGTGATGAACTGAAGAAAGAATATAAGGTGATTCCGTACACTAAAGAGTATTGGGTCTTTAATGTGGATCAGACTAACTATGCCGAAAAATATCCTGAAAAATGGGAAGAACTTAAACAGAAGTTTGCTGTCGCTGAACTGAAGGATGAGAATGGAATGTTATCCTGTCCAGTTTTGGACAGGATGTTACAGGAAGATGCCTGGTTATGCCCTATTGACTCCAGTATTCGTGATCGATCTTTTTACCGGCCTTCCGAGGATAAGATATTTATCCCGCATAAAGGACAGTTTTATAGTGGAGAGATGTTTTATAGTACTCTGATTCATGAGATGGCCCATTCTACTGGGGCAGATACCCGGTGTGCCCGTGAAATAAAGAATAAGTTCGGAGATGCTAAATATGCTAAGGAGGAACTTGTTGCAGAATGCGTAGCCGCTGTAACCTGCCATTCCCTTGGAATAGTTAATGGCATTCAGGATGAGAATGCACAATATTTGAAAAATTGGCTAGCAGCGATTCGAGAGGAACCTAAGTTTCTTTATAGCGTGTTGGCAGAAGTTGGTAAAGCTAGTACGATGATACATAATGAGGTGTCAAAAATGGAATTGGCTGCTGCAAAAGATGTCTCTACAGAAACGGCTATTGATTTACAGATTCAGCCGATAACCGATATTCCTGTCATGACTGAAGAGGATTATCTTTCTTCCAAGGGATACCCTGCTTCGGGCTTTGGAGAAGCTGCTTTACATAAAGGAGTTCAAAAGACTGCTCGACAACAAACAAAAATGGTGGAGCTACAGGCCGAAAAGGATAGAAATTATGCAGAGGTACGTGAGTCTTTCAGGAAAGAGTATAAAGAGAAATTAGACAAAGGGGAAATCAGAAAACCGACACCCATTGAAATAATGATTTCTGCCGCTAAAGGAATGCCGGAATTGGAAAGTACACAAGCTGCCCGGCGAGCACTGATGAAACGTGGAATAGAGTGGGAGGAAGGTAAGGTATCTATTGAGGCAGAGAAGAAAGAGTCTGTATCTGATGCTAAAGACTTTACTCCTGCATATAAAGCAGCATTAACAGCGGCTCTCTCTGGAGTTTTTCAGCCCCTCGTGGAACTAAAAAGGGAAGGTTTCCATCCTTCAGTCAGCGATCTTCAAATAATGAAAGAGATTGCACCGGCGGTACGTCCAGCTGTCGAAACAATATTTCAATTAAAGATTGATACTCTGCTTTCATTCAAGTCTGCAGAATCAGATAATAAACAAGAAGTTATACAATTATCATTAAACTTTTAAATTATGCACGTAATTATAGTTGGCCGTCTTGGAGCAGATGCAAAAGAGTCGGAAAAAGGAATCAGTTTTAGTGTTTCAGAAAAGAACTGGGATGGCAATGAAGAAAGTACGCTATGGGTTCAGTGTTTTCTAAAATATAGGACTGGCATATTCGATTTCTTAAAAAAAGGAACATTGGTTCAGGTGCTAGGTGACCTGAAGATTGGAGTATTCAATCATCCGGAAAAGGGGCACATACCTAATGCGAGTTGCAGGGTTTTAAACATCGACCTGTTACCTACGAATAAGAGCAAGGACCAATAATATCCGGCAGTAAATGGATTCGGCAAAAAAGCAGTTGTCCCAAATCTTATTATTCTTAGCTGCAATAATAGGAGGAGTGGTAGTTTTTCAATGGCTACTGGTGAACGATTTGTGTTCACCAAGCTCCTTTGTATTATTACGGCTTGAGAAGATATTGCGTAAAGCGATGATGGTAAGGTTTATCTATGTGCTAATAATAACCGGTCTTGCTTTCTTATTCCCCAGTGCAAGTATAAAAAAGGATGAATCTCTAAAAGGGGGATATACCGCTCTGACATTATTGTTGGCCACTGTTTTTGTCCTGGGATTTAGCAGGGCCTTCGCTTGGTACAATCTTATCATTTTTCCGATAGTATTTATTCTGCTAACAGTGATTTTAACTAAAACGGCAGGATTTTATATGAAACGGCATCTCGTATCAGAAAAAACGATATTTGGGATATCAGCGGAAAAGACATTGTTCTATTTTACTTTTGATACAGAGGGAGGTGTGTTGGTTGTCCATAAACCACAGCAGAATATATATATTGATGGCGGTCCCGGATCCGGCAAATCGGAGAGCTGGATCAAAGGTATCATATACCAGTGCGCAGAGCGCAATTATGCCGGATTTATATATGACTGGGAAGGTGATCCGACTAAGGAAGGGTCTCCAATCTTATCACAGATAGCGTATGGGAGTATTGAATATTTTAAATCAAAAAATATTCCTACGCCTAAGTTCGCATTCATAAACTTTGTGGATATGTCCCGTACTGTCCGGGTGAATGTACTGTCGGAAAAATATGTACCGAAGGGTAGTGAATCGTTATTTATAAGGAACATAGCGACCACATTGATGAAGAACCTGGAGTCCTCATGGAAAGAAAAAACGGACTTTTGGGCGAATAATGCTATCAATTATGTCTATTCGATTGCTTATAAATGCTACAAGGAGCGAAAGACTGGTATAGGTACTTTACCGCATGTAATAGCTTTTGCGTTGTCTGATAGTGATCTTGTATTCCGGTGGCTTTCAGAGGATCCTGAAATTGCATTAAACATGTCATCTATGTTAACGGCATGGAGACTAGGAGCACAACAGCAGACTGCAGGTGCGGTATCGTCCGCACAAACACCGCTTGTTTTGCTGAATAACAAGTACATATTTTGGGTACTTTCTCCTCTTCCGAACGAAGAGTTTTCACTGGATATAACGAATAAGGCACATCCGACCTTGCTTTGCATTGGTAATGCCCCTTCTATAAAGGAAGCTGTATCACCTCCTATATCGTGTATTGCGAGTGTGCTAATGGCACAGATGAATAATCCCGGTAAGCAGAAAAGTATATTTATGGTGGATGAATTTCCGACAATCAACTTGCAAAATATAGACGTATTTATTGGTACTGCAAGAAAACATAGTGTGTCCACAATCTTAGCAGTACAAGATTTTAATCAGGCAATAAGAGATTATGGAGAAAAGAGTGCAAAGATATTGAAATCGTCTTGTGGTACGCAAGCCTATGGTATGACGGGAAATGAAAATACAGCAAAGGAAATTGAAAATTTATTCGGTGAAACGAAGGAAGCACAAGAATCATTCTCGCATCAGGACTCCGGATCGAGCAGTACAACAGAATCATTACAGAAAGATAAGATTGTAAAGGCCCGTGATGTAGCAGGGCAAAGCGTAGGGCATTTTATCGGCAAGGTTGCTGGCGGCAAACCTCCTTTCTTCAATACACAGTTTAAGATGTGTCATTTTGAATCTAAAGAAATTCCTCCTTTCTCCATGCCGGTTAATCTAGGTTCCGAAGACAAGAAGGAGCTGGAGAAAGAAATTATGGATGAAATAGTGCAACGACATTATTGTTCCGTGATTGCAAAAGTTAATTCAGTACTGGAAAATGTAAAGAATAAGTATACACAAAAAAAAGAATCTCCGGAGGGTTTAACTACCGGAACATAAAGGGAAATATCTGGGAAAACAAGCATTTAATAAATGAATAAACAAATTTTCATTAAAAGTAATATGTATGAATAAGTTTCTATTAGTCCTATCATTTGTAGCTTTGGCCACGACCGCTAAGGCACAGTTCTATTCAGTAAAAACCAATCTTCTAGGGTTGGCGACGACTAATCTTAATGTCGAAGCAGGCATTTCCGTTCATCGCAACTGGTCACTTCATCTGCCTGTTAATTACAATCCGTGGGTATTCTCCGGGAATAAACGATTTCAGAATATAACAGTTGAACCAGGCGCACGTTATTGGTTTCTTGAGTCGTTTTCACAAGGTTTTATCGGGATCCAGTCCATTTATTCACGCTTTCATGTGGGGGGAACCAATAAGTATCGTTATGACGGATATGGAGTAGGGATGGGGTTATCATATGGTTATTCCAAGGTCATCCGGAAAAGGTGGAACCTGGAATTTGAAGCCGGATTGGGTGTATTGTGGGCTGACTATACAAAATACCTGTGTAAGACGTGTGGCGCACCGCAAGGTGATGAGAGAAAGCTGTATCTTATTCCTAGTAAGGCAAGCATTTCATTGGTTTATCTTTTCTAAAATCGATGGTTATGGGTAAGAGATATAAATATATATATATTGCTGTCCTTCTATTCCTCGTCTGTTCCTGCCGGCTGACGCATAAACTAGAGAATACCGGCTATCGTCCACAGGTAAATCAGCCAGGAAAGGTAACCACCAGTGCGACTAAAGATGTAGCGGAGAAGTCTGTTGTAAGTGATGCTGCCGGGAATACTGATGAACAGGTAAGGACAAGGGATGAAAAAACCGGTGAGGATATAGTTACAGTAACATTATCAGAAGTAACGGTCGTAGCCCGCACGAAAACTGTACCGGAACGTTTCGGTATGGTCAACCTGGACTTTATAGTCACTGTGCCTAAGACTCTTATAGATAAAAGATGGATGATTACTTTAACGCCTACTTTAGAGAAATCCGGAGAGAAGATAAAATTAGAGGATGTGGTAATAAATGGGGAGATATACCGTCTCTACCAGGAGAAGGGAGAAGCGATGTATTCCTCCCTGGCCGATCGTTATAACTTCTTTGCCCGTGATACCACACGGATCTGGGATTACTTTTTCCGTAAGTATAATCTGCAATATAATACGGACGCACGTCTGGATACCATTATATCCGCTGATAATAACTTCAATTATTATTATACTCAAGAGGTGGCAACCGACGAGTCGAGAAGTATGGATCTGTACCTGAAGGGGAATATATTTGCTTTAGACAAGAGTACATTTGAGCTTCCTCAATCGGACACGATCACATATTTTGTGTCAAGCATGATTCAGTTTATAGATAATGCGCCGAGATTCAAACGAAGGATAATAGAAAGACATGCTGAAGCAAATTTCTCCGCACATATCACCTTTCCCGTTGGAAGGGAAAATATTGATGAAGCATTGAATGACAATGCCTCTGAAATCGCCAAAGTGCAGGATATCATAAAACAATTGACCTGGAGCAGCGAGTTCATTATTGATTCGATCAACATGACTGCTTCTGCTTCACCAGAAGGCAGCTGGAAACTTAATGATGCGTTGGCCAAAAGAAGAGCGGTGTCGCTTAAAAGCTACTTTGCGAAGAAACTTGATGATAAAAAGGGGGTTGACACACTTTTTAACGCCAAGTGGATCGCAGAAGACTGGAAAAGAGTGTATGACCTGATAGCTGTAAATGAACGCATTACCTCGAAGAAGGCCATCCTGCAAATAATAACAGATGAAGCAGATCCGGATAAACGTGAGGCACTAATAAAGCGTAAATATCCGGCGGAGTACGGACATATAAGGGATAGTATTTATCCTGCCTTACGAGTTGTTGACTTCCAGTTTAATCTTCATCGTTCCGGTATGACAAAGGATACGATCCATACTACCGAACCGGACACTTTGTATGATAGAGGACGAGACCTGTTAAAAGCACGTAAGTATAAAGATGCGCTTGCGATATTGATAGAGTACAATGATTATAATACTGCTATCGCTTATATGAGTATTGGTTATGACAAACCCGCTTATGACATATTGTGTAATGAGCAGGAGAGTGCCAATCAGGAATATTTGTTAGCCATTCTTTGTTCACGTATTGGAAAAGAGGCTGAAGCTGTCAGGAGATACTTACATGCATGTGAACTGGATGAATCGAAGGTCTATCGAGGGGCACTGGATCCCGAAATAAATAGACTAATAAATAAATACCACTTAAATAAAAAAATAGAAGAATTATAAACTACGAATTATCATGATGAAATTGATACGATACATAATGATTGTGGGCCTTGTACTACTGTATTCGAGCTGTCGTTTTTCAGAGGACTGTAATTATACTGGCAATGTCCAGCTGACGATGGACTGGGAATCACTTTGGGGTAACATCCAAAAACCAGAATCCATGAGTGTACTGTTCTATCGCTCTGATAAACTATCAGCGCAAAGGACTTTATTAGGTGATACTATTTATGAAAATATTCCTTCAGGTGAGACGGACATGGTTATAATAAATCGTCCATCAGGGACGGATTTAATAGGATCTGAATCATATAATAGTTTGGAAATATCTCTCCCTACCTATTTTGAAGGAAATATCCGGGCTATATCTGAATGTCCGATGATATGTTCGTTCAGTAGCCATCTGACCGTACCTATTGAAGAGACTGTACAACAAACAGTTACTCCGCTTCCTATTATCAAGCAAATATTTTTTGTGGTACATGTGGTCAAGGAAGGCATAACTGGTAATGTTACAGCATGCCGGGCTTCCCTTAGCGGAATACCCACCGCTTATTCATTATCCAACCAGCAGGCATTGAGAAATAAGGCTACAGTATTTTTCCCTTTGGAAAAATCTGAAACAGAAGATGAAACTGCAGGTGAAAAATTCCAGCACGATTTCTATGTGTTGGGTGTAAACCCATCAATAGCGGGTCAGGAATCTATTCCCAAGAAGTTGACAATTACGGTATTGCTTGATGACGGAGAAATCAAGAGTGATGAGGTTGATCTTAGTGCGGAGTTGGATGCTTTTGACCAGAATATCTTTAGATGTGAGGTAACTGTTACGATTACAGCAGTCTCAACAAATGTAGAAATATCCTCATGGGAACAGGGTATATGGGGACAAATAACTATTCAATAGTTTCTAAATTATCTCTTTTATTAATTTATTAATTTTTTATTTTATGAAAAAGTTTCTTTTTTCAGCAGCGATAGCTGCGAGCATGCTGGCTGTATGCTCATGTGGTAGTGACAATGTGATGACTCCGGAGGTCGGGCTAGGAGACGAGCCGGTGTTGCTTGATGTAGCTACGAGTATTGAAGTAACACGTTCTGTTACAGGTAGGCCCATCGATACGTTCGTTTCGGGTGATGAGATCGGTTTGTATGTTAGTGCTGGAGCAGTCAATACTCCTTATAACGGAGTCGCATCAAACAAGAATGTCAAGTCGTCATTTTCTACTGTATGGACACAGGCAACTCCAGTTTACCTGTCAAGTCTGATGGCTACAATCTACGCTTATTATCCTTATAACGCATCAGTTACGGATGGTACAGCGGTTGATATTGATCATACGTCACAGACAGATTACATGTATGCAACTACGGTTGCAAACATCAATAACCGTCAACCTCATGCTGCCATCATCATGAACCATGCGCTTTCTCTTGTACAGTTTGATTTCAAGAAAGAAAACTATACAGGTATTGGGGCACTTACAGCTATTACTATAGCTAATAAGACAGGTGGTACGTCTTTAATTTCAACGGGGAAATTAAATCTGACGAATGGACAAATAACCAAAGGTGCTTCAAAAGAGCCAGTTACTAAGGCAACGAATTTACCGCAGACAATAGGGACATGGAATGAAAGCACATTTCCCAAAATGTTGGTTATTCCTACTGCTGCTACTGCTGCTGCCGGTGACATTGTGATTTCTTTCACTATAGACGGGCAGGTGTATAATTGGAATGTGCCTGTAGGAACCGCATGGGAGCAGGGAAAGAAGAATACTTATACTGTGACTATTAAGGGAACAGCACTTGAAGTATCTCCTGTTAGTATTGCTCCATGGGGAACCGGCAAGACCGATTCCGGTACAATTCAATAATTAATTTGACTTCAACAGGGAGAGTATACATGACTCTCCCTACCATTAAAATCATAGAGAATGAGACGACATAAGATAAAAGACATAGTAGAGGGAATAACAGGAACATTGTTTTGTCTTGTTTTATTCGCTATGTTTTCTTGTACTAGTGACCGAGACCAATATGGCGAAAACCTGGAGATTATAGATTTCGGGATAGTTCAACAGACACGTGCAACTGATTCATCATTTGAGAATGGTGATAAGATCGGTATTTATGCTGTAGAGTCTGGACAGAGTTTTCAGGTATCAGGCAATTATGCCGACAACCGGCAATATACCTATCAAAATGGCAAACTTCAACCTGTCACGCAGAATGACAAGATCTACGGAGTTAAGGGTAAAAGCTATGTATACCACGCCTATTATCCTTACCAGTCAGGGATTAACCCTAGCTCCGTTATTTTGGATGCAACAAACATAACAACTAAAACCCGGCCGTTGTGGTCAATGCAAAACAGTGGCAATGCCAGTTCTGTACAATTTGCATTTACCAATATATTCGCGCTGATTGAGGTCAATATAAATGAAACATCGGATAAGATCACTTCTGGTAATATACTTAACAAGTATCCGAAAGTGACGATGAATATGTGCAGTAATACATTAACCACTGTAAAACAAAACCCCACTTCTGTTCCCCTTTCATTATATAGTTCATCAAACTCAAATTCAACCTTCCGGGCCTTTCTACCTTCCGGAAATGTTATAGCTTCAGGTGACGAACTTTTTGCTTTTAAAACCTCTTCTTCCGAAAGTAAAACCTTCTATGCGACAAAAGACATAACAACAGTCGCAGGAGAGAAGAACTTGTTCTCTCTAACTCACTTGGAGGAATACTTGATCAAGGCAACATCCACAGCTGGAGGTAGCATAACGAATGACGCAGCGGCACTGGCTGTTGGTAAAAAGTTTAAAGATGGCCAGCAGTGTTCAATACCTTTTGTTGCTTCTACCGGATATTTCTTTGATGGTATTTATGAAAATGATGTCAAGCAGTCTTGTACATCTTCTCCTTATACATTCAATGTAACTAAAGCTCGGACATTAGAAGTTAGATTTAAAGCAGACGTCATCACATATGGAGATTGGGTAGTCAGTGTAAGTGCAAGTCCTACGACTATAGCGGCTACAGGTGGAGCATCTTCAATAACTTCCTCCGCCGTTCGTGATGTATTCACAAACGGTACGAAAACCGGTACGGATACTGGTACTCCCACACTATCTATCAGTGGTTCAGGATTTACTCTAAGCGGAAATACACTGACTGCAATTAGTAATACTGGTTCTGCCCGGACGTGTACTATCACAGCAACATACGGTGGAGTTAGCAAGACCTGCACAGTAACTCAAAATGCTGTTGAAATAACATATGGTAACTGGGTTGTCAGTGTGAACGCAAGTCCCACGACTATTGTAGCAACAGGCGGCACTTCATCTATAACTTCCTCTGCCGTTCGTGATGTATTCACAAACGGTACGAAAACCGGTATTGATACTGCTAATCCTTCGTTATCTATCAGTGGTACAGGATTCAGTCTTAGTGGTACGACACTTTCGGCTGTAGAGAATACCGGATCTTTACGCAGCTGTATAATAACCGCAACTCATGGAGGTGTCAGTAAGACATGTACAGTAACTCAAAATGCTGGTGTGATTACATATGAATATAGTTTCAGTGTGAGTCCTACATTCTTGAGCTTCTCATCAAAAGGAGAAAGTAAGAGTTTCACTATTACATCAACAAGGGTTAAGGTTGTAAATGGTACAAATACTGGTATATCGGAAAATGTCGGATATACATCTTCTGTAAGTGGAGCTGATGCCGGTGGCTTTTCTGTATCTGGAACATCTGTTATTGCTTCTGAAAATCCGACGACGGATTTCCGGGATGCTACAGTCACCCTCACTCAAACGAATAGTGGCAAGACTGTGAAAATTACATTGGAGCAGGAAAGAAAGATCAACATTGATACAGAGATTTAAAATAGGAGTTAATAACTAAAAAATTAAAAATGAAGAAAAACAGAATTTTATTATTACCCATATTGGGTATGTTATCAGTAGTATGTTGTTTCGTTTCCTGTGGGGATGATGAAACTACATCTACAAAAAGTTCCGTCCTGTCTATAAACAGGGCGGAAGTCCTGACCCGCAGCAGTAAGGATACCTTTGCTCAAGGTGACGAGATTGGGATTTTCGTCCTTGGAGAGAACGGTGATAAGTATAATGATTGTCCTTGTTGCTGGAACAATAAGGTAACATTGTTGGATAATGTCTGGAATGTGGAAAAGAACATTTACTTGAATAGTAAATCTGGAACGCTGCGTGCATATTTCCCTTATGACGCTGAAGTGGAAACACCTGGACAAATTACGGTCGAAAGCGCAACGCAGACGGATTATCTTTATTCCAGGCCTATAACCGTGAATGCGGAAAATCCGGTTGTGACATTACAGATGCAGCATGCGCTCGCCTTGGTGAAACTTGTCATTAGTAAAGAGGGTTATCTAGGTGAAGGGAAAATCTCTGGAGTTTCACTTCAGGGGATCAATACGGAAGGAATGCTGAACATCTCTACTGGGGAGATTGCTATCAGTAAAACGGGGAATGAATCTTATAAGGGTGAGTTTCTCCTTGGTGCGTTCCCGTTGACAATTGGAATTATTGCACTTCCTCAAGGTGTAACGTCTACTACTGTCCTCCTTTTGATCGATGGCGAGAGATATGGGTATAAGCTTCCTGAAGGAATATGGGAGCAGGGTAAAGAGACAACCTATACCCTGGGGATCAATACTGTCGGAAAGAAGCTTTTTGAATTAGGAAATTCTTCTATCGACGAATGGGGAACTGGTGGCAGCTATGAGGGTGACTTAGCTCCAGGAATTGATATTGGTACAGAAATTTAATAACTAAAGAAAGAACAAGATGAAAACACTAAAAAAATTATTGTGGTTGGCCGCAGTTCTTCTTTGCATTGTATCTTGTAGCAAAGAGGAAGTTACGGAAAAGGTAATCGAAGTACCGGAAGGCAAAGTTTTGGTAGAAACGGAAATTGTTGTCGATGGAGTAATTCAATCAAAGACTCGTGCTTCCAGTGAAGCCGGTTACACTACTGGTGATGGGTTATATGATAAAACTGACAGGGTTACTGTTGCTGCTGTTGCTAATGACGGTTATGAGCTGACTTCATTTTACGATAAGAAAGATCCTTCTGCAAATCTAGGTTCTTCTTACACTTTTGATGTTTTAGAACCACGTACTTTCAAAGCAGAGTTTGCAAGAAAATACACGATTACTGTATCAGCTAGTCCTACAGCTGGCGGAACTGTTAGCGGTGGAGGAACTTATAGATCCGGTAAACCCTGTACTCTTACGGCTACTCCTAATGCCGGTTATACATTTGACGGATGGTATGAAGGTAGTACTAAATTGTCATCAAATACAAGCTATTCTTTCACTGTTAGTTCTAACAGAACTATCATAGGGAAATTTGCAGTTGCAAAGACGGTGGTAAGTTTGACTATAACGACAGAGAGAGAGGGGGAGTCCAATAATACTTATCAGGAATGGGATAGTTATATTTTGTTTGATAGTTCTCTTGGGAGTCGTATGAAATTTAAAATTTATGGAGATACATCATCATCAGAATACTATTCCGGCCCTATAGTTTACTATCCCGTAACAGTGAACGCCAATACAAGAATTTGGTATGAATATTACTATTTTTTCAGTGATTATGGAGATCGTGAGGAATATAGTAGTTCATCAGCTAGTTCATTCGATATACTGATTGATGGGATTCTAATACAGAGTCTATCTAAACCTTTATCCGGTCATCATAACAAGGTTTATGAGACTGGTAAGTACAAGATTACAATCACGGTAGTAAATAAATAAAGAAATAATATCTCCAGATATATCAATAACTTTGATATACCTGGAGATTGGTTATTAATATAGATCTCGATTTACTTGTAATTTATAAACTTTTCCATTTACCGAAAATTCACGGCCATTCATTTGCACCTGATCATAGTAGAGATCAGCCGTGTTTTTTGAGGTGTATTTTTCATTATTTACTACTTTCAGCCCATCAATAGTTAAAGTAAACGTGAGAAAAGTGTAGTTAACTTCATCCCACCAAGCATCCTCTCCAACTCCATGGTCAATAAATTCTCTACGTGTTAGTTCTTTGGCTGTCTCTCCACTAGTAAATACAAAATCTTCGGACCATGTGGCATTCTCTTGACGACCTAAAGCAGATACTTGCAGGGTAATAGTATGCCCGTTACAGGTAATCGTTCGCATTATATAGTCATCAAACAAAAGTTTACCTTCGTAATATTGTTTACGTTCTCTGTCGTTGATTAAAATAATGATTGGAGCGGTAAATTTCCCCGTGATAGTTCTGTTAGGTTAGTGGCTTATTTTTTCCGTAAGTATCATCTATTATTCAATTTGTATCTTTGTGCAAAAAATGGATATAGAGGGGGTTTTATCTACACTGGAATCTCAATTACGAGAATTAGGGTTAACAGAAGAGACAGGGGCACTTCTTGTGCAAGTAAACATCTTAGGGAAAAGTTATATCATGAGCCGTGGTAACTTGAATAATCTAAGTATGCCGACTCTGATAAATGCAACAAATGAGGGTCTTGACTTCATTAATTTCATGGAGAATGAAATTAAATTGGCTAACGTATGTGACAGTACCAAAACGTTGCATTTTGATACGCACCGGCAACTAAAAGATTATAAATGCTATCAGGATATAAGGGATATCAATTGTGATTTTCTTCTACACCTGGAAGCGTTCATGCGAAATGAAAAGAAGCTTTCGATAAATACCATTGCCCGGCACATGAAAGTCATAAAGAGATATATCAATGTGGCCAGGAAGAAAGAAATCATTCTCAAAGATCCATTCCTAAATTATACAATCAAATCGCAGGAAACTCACCGGGAGTCACTCACAGAAAAAGAGCTGGAATTGATAGAGCAATACCAACAACAGAATGAGCCTGATGAAATATTGAACGCTTTTCTGTATAGTTGCTACACAGGGTTGCGATATTCCGATATTTATAATATTACCAAGCAGGACATTTATTCCATCAATAGAAAGAAATGGCTCATTATGAAGATGCACAAGACTAATATAGAAGTAAGAATACCTGTCTCCACAATCTTTGATGGAAAAGCCTTACTTTTAAGTAAGTCTATACCTCGGAACCGGGGAAAGTTATTCCTTCTTGAATCAAATCAGAAAACCAATAGGATAGTTAAATCAATACTGAAAAAGATTGGTATAAAACGTAATATTTCCTTTCATTCAGCCCGGCATACGTTCGCAACATTATTAATATATCGTGGAGTGAATATCACTACAGTTCAGAAATTGCTAGGACACAAAAGTGTAAAGACCACCCAAGTTTATAGCGCAGTTACGGATTTGACTGTCGAAAAGGAACTGAAAAAGAGCAACACGAAAAAAAAGAGGAAACAACCCGTATCAAATAAGAGAACTGCCCCATAAGGTACAGCTCTCCCCTGAAGGGGGAATGTGCTGGTAAGTCCTAACTTAAATTCGTGGAGATTGATTAATATTGTAGATTTGGCAGAAAATACTTCCGGAAAAATCTAGGCTAACCATAACAATATGCAGCCATATTCATTATATTAAAGTTCAAGCTCTTTGTCTTTATCTTGTGTATAAGCATTACTCTGCATCTGTTGGATATTACTCAATCCTGGAGTTTCAATTGGCAATTCGAATATTTTCTTAATTGCAATTATTGCTTGGGATGATATCCTCTCTTCCAATTCTTCAATAACTCTTAGCTTCGGAGTATATCCTTGTTCTTTCATAGTTATCATACGTGAGTAATCATTCTGCGTAATGGCTTCTATAAACTCATTATCACAAGAAAGATTACTATCTTTTTCTATTTGTGCTATTTTCCATAATGCCATTGGATGTGCTGCAATTCGTTCTATTATTGCCGGGTCTGAAAACAATAGTTCCGGTTTATAAACTCCTTTGCTGAAGTTTTCAATATATTCCTGTTCCTTGGGGGTTAAGGTAAGTACAGACTTTAAGTATTGCATAGTACTTTCCTTTGCATCATCAATTGGGAAAAATTTCTTTCCAGAGGGAAGTAAAGGCATCAGTTGGCTCTTTATCTTAGAAGGCTGGACACTTATGATCTTAGATATATTAATCTCTTTTTTAGGCTTTCCTTCTACTCCGACAGTCTGATAGAATACAATAGCTTTTCTTAGCATCTCCTTTTCTTCTAAAGTAGAAAGCGTGTTTGAACAAGAAAGAAAATATACATCAAACAAATCTCGCACAGCAGCTCTTTCGATCAAAGCATTAATTTTCGTTGCAAAAAGTTCGCACGGGTGTAAAGTTGGTATCTTAATTCCTGAATCAGAAACAATACTTAAATTAATATCTTTGTGTATTGCCGGGAAAAGATGATTTCTGATGCCATAGTTCAATTCTATCTTTATGTGGTCATTATTCCCTGCTATACTTTGATAGTTGAAAGTCCACTGGTCAAGTGTATGAAGTTCTTTTCCACCTTTCCCAATGCTATATCCCTGTGACTGTAAAAGACTAAACAGGGCATCTTTTATTTCTTTTCGTAGATCTATCAAATCTTCCATCTTTCCAGATCTAGTAAAGTCCATATCAATATCAACAGATAAACGAGGAAGGTTGAAATATGCAAGGTTAATTGCAGTTCCTCCTTTAAGTACTAAATTATTATTCAATACAGGGGTTTCAGAAATAGCTTTGAGCACATAATAAAGTCGTATAACCTTTTCCAATGTATCACGTTGAAAACCTTGTTTCTGTGACGCATCATTAATATGTGATCGGGTGATATCGGATATATTCATGGTTCTATTTATTTAATCAAAGATAAAACGTATTGCGGAACATATAATTTCCATTTTGGAATATATACATTTGATTCGTATTTATCTGTAAGATAGCGTACACTCTTACCTATATTTGCACTACAAAACTCAAAGAACATTTCACTTAGTGTCAATTGCTCCTTAAAACAGGAAAGAAGAAAGCCGGACTTTTGATATATAACTTGTTTATTATGTAATGACATGTAATACAATATTTTATTCTCATCCACTTCATTTATTAGTTCAAAATTATAAATCAATTCTTCAATCCCTCCTGCTAGATCCAGCCTGTCTATACAGTCAACCATAGTACGTTCAATATCCGTAACATAAATATTCTTAGTTAACTCTGGCTGGATTATCCCTTCTTGAAATTTGTCCGGAGCATACATATACTCCACAAAATCAAATTCAAAGGTTCGGAACCGCTTTGGAGTTGATAAATAGATCCTATTAAACACTTGATTCTGTAAGCCGTAATATTCCATGGCTGAATGATATGATATATAACCATTAGGAACTGAATTACATCCTATTTCGTATTTGTTTTCATCTACAAAGCCATCTACTGGATTGGTTGGTAAATATACATTCTTCCGGATCTGAACAATAATGTTGCGCTTCTTATACTTGTAGAGTAAAGAAGAAGCTGTCTCTTTATTGTGGACATCCTTAAACATTTCTTTTCCAGAGACAAACCGTTTCTTTTGAATTAATGCAGTATATTTCCCCATTATTTTATATTTTAGTCAAAGGTAGTACATATATACTATAATTGCAAATTATTTAAAATTTAATTTTCTAAGATCAAATAAATAGACGACATATTACTACTGTCTCTTATACACATCTCCGAGCCCACGAG
>ENA-OYYB01000759-OYYB01000759.1-human-gut-metagenome-genome-assembly--contig:-NODE-759-length-16863-cov-4.631723_pt1 | contig 16863 bp, 14 predicted proteins | sample MGYA00244059_ERZ653440 | MGnify/ENA primary metagenome ERZ653440 (study PRJEB26926, sample SAMN06164994) | human gut metagenome | biome: ENVO:00009003; feature: ENVO:2100002; material: ENVO:00002003... | reverse complement strand
TCAGATGTGTATAAGAGACAGTTCCAAATGTCTGAATAACGATAAGAAATTTCTTATTATATATTTATATATCATTTACTGTTTCATACTCATATTGTTACAATCAACAGACATAGTATATTCATTGACTTATTTTGCCAAATATACAATCGGACTGCTTTGTTTACCCATAGGATTTAATCTTCTTTCTTCACTGAAAAAATTAAGGATGTTTCAGCTAACCGGAATTATTTGTATGCTTTTATATGTCCTTAATATCGTGTTAGCGAATGTTTTTAATTGGAAAAACTCTAAAGGATATACGGATGAAGGATTGGATGTTGGAAATTTGTTCAGTGATGCTCTTTATCTGAATGTTTACGTGATAGTTTCCGTATTTTTCCTTATAGTCCTATTCCCGGAAAAAAAGAAATGGATACTCACCCTGTGTGCTATTTGTGCAATTCTGATCGTAGTGAATATGAAACGTACTGTTATCGGAGTTCTGGCTATTGGCTTAATAATATATCTACTCTTTTATTACAATAGGAATAGATTAAGTACAAAATTATCGCTTATGCATATAAGAATCCTTTCAATATTCATAGGATTAAGTATAATAGTCCTACCATTTTTCTATAATTACATAGAGATAAATCTGGCGGCTCGCAAGAGTTCTTTTGAGAGAGCCAGTGAAGATATAATGAACGAGGGGAGGATGGCAGAATTTGCATTTATCTCCAATGAAATTTTAAATTCGGACAAGACCAAAACATTGCTGTTCGGAGAAGAAACGTTTAATCTGGTGGGCACTTATGCAAATGGCAGATTTGGAGACAGGCAAATACATGGAGACTATTCAATTCTACTTAAGGGGTTGGGAGCCATAGGTCTTATCTTTTGGTTTTCCATTTTAATTTACCTCACAATGCTAATGCTTAATCTGAAAAATGCAATAAGGCATGAAGATGGAATAATAGGCTCTATTCTTTATCCTCTGTATTTCTCTTTTATCATTATCTATTGTATATCCATGGGATCAGGTGTCATAGCCTGCGTATTCTCTTCATCTTATTTATTTGCATCGTTAGGCGGTATGTTACGCTATTTCTATAATCGTAATATATATCTGGCAAGAGAGCAAAAAAGAATCCGGCAATGATTATTTCTAAAATTAATAGAACAGCCATGAAAGTAAAAAAGATAATTCTATCAAGCTGCCGCTTTTTACGCATGCAACAAATCCGGTGGAAATATCATCGACTTTATTGCAGTATGAATAGGCATAAAAAATACGACAAACGGGTTGAAAATGCATGGATGCATAAATGGAAAGCTTTAGATAAAAAAGTTAGCATAGACTCTTTCCGAATCTTTTCTCCATACATTGGACCGGACTTAAATATCGTACCATTGGAAACTGCCGCTATTTATATTGATCCTTGTTTGAATAATGTGTTGTACGAAACACTTTTGGAGGATAAGAATCTATATGACAGCTTAATAGATGCAGAGAATTTACCAAAGACAATATTGAAAAACATGAATGGTTTCTTCTATGATGGCAAGTATTCTTTCTTAGGACGAAATATAACAGAGTATGACTTAACTCGATTGTTAGCTGAGTATAATGCTGTTGTAATAAAACCAACCATGGCAACTGGAAGCGGAAAAGGGGTTCGGGTGTTCTATAGAATTCTTGATAAGTTTGTAGAGAAGTCCGGCTTAGCTCTATCCGTGAGGATGTTAAATGATTTATATGGATGCAATTATGTAATTCAAGAGCGTATGCAGCAACTGGAATTTATGGCAACTTTCAATTCCTGTTCTGTGAATACAATCCGCTGCATGACTTATCGTTCAGTTAAGGATGACAAAGTGAGATTCTGCAACGCTGTTCTTCGCATAGGCGGAAAGGGGAAAGATATTGATAATGCACATGCAGGAGGGGTATTTTGTGGTATTGACGCAGTTGGCCAATTGGGTAGCTATGTTTGTAATCACTTAGGACAGGTCTGTTTTTCATTCAATGGCATAGATTTTAACAACGAGAGTAGAATAATCCCTGATTACGAGAAAGTAAAGGCTTTTGCTATAAATATAGCAGAACGCATACCCTATATGCGTTTGCTCGCTTTAGATATCATGATAGATGTAACAGGCAAGCCTTTATTAATAGAATTCAATCATAAATATTTCAGTTATTGGTTTTTTCAGTTCACCAATGGTACTGCATTCGGTGAATATACCGATGAAGTGATTGATTATGCCATCAATCAACGAAATCAAAATCCGTTGAAAGCGTATTACGTATGAAAATTTTGTTTTTGATGTACAATCTGGCTCGACATACCGAAATAATCGCGAAGCAAGATGAATATGGACAACTTAAAAATATAAATGAAACATGATAACAAAAATAAGAAGGATTATAAGACTATCAGTCATCCATTTAAGATACATGCTATTAAGTTGTATTTATAAAATGGATATTCATCCGACAGCCCGTATCTCTTTCGGTTGCTTTCTTGACAAAACAAATCCTAAAGGGATACATATAGGAGAAGAAACTTATATCGCATCAGGCACCTTTATATTAGCACATGACTACGTTAAAGGTATTTCAGGGAACACTTATATAGGAAAAAGATGCTTTATCGGCGTGAACGCAATTGTTAATTGCGGTATTCATATAGGAGATGAAGTTATTGTCGGCAGTGGTTCTGTCGTTACCAAAGACATTCCTTCTCATTGTATTGTTGCGGGAAATCCCGCACGCATTATTAGGACGAATATTCATACTACCCGGTTCGGACAACTCCAAAATGAACGAATATGACCAGAACTCTCTACTTACTCACGGACTATAAAAACATCTTCGGTTCCAGGTATGATGCCAAGCCATACAGAAGCGGCTTAGATAAGGAATTTTTAGCCAAAGAATTTGAGAAGTATAACATCAATGCCCGATTTATTCAATTTTCAGAGATTGACTTTTCTAAAGACTGGACAAATGAAATTGTACTGTACACCAGTTCGGAAGATCATGAATATCATTATAAATCTTTCATCGAGGATATTGTTTATGGTCTGGAGCAAAAGGGAGCCCTTGTCATTCCCGGATATGCTTTTTTAAGAGCCAACAACAATAAAGTGTTTATGGAAATCATGAGAAAAACTTTCTTGCAAGATGAGTGCGGCAATGATTCCCTGCTGTTTGGCACATTGGAAGAAGCCCAATCTGCCTTAAGGATGAATAAGATTTCCTTCCCGGCTGTTCTGAAAACTGCCGGAGGTGCATGTAGCAAAGGAGTTCGAAAAGCGGATTCTGCCATAGAACTACAAAATCAGATAAGACAGATGTGTGCTACAAAAGACTTTAAGTTTGATATTCGGGATACGATTCGTCAGTTCCGTCATAAAGGTTATATCCGTGAATCAGCATATCGTCATAAGTTCATTACACAAAGTCTGATACCCCAACTGCAAAATGATTGGAAACTATTAATCTTTGGTGGTCGAATCTTTTGTCTGAAAAGGCATGTACGCAAATCGGATTTTCGGGCAAGTGGAAGCAATAATGATTACAAAGCAGGCTCAGAAGCCGGTATGACGCCTGAAATGCTTGATTTTGCTTATGAAATTTTCCGGAAGTTGAATATACCCATGCTCTCTTTGGATTACGCGTATGATGGCAGGCGACATTACATGATTGAATTTCAAGCAGTATATTTTGGTTCCGGGACCTTTATCATGAGCAAAGACTATTATTGCCGGGAAAATGGCACATGGATTCTGAAAGACAAAAATGAAAGTTATGAAGCTCTTTTTGCATGGAGCATCCATGAGTTCCTAATTAAAAACAAGCTAATATAACACAATGAAAATATTAATAACCGGAGGCGCCGGTTTTATCGGCAGTAACCTTTGCGAACATTTCATACAGAAGGGAGAAGAGGTTGTTTGCCTGGATAATTTGTCAACGGGGTTCCTGCATAACATAGACTCTTTGATAAACAATGATAGGTTCTCTTTTATAAAAGGAGATATATGCGACCGGGAAACTTGCCGGAATGCGGTAACAGGCTGTGATGTAGTGCTTCATGAAGCGGCTTTGGGTTCGGTGCCGCGATCTATTGAAGATCCTATAAGGACGAACCGAAATAACATAGACGGATTCCTGAATATGATCGTTGCCGCAAAAGATGAGGGCGTAAAACGCTTTGTTTATGCCGCCAGTTCTTCGACCTATGGCGACAGTCAGGAACTGCCCAAGATAGAACACAATATAGGCAGGCCGCTTTCCCCCTATGCCATTACCAAATTTGTGAATGAACTGTATGCCAATGTTTTTTCTGATTTATATGGATTGGAAACAATCGGGCTTCGCTATTTCAATGTTTTCGGTCGCCGGCAAGATCCGAACGGGGCCTATGCTGCGGTCATTCCCTTATGGGTAAAGGAACTGATCCTTCATCGTTCTCCGTTTATCAACGGAGACGGCTCGTTTTCGAGAGACTTCACTTACATTGATAATGTAATACAGGCAAATGACCTGGCTGTTGTTACTTCAAAAGAGGAAATAATCCGCCGGTCATCCTTATATAATTTGAATCTTCCTGCCAACGCGCCTTTGGATTTGGTGTTTAATGTGGCTTATGGTAACAATACGACTCTATTGGAACTGTTTGAATGCTTACGAACCTGCTTGTCGGAATTTGATCCTGAAATTTCTAAAATACAACCAGCTTTCAGGGAGAATAGAAAAGGGGACATTCCTCATTCACAGGCATTCATCGAGAAGGCTAAACGAATTTTAGGATATTCACCTCTTTATAGCGCAACAGAAGGTCTCAGGCAAGCCTGTAGATGGTATTGGAATAGCCTAAGATAACCTGTTGAGGATGTCGCAAATTAGAATGTATTTCTATCTAACTGTATAATTATTGTATGCAACTATTCAAACTATCTCTTTTTATATTGTTCGTTTCCTTCGTGGAACAAAGCGGATATGCAACAACACTTGGCGGGGATACGCTCCGGGCACATTTTAAGATGAATGAAGAGTGGTACTTGCAATTGCAAGGTGGTATCAATTACTCCGTTGCCAAAAACACGCGATATGTAAGTCCTTGGAAAGTGGTTACTCCCCAATTGGGCTTGTCGTATGGAAAGCGATTTACTCCTGTGTGGGGAGGAAGGTTGTTGGTTATGTGGGGAAAAGATAAAGGGGCTTTTTATTTGCACGATAAGAATAGCCCTCTTTACTCTTTTGCCCATGTAGGAGTGTTCGGGATAGGCTCTTTTAATTTCGTGGAGTTTTTTTCAATTAAAAGAAATAGTTCTTATACGGTCAACGCATGGAATGTGAGTGCTCTTTTAGGCCTGGGAGCCATCCATACATCCTTTGGATTTACAGAAGATGTCACCGGGAAACGCGTACTGGACAGAAACAATGATACCTATATGTCTTTATTCGCCGGATTGGAAATTTCAAAATGGGTCGCTGACAACTGGGAAATAAATTTGGAGTTAAGCAGTGATTGGATGAGTAAAAAATACAATGGCTTTTTAGCCCCGGAGACAAACCTGAAAATAAACGGACACCTGAATTTACTGATAGGTGTGCGTTATACATTCAACAGGGCAAAAAGAAAGAGACAATTGAAAAAGATAGATTATGTGGGAAAAGAACAGTTCTTGTTCTCCCCTCCTTTGCCTGCCGACACCACACGTAGCACGAAGGAAAAACCCGATAGAGTCCGTGAAGTAATGCAACGACAAGCGGAAGCGAAGGAAACAGCTTACAGTATCGAAGAGCTTCTGGAGATAATTGATAATCACGAATCTATAAAAGGAAAGAACCTCGCTAAAACAAGAATCCGGTTTGATTACGGAAGTTGTAATATTAAGCCCTACGTTGCCATCCAATTGGATAAAGTAGTGGAATTAATGAAGAAAAGTCATATTACTTTGCTGATAAAGGGATATATGATAGAAAAACCATTATCCTCCACAGATCATTTATCGGAGAAAAGGATAAAAACGGTGCGCGACTATTTAGTAACCCATGGAATAAACAGGGACCGATTGGTATATCAGGTGATAAAAATACCCGAAACGCCGTTAGATGAGAGTGGCATGGAACAAATTATTGAAATAGAGTCCCTATCGTTATAATAAAATATCATGTTATGAATATATTAAAATCTGTAGGATTGTGGTTGTTTATTGCGACAACCCACACCGGTATAAGTCATGCCGCCATAAGGGATACAGTGAATGTAGAAATAAGAGATTCTTTACCGGCCTCCTATACATGGAACGAGAAATGGTACTATCAGGCCCAATTCGGGATGAATTATCCGGCGGCTGAAAACACCCGCTTTGTCAGTGCAGGTAGGATTTTGTCGCCAGCCTATACTTTCGCCGTGGGAAAAAGATTCACCCCTTTATGGGGAGCGCGGCTCCAGTTTTTATACGGTAGCGATAAGGGGGTGTATTATGATCACGACAAGGACAGTCCCCTGTTCTCTTTCCGCCATTATGGAATTGTCCTGGAGGGAACCTTCAATTTGGCCAACTTTATTCGAAACAGCCGGGAAGAAGAAAAGAAATGGAATGTAGATATAAAACTCGGATTGGGATTTATCCATAGCGGTTCTTATGAATTGGCAGATGTCCCCGATTATAAATGGTTGGACCCTGTACCTCGTGATAACTTTACGATCTACGGGGGAATCGAATTTTCCAGAAAGATATATCGGAATCTGGATATTAATCTGGAACTTGGAATCCACAGGTTAGGAAATAGATACAACGGCCAGGTCTGCGCCGACCGGAAAAGAGAGGTAATAGGAGATTTATTGGCAACATCATTCATAGGTATCCGCTATACAATTCCGCGAAAAAAACCTTGCCGGAATTCAGTAGTATATATCAATGTGGCGGCATCTTGTCCTCCGGAACCCGAAATAAAGGAAAGATTGTCAACGCCGGAATCTGTTGGCGAGACAGATACGCTAAAATCAACCCGAAGCGGCGAACCGGATTGCTATGATATTGATGAACTGATAGCAATGGCCCATCAAGGAATTTCCATTAAAGGAAAAAAACTTTGCGGACTTGAAATGGTACATTTTGATTTTGACAAAAGCGATATAAAACCCGAATTTGCTCTCTATTTAGACAAACTGGCTATGCTGATGTTGAACAATCCGGATATTAAACTGCTCATTATGGGGCATACGGACATCAAAGGTTCTGTGGATTATAATTACGGATTATCAGAGCGGCGTTCAAAAGCAGTGATGGCCTATCTGAATCGAAAAGGTGTACGCCACGACAGGATGATTTATTCTTATTATAGCAAGTTGAATCCACGGACAGAAAATGAGACAGGCTCTGGCAGAAGTATAAACCGTCGGGTGGAATTTATGATTTTACCCTGATAGCGAATTACAATGGATATAAAAGTATTATTTGTTTGTAGCGGGAATTCTAAAAAGTTATCAATGGCCCCGTTTATAAAAACACAAGGGGATTCACTCGTCCGGAAAGGAATTGAGGTTTCTTATTTCACGATTCAGAAAAAGGGGCTTACAGGGTATCTGCAAGAAGCCATCAGGCTTAGACGCCATTTAAAGAAACATTCTTTTGACATTATACACGCTCATTATTCGTTTAGCGGATGGTGTGCCGTACTTGCCTTACCAAAACTGCCAATCGTTCTTTCCCTTATGGGAGATGATGCCAATGGCAGCTACTCATCGTTCAATACCATTACAATAAAAAGCAGGTGCCTGCTTTTGTTTACGAAGTTGATTCAGCCGTTTGTAGATGTCATCATTTGCAAATCAGTACAAATGAGTAAAATCGTATGGTTAAAAAAGAAATGCCGGATTGTTCCCAATGGGGTGGTGCTTGGAGAAATGCTCCTGCTGGATAAGGATAAAACCAGAAAAGACCTGGAAATGGATGCTTCCAAATACAATATCCTTTTCCTTGGAAACAAAAAGGATAGAAACAAAAACTATCAATTGTTGGAAGACGCCGTTCGTCTGGTCGGCAATAGCGAGTATGAGATAATAGCTCCTTATCCTGTTCCCCACAGAGAAATAATCTGCTATTTGAATGCAGTCGATGTGCTCGTCGTCCCTTCTTTTATGGAAGGGAGTCCCAATATAGTGAAAGAAGCGATGGCTTGTAATTGTCCGGTGGTTGCGACAGACGTAGGCGATATAAAATGGTTGTTCGGTAAAGAACCGGGACATTTCATCACCGCTTTCACTCCTACGGATTGTGCAATGAAAATTATTGAGGCGATAAACTTTGCCGCTGGTCAAGGCCGTACCCGGGGTAGAGACAGGATCATGCACTTGGGGTTGGATGCCGGGGATGTGGCAGATAAGATATCTTCAATCTATAAGAAACTAATATAATCACAATATGTGTGGAATTTGCGGCATTATAAATAGGGACAGACAACCGGTAAAAGAAGCAGTCCTGCATGCGATGATGAACAGAATGAAATATCGGGGACCCGATGACGAGGGGTTTGTCTGTTACCGGCATATTGGTCTGGGGTTTGTCAGGCTCAGTATCCTGGATCTTTCCTATGCAGGACATCAGCCGTTTCAAGATGTAAACAACCGATATTCATTGGTATTCAACGGTGAGATATACAACTATATAGAATTACGCAAAGAGCTTGAACGGCTCGGCGAGGTTTTTACATCGGATACGGATACCGAAGTGCTATTGAAGTCTTATATCCGGTGGGGTATGGAGTGCCTGGATAAATTTAACGGAATGTTTGCCTTTGTTATTTTTGACAAACACACGAACCGGATTTTTGGCGCCAGAGACCGGTATGGAATAAAACCCCTTTATTATTGCATGACCGATAAGCAATTTGTGTTTGCATCGGAGATTCCTCCGATTCTTGAAACGGAATGCCTGAAAGCACGGGCAAATGAACAAGTTATTTTCGACTATTTAGTGTTTAACCGTACTGACCAGACCGAAAATACGTTTTTTGAAGGAATTAAGAAATTACAGCATGGGTGTTGTTTTACTCTGGAAGGTGACAAATTTGAAATCGTTAAGTGGTATAATCTCAGAGAAAAGGTTCAATCGGCTGAGCCGTTTAAGAATGCGGAAGAATATAAAGCGTGTTTAAAATCGTCTGTTGGTTTACGTTTGAGGAGTGATGTGCCAGTGGGTGTCTGCTTGAGCGGTGGCATAGACTCTTCATCCATAACTTCCCTTCTTTTGAGGGATTTCCACAAAGAAGACCTGAATGCTTTTTCAGCCGTATATGGGAAGGGGCAGACCGGAGATGAATCTGATTATATAGATGAGTACAAAGAACAGTTAAATCACATCCATTTTACCACGCCTACCGCCCGTACTTTGTTAATCGACCTTTTGGATTTCGTCCGGATACAAGCAGAACCCGTGCCGTCATTAGGTCCTTATGCACAATATAAAGTAATGCAAAAAGCGAAGGGAAATGTCGTCGTTACTTTAGACGGGCAAGGCGCTGACGAAGAGCTTGCCGGCTATCATTACTTTTTCAGCTTCTTCTTTAAAGACCTTTTTCGAGAGGGGCAATACCATACGTTACTAAAAGAAATGGTAGCTTATAGGAGAATGCACCATTCATTCTTTGCTTATAAGATCTTCTTGTATTTTCTTTTACCTAAAAAGCTTCGTTCATCTACGCGTGTTGACGAATATGGTTATCTCACTCCTTCTTTTGTCAGAGAACATGTAAATTCCAATTCGATCGCCGGAAATTTATATGGTTCTCCTTCTCTTAACCAGGCTTTATTAGATCATTTTGAGTACAAGTTGGAACATTTACTGAAATGGAACGACCGTAATTCCATGGCGAGTTCAATAGAATCCCGTGTTCCTTTTTTGGATTACAGGCTGGTAGAACGGACATTGGCTACCTCGTCAAATAAAAAAATTCATCGTGGAGTGACAAAAATCCTATTAAGGGAGGCTATGATCGGCACCGTGCCTGAGAAAATTCGCTTGCGGATGGACAAAATAGGCTTTTCCACGCCTCAAGACGAATGGTTCAGAGAGGAACAGATGGTTTCTTTTATCAACGGTATTATTACAAGTGAATCTTTCAAAAGCAGAAGAATCTTTAATCCTGACAAAGTATTGAAGTTATACAAGCAACATCTGAGCCGGAAGATTAATATATCAAAAGAGATATGGAAATGGATTCATCTGGAATTATGGTATAGGACCTTCATAGATGAATAGGTAAACTAAGATAGAAATAACGTAATGAAAATAATTATTATAGCAGGAGCACGTCCGAATTTCATGAAGATAGCTCCACTGATGAATGCATTAAAAAATGATTCTCGAATAGAGGCATATCTTGTACATACAGGACAACATTATGATGCAAAAATGTCCGGATTGTTTTTTGAAGAATTGGGTATTCCCGCACCGGATATTAATCTGGAAGTAGGTTCTGCAAGCCAGGCTGTACAGACCGCACGCATAATGGAACGATTTGAACAAGTCTGCTTAAAAGAAAAACCTGATGCAATATTAGTTGTCGGGGATGTCACCAGTACGCTTGCGTGTGCATTGGTGGCTTCAAAACTGGGTATCAAGGTGATTCATTACGAGGCTGGCTTAAGAAGCCATGACCGTTCCATGCCGGAAGAAATTAACCGGTTGGTAACCGATGCCGTCAGTGACTTGTTTTTTACGACAAGCTCTGACGCCTCTGACAACTTGTTGAAAGAAGGCATTTCTAAAGAAAAAATCCATATGGTAGGAAATCTAATGATCGACACTTTGATTGCCTATAAAGATAAGATACCCTTTAAAAGTTTATCTTTCCCGTTATTGACGGGGAAGGGATGTATTTCCGTAGAGGATAATTTCCGAAAAAAACGATTCGGTCTCCTGACTTTTCATCGTCCGAACAATGTGGACGATCCCGAAAAACTTAAAAAATTAGTCAAAATATGGGGTGAGGTATCCAAACAAGTTCCTTTGATTTTTCCAATCCATCCGAGGACTTATAAAAACATTCAATCATTTGGGCTACAGGACGAAGTAGCCATGTATGACTGTCTTTATCTCATAGAACCGTTAGGTTATTTGCAGTTTATGGCATTGGTGCAGCATGCCATGTTTGTTCTGACTGACTCCGGAGGCATACAGGAAGAAACTACTTACCTGAATATCCCGTGCCTGACTGTCCGCTCCAATACAGAGCGTCCTGTTACAATATGGGAAGGAAGTAATAAACTGATTCAAATCGGAGATATACAACAGGAGGTAACACCAATTTTGCAAGGACAGGGTAAATACGGACGGGTTCCTGAATATTGGGATGGCAAAGCTGCGGACAGGATTATAAACATAATAAAAGCTGAATTATGAGGATATTTATATATTTAGGGCATCCCGCCCACTTCCATCTGTATAAAAACGTTATTGCTAACCTTATAGGAAAGAGACACGAGGTTACTATATTGATAAAAAAGAAAGATGTGCTGGAAACTTTATTACAAGAATCCGGATTGCCTTATTATAATATCTTAGCAGAGGGAAGAAAAGACTCCAAAATAGGAATGTTGTGTGGTATATTAAAACGGGCATGGAAGCTTTGGCGTTTCTGCAATAAATACAATCCTGATTTACTGACCGGGACAAGCGTAGAAAATTCTTTTGTAGGTAAGCTGAAAGGAATACCGGTTATTAATGTCGGTGAAGATGATGCCGGTGCGGTTCCCTTATATGCAAAGATTGCTTATCCATGGGCATCCACTATTTTGGCTCCTGCGGTTTGTGATTGCGGAAAATGGAACCACAAAGCGGTTAAATACAATTCTTATCAGGAGCTTGCCTACCTGCATCCGAACCATTTTACACCTTGCAAAGAGATCGTGAAAAAATACTTTTCTCCGGATAAGCCTTACTTTATCCTGCGCTTTGTAAAATTAAGCGCTAACCATGATAAAGGGATAAAGGGTCTGAATACACGCGTGGCCGAAAAAATAATTCAGATGTTACGTCCTTATGGGGATGTGTATATCACCTCAGAGCGTGAGTTAGAACCCCAGTTCGAGCCTTACCGGATTGCGATTCGTCCGATTGATATGCTCGATGTGATGGCATTTGCTCAAATATATATAGGCGATAGCCAGACGATGGCGGCAGAAGCGGGTGTTTTAGGTGTTCCTTTTATTCGATTTAACGATTTTGTCGGGCGTATAGGTTATTTAAGTGAACTGGAACAGGTATATCGGCTGGGCTACGGGATAAAGAGTGATGAAGAAGATAAACTATATGCCACGTTAACAGACCTGCTAAACATGCAGGACCGCAAAAATATATTTCTGCATCGTAAAAATAAAATGTTGGCAGAAAAGATTGATTATGCTCAATTCCTAACTTGGTTTTTAGAGAATTATCCTAAAAGCAAACGGATTATGCGTACAGATCCGAGCTTCCAATATAAATTCAGAACGGATATAAAGCATCTGCGTGAAAATACGATTTGAAACAATAACTAAACAAACTTTCAACAAATTACCTTGAAGAAAATGAAACATATTTTTTATTTCTGCGCAATCCTGTTTGTGCTTACAGGATGTGCTTCGCAAAAGAAAATTACTTATTTGCAAGATATACCGGAAGAGTATCGTGCTAAAATTATGCAAAGAAACAGTGATGCTCTTCTTCTTCCTAATGATCGCATTTCAATCATGGTGAACAGCCGTGATGTAGAGCTGGCGCAAATGTTTAATTTGCCGATAGTAAGTTACCCGATAAACAGCAATGGCAATTATTCGACCGGTCAAAACAGGTTATCGGGCTACTTGGTGAACAATAAGGGGTGCCTCGATTTCCCCCAATTAGGCGTTATAAAAGTCCAGGGATTAACACTTACAGAATTATCTGATACGATTAAACAACAAATTATTCAGAAAGGATTGATTAATGATCTGGTGGTGACAGTACAGTTTATGAACTTTAAGATTTCCGTAATAGGAGAAGTAAACGAACCCGGTAATTTCGATATACCTGATGGACGTGTTACTATATTTGATGCGCTCAGCCGTGCCGGAGATTTAACCATCTATGGAAAACGTGAGAATGTAAAAGTAATAAGGGAGATGAACGGAGAGCGAAATGTCGTTACGGTGGATTTGCGAAGCAAGGACATATTCAATTCACCTTATTATTATCTTCAGCAAAATGATATTGTATATGTGGAACCTAACAAAGCGAAAGCCGGGCAGCGTGAAATAAATCAAAACCGGACTATCGGAACATTTGCATCTATTGTGTCCGTACTCGTCTCCCTTTCAGTTCTTATCTTTAAGTAAAATAATATACTTCTTCTACAATGGGAAAAGACAAATTCGAACCTTATGATTTCATAGACTTTAACAGCGATAAAAACCGCATTCAAGAGAACTCTGCTTTAAAAGATGTACTTGGCACAATATTCCTTTATAGAGGATGGTTCGTGTTGTCAGTAGCGGTATGCTTGATAGCCGGCATACTTTATGTCCGGACCACTCCCAAAACATACCTGCGTACAGCAACCATACTGGTCAAGGATGCAAAGAATGGCGGGAACCTTGCTGAATCTACCGCTTTTCAGGACTTATTTTCGTTCGGGGCAAATTCCGTTGATAACGAAATGGGGGTTTTCAAAAGCAAACGGCTCATGCAAAAAGTCGTAGAAACTCTACATCTGGAAATGAGCTATAAAGAACGTAGCAAACTCAGAAAAAAGGAGCTTTATCGTTCCGCTCCTTTCAGGATACATTTTATCGATAATCCGACAGAACAAAAAGTGGAATTCGTGGCAACCCCTTTGGATGAAAACACCGTCGAGATAACCGATTTTATCCCTGAAAGTGCGGATAAAAAGAAATGGGCGTTGCAATATGGGGACACCATCGATACTCCCGTAGGAAGAATAAGTATAATACCTGTGCCTTTGCAATCGCAAGCCCTTTCCATAAATGAGCCTGTTTATGTTACAAAGGGGAATATCAAAGCCATTTCTGACCATTATAACAAGAAACTGAAAGTGGAAGTAGTCGGTAAACAATCTTCCCTTATCAATATATCGATAGAAGACGAAAATGTACACCGCGCCGAGGATATTCTGAATACATTGATCGAAGTCTACAAACATGACGCCATTGAGGATAAAAATACTGTTGTTATTAATACGGCAAGATTCATAAAAGACAGATTAACCATTATCGAAGAAGAACTGGGATACATAGATGCCGAAATCGAAAGATATAAGAAAGATAACAAATTAACGGACGTTATATCTGAAAGTGATCTATTTCTCCAACGATCCAATCACCTGGCCAATGAAGGATTGAGTGTTGAGAACCAACTTAACATGGCAGAATATATGAAGATTTATTTGCACAATAATAACAGGAACAAAGACATGATTCCGGTAAGTATCGGCATCCCGGATAATGGAATACAAAATCAAATATCAGAATATAATGCTGCAATGGGGAAACGAAATAAATTACTGGCAAACAGCAGTACAAACAATCCTCTGATACAAGATATGGACGCAACCTTAGAGAATATGCGGCTTTCTATCCTAAGGGCTATTGATAATCTGATTGTAGGCCTAAAAATTCAGGCTTTGAATATGAAAAATGAAGAGGATGTTACCAGAAGCAGGATCGCCGATGTTCCTTCGCAGCAAAAACATATCATAAGTATAGAACGGCAACAAAAAATCAAAGAGGAGCTTTATCTGTATCTCCTGAATAAAAAAGAAGAAAACGAATTGCAACGATCCATTACGGAAAGTAATTGCCGCATTGTAGATCCCGCACACGGCCCGGGGACACCGGTTTCACCGAAAAAGGCACAAATAGTACTTGTTTCTTTAATAGTCGGCTTTCTAATTCCTGCTTTGTGGCTATATATACGCTCTTTGATTAATACCAATGTACATACCAGAAGCGAAGTAAAATCACATGTAACCATTCCATTTTTAGGCGAAATACCACTAAGTAAAAATAAGCAGGGAAAAGATATTATAATAAAGAATTGTAATCATGAAGCAATTGGCGAAGCCTTTAGCATTGTCCGTGAGAATTTGGATTTTATGAATATGGAGAAACGTTCAATTGGAAAAGTTATCCAAATGATCTCCTTTAATCCATCATCGGGTAAAACTTTCATTACCGCTAATTTGGCAATGAGCATGGCTTTTTCTAATATGAAAGCCATTGTAATAGACCTGGATTTGCGGAAAGGAACATTGACTAAAAGATGCGGAATAGGTACACGGCAAAAAGGAGTATCGGAATATTTAAGTGGAAAGCTAGATAGCATGGAAGGATATATATATTCCTATGGGGAAGAATGCAAAGTGGATATAATCAGTTCCGGAGCACTGCCTCCTAATCCGGCAGAGTTATTAAAAAGCGACAGATTAGATCGGCTTATCGAGGGTTTAAGAGCAAAATATGATTATATATTGCTGGATAATCCTCCTTATGGAATTGTAGTGGATGCCTTCGTTTGTACCCGCTTGGCGGATCAATCCATCTATGTCGTCCGTTCCGGATTATTTGACAAACGGCAATTTCCCGAGTTGCAGGAACTTTATGATTCAAATAAGTTGAAGAACATGAGTATCATACTCAATGCAATAGATTACCAAAAATACGGATATGGATATAATTACGGCTATGCTTACAAATATGGCTACGATTATAAAGAAGAAAGTTCCCGGAACAAACCTTTCTACAAACGTATTTTAAAGATTTAAGCCATGTCTTTGTTTACTTATAAAATCAGACTTATAGAAAGTGATTTTTTCGAAGGATTTACCGACTGGCACAGCCATATACTACCGGGTGTAGACGATGGGGTAAAAGAACTGGAAGAGGCATTGGAAATTCTGCATTATTTTAAACTTATAGGAATCAGAAAAGTGTTTCTTACTCCGCACATGAAAAATGGGGTATTTATCAATAAAGAAACTTTGTCCGCAAAAGTTAATCTCCTTCGCCAAAGTATCAAAAGCGGAATAGAATTATATCTAAGTGCCGAATATATGCTGGATTCCGGATTCGAAGAACGTTTCAAGTACTTCCCGTTGTATCTGAATGAAAATCATGTGTTAGTAGAAACTTTTTGTTTCTTTCGTCAGGACAATTTTTATGAATTGTTATATCATATTTATGTTGATGGGAACATCCCCGTTATAGCACATCCTGAGCGATACCTATATATGGAATATCATGATTATTATAAAATGAAAAATAATGGTTACTCGTTACAACTAAGTTTATTGTCCCTTTCCGGCTATTATGGAGAAGCGGTAAAAAAAAGAGCCAAGCATTTACTAGCGCAAAATATGTATGATTGTATCGGAACAGATATACACAATTTTCAAATATTTAAAGTCTGGCTCAATAAATTAGGTGTAACCAAGGAACAGCTTAAAATGCTGTTGAGTATTTCAAGATAAATAGAAAAAGATATTTCGCTATCGGTTATAGCTTTGTACCCTCTAAATATACACAAACGTGAGTTGGATGCAAAAATGAGAACAAAACAAAAGCAAATAAACAATTTATCTTTACCGCTTCGAGTTAAAATTATTGCCGGGTATGGGTTATTACTTATTTTGTTGGGGAGCATCGTCTTTTTGGTATGGCTAGAACACCGTAAGATAGAAACATTAAACAACAGTGAACAGCTTATCCGCCACAAAATAGAAATTGTGAACCGGACTTTTGAAAGGCTTCTCGACTTCTCTTTTTCCGATGACTTCCTGCTACTTCACGACAAAGATAAATCTGTCTCTTATACACATCTGACGCT
>ENA-OYYB01000745-OYYB01000745.1-human-gut-metagenome-genome-assembly--contig:-NODE-745-length-17012-cov-5.585068_pt1 | contig 17012 bp, 14 predicted proteins | sample MGYA00244059_ERZ653440 | MGnify/ENA primary metagenome ERZ653440 (study PRJEB26926, sample SAMN06164994) | human gut metagenome | biome: ENVO:00009003; feature: ENVO:2100002; material: ENVO:00002003... | reverse complement strand
GTCTCGTGGGCTCGGAGATGTGTATAAGAGACAGGATATATTTGGAGACGATGGTCTAAAACGATTCGACTTCGGTCTTGGACTAAAAGCCGGGGTTGAGTTCAGTAAGAAATATCAAGTTGCCATAAGCTATGATTTCGGACTTATTGAGGTAATCAAAGAAGTAGGAATGAAGAACAGAAACCTGATGATCTCGTTGGGATATATGTTCTAAAACCGATTTTGCAACTTTGTTGCATAAATCATTTGCTACCTTTGCATCAACTAAATAATGAAAGTTATGGGACATTGTAGTTGTGGCGCTCATTCATGCGCAGCAGAAAAAAAGGTTGATGCAAAGGTTTCGGTATTCCATGAATATGGGAAAGTGATATTCTCTCTCCTGCTTCTGACAAGTGGAATAATTATGAATGCTCTCGATTTAGCATTCTTCCGTGAAGGATCTGTTGCCTTGATATGGTATATCGTGGCCTATCTTCCGGTAGGAATTCCAGTGATGAAAGAAGCCTGGGAAAGTATCAGGGAAAAAGACTATTTCAGTGAGTTCACTCTAATGATTATAGCTACTTTGGGAGCTTTCTATATTGGTGAATATCCGGAAGGAGTAGCCGTGATGTTATTCTATACAGTAGGAGAACTGTTTCAGGATAAAGCGGTAGATAAAGCCAAACGTAATATTGGAGCCTTATTGGATGTAAGACCCGAGAAAGCATTAGTGCTCCGGGAAGGCAATCTTGTTATTGAAAGCCCTAAAAAGATAAAAGTCGGTGAAATCATAGAAATAAAGGCAGGCGAACGGGTGCCATTGGATGGAACTATGCAGAATGAAGTGGCTGCCTTCAATACAGCCGCATTAACAGGTGAAAGCGTTCCTCGTAATATTCGGAAAGGTGAAGAAGTACTTGCCGGAATGATTGTAACCGATAAGGTTATCCGGTTCGAGGTAACGAGACCTTTTGATAAGAGTGCACTTGCCCGAATATTGGAACTTGTTCAGAATGCTTCCGAACGTAAGGCTCCGGCTGAATTGTTTATTCGTAAGTTTGCGCGCATTTATACACCTATTGTTATAGCGCTTGCAGTGTTAATTGTTTTGTGTCCATTTGTTTATTCACTTATTAATCCTCCATTTGTATTTGCATTTAATGATTGGCTATACAGAGCTTTGGTCTTTCTGGTGATTTCGTGTCCCTGTGCGTTGGTGGTTAGTATTCCGTTGGGCTACTTTGGGGGAATTGGAGCGGCATCCCGGTTGGGAATTTTATTCAAGGGTGGTAATTATCTGGATGCTATCACTAAGATCAATACAGTGGTATTCGATAAAACTGGAACCCTGACAAAAGGAACCTTTGAAGTACAGGCCTGTAAAAGTGCAGGCGAGGTTTCGGAAGAAGAATTAGTGAAACTGGTTGCTTCGGTAGAAAGTGATAGTACTCATCCGATTGCCAAGGCTGTTGTGAATTATGCGAAAGAACAAAACATTGAATGTGTAGCTGTTACCGGTACAAAAGAATTTGCCGGCTATGGTTTGGAAGCAACGATAGACGGGGCTATGGTTCTGGTCGGTAATTGCCGGTTACTGTCTAAGTTTGATATATCCTATCCAAAAGAACTGCTGGAAATAACGGATACCATCGTGGTCTGTGCTGTTGGAAACCGTTATGCAGGTTATCTGCTGCTGGCTGATGCCCTGAAAGAGGACGCAAAGGTAGCTATTGACAATTTAAAAGCTTTAAATATTGAAAACATCCAGATACTATCCGGTGATAAACAGAGTATTGTTACTAACTTTGCAGAAAAGCTCGGTATATCGAAAGCTTATGGTGACCTGTTGCCGGAAGGAAAAGTGAATCATCTGGAAGAGCTGCGGCAGGATGAGGCAAACCGGATCGCGTTTGTCGGTGATGGAATGAACGATGCACCGGTGCTCGCTCTAAGTCATGTTGGCATTGCTATGGGAGGACTGGGTAGTGATGCGGCTATTGAAACAGCCGATGTCGTGATACAGACAGACCAGCCGTCGAAGGTAGCCGAAGCTATCAAAGTAGGAAAACTGACACGAAGAATTATTTGGCAGAATGTATCACTGGCATTTGGAGTGAAATTACTTGTATTGATTTTGGGAGCCGGTGGAATTGCTACTCTTTGGGAAGCTGTCTTTGCAGATGTGGGTGTTGCGCTACTTGCCATTATGAATGCTGTCAGAATACAGAAAATGATAAAATAGGAGAAAGATGGAAGAAGATATTTATTTGGATAAGTTGGATAGAAGAGGTATCAAGCCAACTGCCATAAGGCTTCTGGTGATAAAAGCGATGATGCAGGCAGAGCGTGCGGTGTCATTGCTCGATTTGGAAACACTGCTTGATACAGTCGATAAATCGACTATATCCCGAACAATCGCTCTTTTCTTGTCTCATCACCTCATACATAGCATAGACGATGGGAGCGGCTCGTTGAAGTATGCCGTTTGCGACAACTCCTGCAATTGTGTGGTACAGGATTTACATTCGCATTTTTATTGTGAGAAATGTCATCGTACATTCTGCCTGGAAGGTACACATATCCCGGTGATTGATTTGCCTAAAGGATTTACTTTGCATAGTATAAACTATGTACTAAAAGGAGTTTGTTCCGAATGTACTTCTCAAAAATGACAGATATTTTATAAACTTCGATGCGCAGTTTTATTCCATTTACTAATTTGGATAGGATAATCACTATATTTCGCACTTTGAGTACCTGTAACTTCAGTTTAGGTACTTTCCCCATCTTGTCTATTTTTTTAATTGACGAATTATCCCCAACTTTGCATAGTCATTTGAATTGGAGTCTTGAAAGATTTATAGACTAAGTGGGGGGGATATGTGATATGTAAGTAATTGGAATAAAAGCCGAAAAAGAGAAAATACATCTCTTTTTCGGCTTTTTGCTAATATTGTTTGATTAGTCAATATTGGGATTCAATGCGTGCCAGTCTTTAATAGCTGGGATGATCCCCATTTCAATCACTTCATCACGAAGTTTGCATAAATGCTCGTAGCTCTTTTCCAATTCTTCCTGTTCGGCAGGAGTTCCGGCTACTTCTTTATAAGTGACGCCGTCTTTAGTTATTGAAGTTTCCATCGCCATCATGATATGGTCGAACTTACTGTTAGAAACATACGTTCCGGCAGGCCAGCGGAAAGGTTGTCCACCCATAGCAGCGGCAATCATTTCGATAGAAAGATAAGCCGGGCTTTGGAAAGAAGAACGACCGCGCAGGTCGATAATATGCTTACCACCCTGGATGACACGTACTTTCAGTGCTTCCCAATCTGCCAATGGAAGACGGGTAGTGCCGATGAAATCGGTCAAAGGCTCTCCTTTTATTTTGGTTGTAGATGCGAATACAGCCATTTGTTCGCCATGACCACCATACGTACGGCAATTCTGAATGTCGGAAGCCGGGATATGGAAGAATTTCACCAGTTCGTTTTGCAGACGGGTGCTGTCCAAGGCAGCCAGTGTAGAAACTTGAGAGGGTTTCAAACCTGAATACAACAAAGTAATCAATCCGGTGATGTCTGCAGGATTAAAGATCACAACGATATGTTTTACGTTCGGGCAATATTGATGAACATCTTTACCGAATTGAGCGGCAATTTCTGCATTTCCCTTCAGCAAATCTTCGCGAGTCATACCTGCTTTACGGGCAGCTCCACCGGAAGAGATAATGTAAGAAGCTCCTGTCAGCGCTTCTTTGATATCGGAAGTAAATGTAAGGTTGACACCTTCAAAACCGCAGTGATACAATTCTTCAGCTACTCCTTCCAGAGCCGGGGCAAATGGATCATACAGGCAAATATTCGGAGTGAGTCTCATCATCATGGCTGTTTGTGCCATATTGGAGCCGATCATTCCGGCAGCTCCTACAATCGTAAGTTTCTCGTTGGTTAGAAATTCCATAAGTTTATATGTTTAAAGGTGAATAATTTACTTTTTCTTTTTGTCGCTACAAAGTTAACATATTAGAAAGCAGATTGTTCATTGCAAATAGTTTTGCCCGATAACGAAAAGTTATGGCTGACTGTTTGAGAGATCTATTCAAAATAGATTATCTTTGTGTCTTATTACAATAAATAGATAAGAATATGAGCATCGAATTAGGAAAGTTCAATCAGCTTGAAGTCGTGAAAGAAGTAGATTTCGGCGTATATCTCGATGGTGGGGAAGAAGGTGAGATTTTGTTGCCTACCCGCTATGTGCCCGAAGACTGTAAGATAGGAGATTTTTTGAACGTGTTTCTTTATCTGGATATGGATGAAAGACTGATTGCTACGACGCTGACTCCGTTGGTGCAGGTAGGTCAGTTTGCCTGTCTGGAAGTCTCCTGGGTGAATCAATACGGAGCTTTCCTGAACTGGGGATTGATGAAAGACCTGTTCGTTCCGTTCAGTGAGCAGAAGATGAAAATGCAGGTTGGGCGGAAATATGTGGTCCATGCGCATTTGGATGAAGAGAGTTATCGTATTGTGGCTTCAGCAAAGGTGGAACGTTATCTGTCGAAAGAAAAGCCGGAATATACTCCGGAAGCAGAAGTGAATATCCTTATCTGGCAGAAGACGGATTTGGGCTTTAAAGCGATTATAGATAATAAGTATAGCGGTTTGCTGTATGAAAATGAAATATTCTGTCCGTTGGAAACAGGAATGGAGATGAAAGCTTTTGTGAAACAGGTGCGTGAAGATGGTAAGGTAGACCTGATTCTTCAGAAACCCGGTTTTGAAAAGATTGACGATTTTTCGAAAACGCTGCTCGACTATATCAAAGCGCATGGAGGACGGATCAACTTAAATGATAAAAGTCCTGCGGAAGATATTTATGACACGTTTGGTGTTAGCAAGAAAACCTTTAAGAAAGGAGTGGGCGACTTGTATAAGAAACGTCTGATTACCTTGCATGAGGATGGCATTGCTTTGGCGGATTCCTAAACAGAATAGGGATTTCCCTACATACGAATAGAGAGAATCATTGGGGTGGGGAGTTTCCTCACCCTATTTTTGTGCTATCAGATTAAAGATATAAATAATAAAAACTAGATAAGCTATGCGTAAGATTATAATAAGTTTCTGCATCCTGTTCGCTGCCCTCTCCTTACAAGCGCAGTCTGTTAACGGAATCCGTATCGATGGCGGGAATACTCCGATTCTTGTTTACCTGGGAGGGAACCAGATATGTTTACCTACTACTACCTGCTTTATAGCCAATTTAAATCCCGGACATTATACTGTTGAAGTGTTTGCCACCCGCTTTACCCGTGCGGGAGAGCGAGTATGGAAAGGAGAAAAATTATATAAAGATTTCGTTTATTTTGATGGGAGAGGAGTGACAGAAATATGGGTAGACGGACGTGATAACATGCGCCCGGAAAGACCCGGCCGTCCCGAACAGGGAGAACATCGTCCGGGATATGGTTACAACAGGGTGATGAACGATCAGCTCTTCCAAACGTTTTATAAAGAGATGAAGAATGAGCCTTTTAAAGATGACCGTATGAAGTTGCTCAATGCTGCATTGGCTGGTTCTGATTTCACATCTGCCCAATGTCTCCAACTGACCAAACTATATACATTCGATGATGACCGGATGGAGATTATGAAGATCATGTATCCCCGGATTGTAGATAAGGAAGCTTTCTTTACGGTGATTAATACCCTGACATTTAGCTCCAGCAAGGAAAAGATGAAGGATTTTATCATAGGGTACGGTAAACGTTGATACTATTAACTAAAAACGATACAGTTATGAAAAAGATACATATTATGCTGTGTTTGGCGTTGGGAATATTGGTCAGTGGCTGTTTTACCAGCTATGTATCTACCAAACAGATGATGGGTATATATCAGGGAATGACTCAATCTCAGGTAGAGTCCGTTTTAGGAAAACCTGATTTCCGGCGTTTTGACGGTGATATGGAAGAATGGGAATTCCATCGTGATAACGGTACGCCTGTACTTACTTCGGAACCTGTGACGATAATCGTTCAGTTTGTAAATAGAGAGGTGGTTAGTATGGATACGTTCAAAGGTTATGGCAGACCTGCACCAATGCATTCCGTTGTAGTACCGCCTGCTGTGAACACTACCGTTGAAGTCTTTCCTAATCATGAACAAGTGGAAGAAGCTCGTTTGATGACTGATCCGGAGTTTGATGAATTTATCAATAAGCTCAAAATAACGGTTATGAATGAAGACCAGAAGAAGCTTGTCGATCGGATGTTGAGAACGTATGATGTCACTTCAAATCAATGTGTGAAAATAGTGAAGGAGATTTCGTATACTCCTGACCAGGTGGAGATGATGAAGAAGCTGTATCCTTATGTAAGGGATAAAAGAAATTTTAATAAGGTGATCGATATTTTATTTTCTAATGCATATAAAGATGAGATGCGTAAGTTTATTGAGGAATATCATCAGAATAATAAATGATAGGAGATTGAATTATGAAACGAATACTGTTTTTACTCTTTGCTGTCGGTCTGACTGCCAATATGACCGTAATGGCTGGAATGAGCACTAGCAAGGTACGTAAGGAGACGCGTTTTCTTACCGATAAGATGGCATATGAATTGAGCTTGAGTACACAGCAATATAATGATGCGTATGAAATTAATTACGACTTTATTTATTCTGTCCGTAATATCATGGATTACGTAGCACGTGGTTACGAATGGGCATTGGATGATTATTATGAAGCGTTGGATATCCGTAACGACGATCTTCGCTGGGTATTGAGTGATGCACAGTATCGCCGGTTCCTCGGTGCCGAGTATTTCTATCGGCCAATCTATGTAACCGGAGGGAAATGGAGTTTCAGGGTTTATGTTAATTACCCGAATCGTAGTTTGTTTTATTTGGGTGTGCCTTACCATTACCGTACTTATTGTGGAGCACATTATCGTCCACACTTTCACCATGTGAGTTATTATCGGGGCAGATATACTAATTTCAACCATTATTCTGCACCGCATCGGGTGAGAGATCAGCGAGTATTCCACTCTTATCGTCGTTCGGATTTCGGTTCTGTCCGGTTCCGTCCGAATACTTCCACTCGTCCGCATAATGCACCGACACGTCCGGGTAATTCTTCCCGTCCGGGTTCATCGACAACGCGTCCTGGTACGTCTCGCCCAAGTACCTCTACTCGTCCTGATACTTCTACTCGTCCCGGAACGACAACAAGACCTGGTACGTCAACACGTCCCCGTCCGGAATCTGGAGGAGATCGGCCTTCGACTTCTGTCAGACCATCTACACCGTCCGGAAGTGGGAGACCTGGTAACAATGTTGCTCCTGATAAAAATGGGAATACGAATAGAGTAGAAAGTGATCGTAATTCTGGTCGTCGTCCGGAAACAGGTTCCGGTTCTTCAAGCTCTAATCGCAGACCAACAAGCGGAAGTTCAACTGGTTCCAGTTCCTCCAATCGTGAAAGTGGAAAAACAAGTAGCAGTTCGAGAGAAAGTTCAAGTAAACGAAACGATAGTAGTTCCTATAATAGAAATAACAGTTCCGAGAGAAATAACAGCTCTTCCAGTTCCAGTCGCGGTAGTTCCAGTCGTAGTAGCTCCAGTCGTAGTAGCGGTAGTACTACTAGTCGTAGCAGCAGTACCACTTCTAACCGGAGTAGCGGTAGCTCGAGCTCTACTCGAAGCGGCGGTAGCTCTACCCGGAGCAATGTTTCTAGTGGACAAACAGAAAGACGCTCTTCTTCCGGAAGTACGAGAAGCAATAGCACTCAAAGCTCTTCCCGTTCCTCTGAAAGAAACAGCAGCAGTTCAAGAAGATAACCTATTCCTTTATTATTTATATCAATCTCATTACTCCTCAGCGGAAGGAGAACTAGACTCCGGGTTTTCACCGGCTAGACTATTCCGGGCAGCGCCCGTAACTTGGATATCGGGGCGGATACTATCCGCCTCGATTTCACTTATTACTCCTTTCTGTGCAAGCCGCTTGGCTATCAACTTATAATAGCCTTCCATATTCTCCTTTAACTGTCCGCCTTCAGCAAAAGAGCTGCGGAAATGCTTGGGCTTCGGGATAATGGAAGCCAGGAAAATACTTTCTTCCGTGTTCAGTTGTGAAGGGCGTTTATTGAAATAATAAGCAGAAGCTTCCTGAATACCATAAACGAGCGGTCCCCATTCAACAATGTTCAGATATACTTCGTACATGCGTTCTTTAGAAGTTAATCTTTCATTTTCTATTAGCCATACAATCAATGCCTCTTCCAATTTACGTGCAAAGTTCTTATTACGGTTCAGGAATACATTCTTTACGAGTTGCATGGTGATCGTGCTTCCTCCACGTGCAAAGCGTTTCACTTGCAGGTCGTAAATCAATGCTTCCCGTAGGGCATCGGGCAGGAAACCGCGATGGTAAAAGAATGCTCCATCTTCACTTTGCATAACGGACATTCTTAGGATGGGTGAAATGCTATCCAATGGTGTAAAGTGTTTGCACGAGGGACCAATAGGAAAAGTCCGCACCGGTATTCCATTCTCATAAGCTGTATAAATGAACTCGCCGGACATTTTGGAGAGTGAAGTGGCTCCATAGCTTGTGATGCGGAAGTCTTTCTCTTTCAGTTCGGATTCCAGTTTGAGACTATCTAGTTGTGCAAAATCAATATCTAATAGAAAATGATAGGCCAACTCGCCACTTGTCTTGATGCCTTCCAGATTGCTGAATAATCCTTTGGGGAGAGAGCTGAACAGATCATCTGCCGGAAACCAGGATTTGTTGACCGCAGCAGTGAAATGCCAGTTTCCTTTCTCTTTCTCGGCTCGCAAATAAGGATGAAACTGGAGTTTGTTGAAATCAACAATGGTCGTGCTATCCAGCTCGAGTGAGTGCCCGCTTATGTTCATCTCGTAACAGAGTTGTCCACGATCGAGATGAATTACTTCAGGAGAGAGAGCTTTATGAAATACGTCAAGTCCGTTCACTCTCGCTTTTCCTTTGAGGAGCAGTTGATTGGATGCACGCTTATCTTTAGTCATATTATAAGATAGGGTGTCGAAAGTGACTTCTGCTCCAAAACGGCGGGTAATATAAGGTAGTGAGATTTTTCTTTTTTCCGGGGCAAAGAGAGATGCTTTTAATGTATAGTCTCTTCTGTTTAGTTCGCCGGTCGCTTCCCATAGTTGTTGAGGCAGTGTATCTTCTTTTATCTGAATGGTTGATTGGAAATGATTGTTCTCAATAATAAAAGAAGGAATGTTGACTGCAACGAAATTACTATCTTTACGTTCGGTTATATTGATTTGACTGAGTTGCCCGTTTTCAGGCAGGAAACCGTAAATGAGGTTTAATATCCGGTCAATACGGTTGGCATAGTCACTTTCTATGACAGGTTGGGGTTCTGCTTCTTGTTGCCGTTTAAAGAACAGGAAATCGTAGTTAGCTATGCTATCATGCTTGATGAAGTTGATTGCAAGGCCATTCATAAGCACATTCCGTACTTCGATTTCTCCTTTTAGCAATTCCCAAAAACTTAGTTTTACATTGACGGATTGTAATGTCAGGAGGGTATCCCGTTGGTTGGGAACAATAGAAAGTCCTTGTAAAGCCACTTCATTGCAGCCTTTCATTCGTAACTCCTGATAATGAATTTGTAGACCGTATGTTTGTTCGGCACGTGTAGTTCGTTTGTCAACGATATGGCATAAAATGACATTGCGGAATGCAAAGAGACAAATAAGGCTGGTAAGCAAGATACCGATAGCCGATAGAATGATAATTCTTTTTTTGCTGGACGTTTCCATCTTCTTTTTCTTGATATGATAATCGCTGCAAAGGTAGATAATAATTCGGGCAACAAGCGGAGTATTTTCCCATTTTTAGAGTTATATTCATCAGTAGAAAGAAGAAAATACAAAAAAAGGCGCTTTATTTGCAATATTAATCTTTTGTTAAGGTCTGTATTAATCTTTTCGTTTACTCGTTAATGTTACTTTTACGCTCAAAACCAATACTTTTGAAATTATGATGCGAATGAACAAACCGATGACTACTGCAATGTTTTGCATGGCATTATTGCTTGGAGGACTCTCATCTTGTACCACAAATGATGTGGAAGATATACAGGGAGATGGTGAACAAGACCTTTATGAAATTAAGGATCGTGCGTTGGGAGAATACCTTGTTTATAACTGTAGCCGTACAGACGAAAACAAGCTTCCTTATGAAATGGCTGTTGCGGAAAATGGCAAATTCTATCTGAACACCCAAAAAGCCGCTACCGTGGAAAACCTCTATCTGGTAAAAAACGATGCGCAGATATCTAAATTGGAGAGTGCAGGGTTGGCTACGGCTGCAGTGAAAATTGTAGATATGGACGGTTTGCAGTTCTTTACCGCTCTAAAGACATTGAAGATCACCTCCAATTCAGTGGAACGTATGGACCTGACCGCATTGACCCAACTTGAAACGGTTGAGATGAATAACAACTGCGTTGCAACACTGGACTTATCACAGAACACTAAACTCGTTCGCTTTCGTTATGGTGGGAACACTACTACCGATACGTCTACCAAACTTTCGACAATTAGCTTCGCAAATAATAATGTGATAGAACATATTTATTTAAAGAACCAGAATCTTCAGGAGAATGGGTTTACTCTTCCTTCAAATTATTCAGCATTGAAGGAACTTGATTTGAGTAATAACCCGGCTGCTCCTTTTGCTATTCCGGAGGATTTAATGAACCAATTGACTACTGCTGTCGGAGTGGTGGCTGACTCTGAAGGAGGAGGCGATGAAGACGGTGAATTGTTCACGATCCCGGATCAGGCTTTTGGAGAGTATCTTTATTATCTATCGACAACAGTTGGCAAGTTGCCACAAGGACTTGTTGTGAAAGAGGGAAATGAATATCAATTGGATAAGACAATTGCAGCTACTGTCACTTCTGTGAATGTGTCCAAAACGACCGCTATTATCAGTGAACTGGTTACAGCGGGTCTTGAAACAGCAGAGACCTTGGTAAATTCTGCAGATGGATTACAGTTCTTTACGGGATTGGTTGAATTCACTGCTACCTCAAATAAGTTTACTGAGGCACTTCCGATTACTGGGCTTAGTAATTTAGAAGTCTTGCAAGTAAACACAGCAGGAGTTAGTTCATTGGATTTGAGTGGTAACCCCAAATTACGTGTTCTGAACTGTAATGGTAGTACGAAAAGTGGATATGGCACGTTGTCGTCTATTAATCTTTCATATACGTCCAATCTGGAGACTCTTAATTTGAAAAATAATAAACTGGAGGCAATCAATGTGACGAATCTGGTTAAGCTAACAGAACTCGACTTAAGTGGTAATCCTGGTGCAAACTTCAAGATTCCGGCAGGAATATTTAATAATTTGACTACTACTAAAAATAAGGGCGTAGAAGCTGAATAATTCAAATAAAGGATACTATGATGATATATATAGGTGCATTTATAGCCTTACAGGTAATTGTATTGGTGGCTTATTGGCTAATGAAAAAGAATAATCCGCAGGGAGTATTGATGGTAGCCGGAATTCTGATGTTGGCACTTAGTATGCTGCTTGGTATGCATTCGCTAAGTCTGACTGAAACAACGGGGACGCCAGTTTTCGATCTCTTCCGGATTATCAAAGAAACTTTTTCATCGAATATGCTTCGTGTCGGTTTGATGATTATGACTATCGGAGGTTATGTAGCTTACATGAAAAAGATAAAGGCTAGTGATGCATTGGTATATGTGTCTATGCAACCGCTGGCCATATTCAAGAAATTTCCTTATATCGCTGCTTCCATTGTCATTCCTATCGGGCAAATGCTTTTCATTTGCACACCGAGCGCAACGGGACTTGGACTGTTGCTGGTCGCTTCTATCTTTCCTATTTTGGTAGGCTTGGGAGTAAGTCGTTTGACGGCAGTATCTGTTATTTCTGCTTGTACCATTTTTGATATGGGTCCCGGTTCGGCCAATACTGCCCGGGCGGCGGAACTTGTCGGTCAAAATAATATGCTGTACTTTGTTGAACACCAGCTTCCGCTGGCCATTCCGCTTACTATTTTGCTAATGATTGTTTACTATCTCACCAATCGTTATTTTGACCGCAAGGATCGCCAGTCTGGACGTACACAGCCTGAAATGGTGGATACGAAAGATTTCAAGGTAGATATTCCTTTGATTTATGCGATTTTACCAGTGTTGCCATTGTTCCTGTTAATCATATTCTCGAAGTATGTACACTTGTTCGATCCTCCGATCGAGTTGGATACCACTACGGCAATGTTCGTCTCTCTGGCAGTTTCCATGTTGTTCGAGTTGATACGGCTTCGTTCCTTTAAAGCGGTTTTTGTGACTATGAAATCATTCTGGGAAGGGATGGGTAAGGTATTTACCAATGTGGTGACACTGATTGTTGCAGCAGAAATCTTCTCTAAGGGATTAATTAGTCTTGGCTTCATTGATGCGTTGGTTGAAGGATGCACCAGTCTGGGATTCTCTGGAACTTTGGTTTCTATTGTCATTATCCTGATTCTTTTCCTGGCTGCTATCCTGATGGGAAGTGGCAATGCTTCTTTCTTCTCGTTTGGCCCGCTGGTTCCGTCAATCGCTACCAAAGTCGGTATGGCACCCGTAGATATGATATTGCCTATGCAATTAGCATCGAGCATGGGACGGGCGGCGTCACCTATTGCCGGTGTGATTATTGCTATCTCGGAGATCGCTGGTGTATCGGCTACCGATTTGGCCAAACGCAATATCATTCCGCTGACAATCACACTGATTGCCATGATAGTTATTCACTTTTTTATTTAACAAGTAATACTGATTATGATGTTCAAACTGATTCAAAATATACATCTTTATGCTCCTGAAGACAAGGGGATGAACGACCTGCTTATTTATGGTGAAAAGATTGCTTGTATCGCACCCCATATCGATATTCGTGGAATAGAAGTAGAAGTGATCGATGGAGCAGGTATGAATGCTGCTCCCGGCTGTATCGACCAACACGTACATATCATTGGCGGAGGCGGACAAACCGGATATTTCTCTCTGGCTCCTGAAGTGCCGCTTAGCCGTTTACTGGCTTGTGGAACGACTACAGTAGTCGGACTATTGGGAACTGATGGCTTCGTGAAGCAATTACCGGCACTTTATGCTAAAACAAAAGCACTATGCATGGACGGTATATCAGCTTATATGCTTACCGGCTACTATGGACTTCCCACTCCTACATTGACAGATTGTGTTGCCAATGATTTGATTTTCATTGATAAAGTGATCGGCTGTAAGATAGCTATAAGCGATGACCGTAGTTCCTATCCTACCAAAAGTGAGCTGATGCGTATCATTCAGCAAGTACGTCTGGGGGGCTTTACTTCTGCCAAGGGCGGAGTGATGCATGTGCATTTGGGAGCTTTATCCGGAGGCATTGATCTGTTACTTGAGATAGCGCGGGAATATCCTTCATTAATCAGCTATATTTCTCCTACCCACATGGGACGTACGCACGATCTGTTCTTGCAAGGAATTGAATTTGCCCGTATGGGGGGAATGATCGATATTTCCACAGGCGGAACGAAATATTGTGAACCCTATGAAAGTGTATTGGAGGGATTGAATGCCGGAGTATCTATTGATCGTATGACTTTCTCATCGGATGGTAATGCCGGTGTGCGTCGTAAAGACCCGGTTACCGGGGAAGACAGTTATACTGTGGCACCCTTACATCGAAATCTGGAACAGGTAATCCGGTTGATAGTGGATGGAGGTATTGCCCCTTCGGATGCTTTCCGCCTGATAACAACGAATCCTGCCCGTACAATGAAACTGAAAGGAAAAGGAGAAATCCGGGAAGGATGGGATGCGGATATAACGCTGTTTGATGATAATTGGAAATTGCAGGGTGTCTACGCCCGTGGTGCGGAAATGATGCATGAAGGCATCGTGATACGTAAGGGAAATTTTGAAATGTAATACTAAAACAACATGGATATGAAAAAATATCTATTATTCCTGATAGGGCTATTCTTGTTCCTTCCGGTAATGGCGCAGACAGACGAAGGTAGTGATGACGCCGAAATAGTGGAAGCCAGCGATGAAAGTTTATCAGATATCGACAACAAGGTAGTCCTCCATCGCTATAAAATGGGGGATGGTTTAAGACTCACAACACAGGGCGGCAATAAGCTGGTTATTAGCGGAATGGTACAAACCTCGGTAGAAAGCCGTCGCTTTGAAGATGTGGATCAGATGTACAACCGCTTCCGTGTGCGACGTGCCCGTGTGCGTTTTGATGGAAGTGTCTATCATGATAAATTGCGTTTCCGCTTGGGACTCGATTTGGTGAAAGGTAGTGAGACGGACGATGATTCCGGTTCCTTATTGATGGATGCTTATGCAGCCTATCGCCCTTGGGGTTCTAAACTGGTCGTTTCGTTTGGGCAGCGTTCCACTCCTACGGATAACTACGAATTACAGATGAGTTCCCACACTTTACAGTTTGGTGAACGTAGTAAGATCACTTCTGCATTTAGTACGATTCGTGAATTGGGAGTCTTTGCCGAAAGTTCTTTCCGGGTAGGCAGCAAAGGTCTTCTACGTCCTGCTATTGCCATCACTGACGGTTCCGGTCCGATTTCGGAAGGAAAACGTTATGGTGGATTAAAGTATGGCAGCCGGCTGGATTATCTTCCTTTTGGAGCTTTCCGTTCGATGGGAGGAAGCAGAGAAGGGGATATGGCTTACGAACTGACTCCGAAGTTAAGTGTGGGTATTGCTTATAGCTATGCGGACGGCACATCCGACCGTCGTGGCGGCCGTAGTAACGGGGATATTCTTTATATGAATGACCGTGATGAAATAGATCTTCCCGATTATGCTAAATTGGTGGCAGACTTTGCCTTTAAGTATCGCGGATTTTCCATGTTGGGCGAATATGCGAAGACTTGGGGATATGTTCCTTCTTCTATTACGAAACGGGTAAGAAACGATGGTACCACCGCTACTACCTTTGACGTGAACGGAGAGCAGAATGTAGAAGCTTATATCAAAAATAGAATGATGTTGGGGCAAGGGTTTAATATTCAGGCAGGATATATGCTTCGCAGTCTTTGGAGTTTTGACTTGCGTTATACATACCTTAAGCCGGACGAATATTCATATATGAATAATAATCTGTATTTCAACAGACATAACTTTTATGATTTTAGTGTCTCCAAATATCTGACACGTAATTATGCTGCCAAAATACAATTAACTGTCGGACTAGCCCGTAGCAATGGTGAAAACCGTACTCCCGACAGTACATACACCTATAATGGTAATGAGTGGATAGGAAACCTATTGTTCCAATTTAAATTCTGATGAAGCTATGAAACGAATATTATTAATACTCTGTCTTTTATTATCCGGTCTTCCATTCTATGCTCAACAGACCGGAAAGGTGACGGCGAAGTTCTTCCCTGACCCACAGGCCGACATGGATACACCGGCATTTGCCAAGAAGCATGGTTTCACCACTTATCGTGAGTTGATGACGTTCTTGCATGATTTGGCTACCGCTCATCCGGAATGGGTGAAACTTCAAATTGTAGGTCGTACCCAGCGTGGACGTGAAATACCTATGATAAAGGTGAGTAAAGGAGGAAGTGATAAGTTACGTGTCCTCTATACAGGATGTGTACATGGAAATGAACCGGCTGGTACGGAAGGACTTCTATATTTTATGAAGCAACTGACCCGTGATCCTCAACTGTCTGCCCTGCTTGATAAGATGGATTTCTATATCCTGCCTTCGGTAAATATTGACGGAAGTGAACAGGGAGAACGGCTCACTGCCAATGGTATAGATCTGAACCGTGACCAGACTCTTTTGTCAACCCCGGAAGCACGCACTTTACAACGGGTTGCTCTGACAGTCAAACCTCATTTGTTTATTGATTTCCATGAATACAAACCGCTTCGTGCCTCTTACGAAGAAGTGACCGACGGGCTTCTGGTTACCAATCCTAACGACTTTATGTTTTTGTGGAGTAGCAACCCGAATGTATCTCCCGCATTGCGTACTGTTGTAGACGATTTTTATGTGCCTGAAGCTAGTCGTATGGCTGATGCAGAAGGACTGACACATCATACCTATTTTACTACTAAAAGTAATCGTGGAGAAATTATATTCAATATCGGCGGTTCCTCTCCCCGTTCTTCCACTAATATCATGGCATTGCGTGGAGCTATTTCAATGTTGATGGAAGTACGTGGTGTCGGCTTGGGACGCACTTCTTATAAACGTAGGGTATATACTGTTTATAAATTGGCAGAGTCATTTGCCCGTACTACTTTTGAGCATGAAGATCAAATACGAAAAGCCGTAGATGAATCTGCTCATTATAATGGTGATATTGCCGTGACTTTCCGTTCGAAACCCGCTTCCGACTATCCGTTGAATTTTATCGATATGCTAGCCTGTAAAGAGATAACTGTGCCTGTTGAGGCCCGTATCGCTCCCGAATCGGAAGTTGTACTGACCCGCGAACGCCCTGTTGCCTATTATCTGGACGCCAACCAAAATCGTGCAGTGGAAATATTGCAGCATTATGGGGTTGAACTGGAACGGCTGGAATCTCCTGAAACGGTTGAACTGGAGTGTTACACTGTTACAAAAACAGTAGAAAGCCATGATTTGGTAGCCGGTATTTTACCGTTGAATGTGGTAACAAATACCAGTAACCGTACGATTACTCTTCCGGCCGGTAGCTATCGTATTCCCATGTCCCAACCTTTGGCCACCCTTGTGACAGTATTGCTGGAACCGGAATCAGCCAATGGTTTCGTCAACTACCGCGTGATTAATGCTGCAGTAAACAATACGCTGGGCGTCTATCGTAAAATGAAATAGATTAATTAATGCCGATAAATAGAATACAAGATATGAAAAAGATAATAATAGTTTCTGCATTAGTTCTTTTATGGACTGCAGGAG
>ENA-OYYB01000742-OYYB01000742.1-human-gut-metagenome-genome-assembly--contig:-NODE-742-length-17079-cov-5.651903_pt1 | contig 17079 bp, 10 predicted proteins | sample MGYA00244059_ERZ653440 | MGnify/ENA primary metagenome ERZ653440 (study PRJEB26926, sample SAMN06164994) | human gut metagenome | biome: ENVO:00009003; feature: ENVO:2100002; material: ENVO:00002003... | reverse complement strand
TGTGTATAAGAGACAGTCAGCATACTATCCTGTTCGCCGGAAGGGCTGCATGTCGTCAATTGATATATGCCGTCGTCTTTCTTGAGGGCGTTGAACAATACCCCGTCCGTAGGCATAATCATGGCTCCGAATACCCCCCAGCATCTTTGTGACGGATCTTCAAGTAATAGATTTGTGTAAGCTTCGAGATGTGCACGATGGAAGTTTCCAACGCCGAAATGTACTATTCCGGCCTTTATTTCAGCACGATTATAATTAAAAGTCTTCATACGATAATTTCAATGTTTCGGCAAGTGATTTTTCCACCTTGTCGCAATGTTCTATATAGAATTTATAAACCTCATTCCATTTGTAATAAGATGCTTCAACCGCTTCCAACGGCAATTGGAGGTCTTTTTCATTCAGCATAAACTTAACTAAAACGTCCGGATTGCCTTCTGATTGGTAAAAGATCATCTGAAGGTTTGCACCCATTGGAATATCCCAGTACTTCCAACTCTGCAACGCTTCTTTGGAATTACTAGCCTCCTGCGCCCACGTCCCGGCTTGCAGATTTGTCAAGATAGCCATCAGAACGCCATCGTGTCCGAAGTTGAGATTGATGCCATGACGCTTGCGAACCAGATCTTCGGCAGATTCGTCTAACAAATGGCGTAACGTGCGGGATGCAAGTCCCCAACTACGCCCGTGAGATACCGGTTCAGGACCTTTCTGCGCAAAATACTTATAGTTCTCGATTTCCGCCCAAACCAATATTTCCTCTTCTGTAAAAATATCCCATATAGGCACTTGGCGGTCGAGGCATTGCATCAGCGACGCCATTAACCAGAAACGATGGATCAGATCGTACTTGTCATACTCACTTTCTACTTGTGTAACGTCTATAAACAGTCTTGTAAAAAAAGCATCCACATCCAACTTTTCATCTATATATGAACGATATTTTTTATACCAACTGTTTTCCTTACCGAGTATATATTTATCAAGCGGACTCCTGTCGGGACATACGTTACCGTATGGATTCAGTGTGGTAAGGAACGAACGGGAGTTGTCTATCTCCGCCCATTCAAGCCCGGGACGTAGCGACAAAATGCCCGAATTTACAGATTGCATGGTGGCCGCCACCCGAAGCACATTCGTTGCGTTAGTCTTCAAATAGGGATGGCCTTCAAATACTTCCGGATAGTTTTGTACCATCCTCCGGCCTATCTCCCTTGTCTGACGATAACCGATTTGTGTCAGATCGCCTTCTTTATAAAACACATTTTTCTTGAACGGTTCAAGACGTTCATACAGGGCTTTCCCAAAATCGGTAAGGTTGTTTGTGGCATGAGCTTTCTCCAATACGCCGTATATGGCAGGATAAGTCACCTCATCGTCTATCTGACGCGCTCCGTGACGGAAATAGCCGTTTATATAGAAAGGCGTATATCCTTTGGGCGCCGGCGTAACCGGATGTGAAAGATCAGTCACATAATACACGCCGCCCGCACGTTCCGGGTCCCTGCGTATCTCGTCGAGAGGATTTTCGGCCACCGGCTTTTCTTTCGGAAGAGAGAGTTTGAATATGCAAGGAAGATCAGACGTCTTTTTCGCATTCGTATTGGTATTGACATACATAACCCCGTCTTTAACCACAATATCTTCCGGTTCGTAAATAACCTGTTCCTGCACATTGTATCGGGCAGTAATCGTCCGCCTATCCGTATCGTACACCCGGATACAGGAAGGACGGTTGTCATCCTGTTTCCCAACTCCGAAGCAAAAATAGATTTTACCATCATGCATACAGCCCGCTTGTGTGAACCATACCTCATAGGGGAACACCACCTGATCGAGAATGTCATTTTCGTCGAGGCGCACCTTTGCGCCCTCACTCAACGACGGTATGCGGAATTTGGTGGCGACATACTGGTTTTCCCATGCATGCTTTGTCACCTTCGCCACAGTACGTTTACGCGCCGAGAATATCCATATAAATCCCCGTTCCCGATCGACCAGCCAGCTTGGCGCACCAAAGATGGGGACATACCCTTTCTCCGCCCACTTCGAGCCATCGAGTTCAATTGTCTGTACGATTTCGCTGCTAAAACGTTTTCCACGACGGGTGATGCTCTCCACAAAACACAACCATTCCAACTCGCTTCCTACCTTCCCGTTTGTGATATACAAGAGAGGAAACGATGCTCTGCGTTTTGTCTCGACGCCAAAGCATACATTATTTACATGGTTGTCCGAATGGGAGGACGCCAACTCAAAGCCTGCCACAGGTTTCGGATCGGCACTTTTGAAATCATAGATATTCACGTGCCCTCCATCCTCGCACGAAAATATGTAATCATCCCATATTTCAAGTCCTTGCTGTGCCCGCCCCCGTCCTTCCTTTGCCAGGAAGACCGAACATTCCACCTCTTTCTCCGGCTCTACATACAACTGGGCGATAAGGGGAATAGAGATCAGTAAGCACACGACAGACAAATAGATCTTTTTCATAAGTATGCTCTATAAATTTAAAGTATGATTATGTTCTACGTTAATCGAACAGCTCTACGCCTAACGACTCAAGCCGTTTCTGCAACTCTCCTACATCGAGAGCCCGCGGAGTACAATGCTGCGACGCACTCATGGCAGCGGCAATACCAACAGCCTCTCCCATCGCCATGCAAATACTCATGACACGATAGGAAGCGTGAGCTCTGTGAGTACCCGATATGCACCGTCCCGCTACCAAAAGCCCTTCCAAGCCCAACGGGAGAAAACAACGATACGGCAAATCGTATGGTTTGCAATATTGTATGGTTGGTTCCGCCTGTCCGGCTCCGTCAGGATTATGTATATCGACAATGAACAATGCTTTATGTACCACCACATCGGCAAAACGGCAGCCTTCCGCCATCTCATCTGCATCGATCACATAGTCGCCCATCACCCTGCGGCTTTCGCGCACTCCGGTTGTTGTACCACTTCCGATCACTCTACAGTTTTCGTAACCCGGCAAATTTTCTTTCAAGAATTGAGTCAGGAGACGTATCTGTTGCCTAAGTTCAAGATCGGCGGTGAAAATAGAGCTTACCGAAGTTATATCCACCCTATTGACTTGTGTCGTATTTACCTGACGGCAACCCGGTCTGACCGATGGATGCAAACGCACGGCAGCAAGCATCCGGGGAAGTTCGCCTTCATCAGCTTTCTTTTTACACCAATCAAGAAAACACTCGCCATTCAATTGGACATTGTCTACATCTCCAATACAGATAATTCCTTTCGATTCATCTACGCCGTCAATAGTGTATTCAAGGGTTACAGGCTGCATGAGTCCGTCAGCACGTCCTTTTTCTATTTTTGCACCGGCAAGAAAAGATACTATGGCATCACCGGTACAATCAATTGTAACCGCGGCTTCAAAACAGAGTGTCCCCTCGTTACTTGCACACTTAATGCCTTTTACCACCTTTCCGTCACGAATAACATCCGACACGCAACATTGCAAAAAGACATCGACGTTCTTTTCCCTGGCGACAAATTCTGACAATGTAAGTTTTGCCTCTTCGAAATCGTGAGCATTTCCATGCTCGCCAATCCAGTCATTGTCTTCGACGCCAAGAATAGCACAAACCTCATCGCGCATCGTGTTCTTGCTTACACTACCGAGAATAGGACCGACATACCCGGCGGTCAGGTTACCTCCGATGACTCCGTATCTTTCGATAAGAGCAACACGTGCTCCTTGCCGGGCGGCGGCTACAGCCGCACATATCCCGGCAGGACCTGCACCTGCTACTATTACATCATAATATTTTGTATTCATTATCTGCTTGTATATGGACCGGAAATAGTCTTAACAGTCATTGCCCCGTCAGAATCTGTGATTGTCACAACTCTATATTTGTTTCCCCCATCGGTCACACGAACTACAATATGTCCATCATATCCCTTTACTCTCGCAGCCTCTTCCGCCGTAACCCGGTCGTCTACTCCACTGGGGCGATCGCCTTGCCAGAAGTTAGTGATAAACATGTCACACGCAGGGAGTGTTGTCTCCATCGAATTCAGTATATCGGTACGGGGATGACAATCTACCCACGAATTGACAACAATCGTTTGTGGATTGAGTGCTTTCAGAGCATCCACCTGATTGGTGTTGGTTACCCCGTGATGGTTAGCTTTCAATAGTTCCACCTGACCTACTGCTTTTGCACAGGGTAGTTCGGCATCTTTCCACGCATGACTCGAACGTCCGTTATACTGAAGGTCACCACCGGCAAAGAAATCAAAGTTGCCATACGAAACTTTCATCACACAACTGGTAATATTCTCCGGCGGACAATTGTCACTGGAGGTAATGTTCTTACTGTTTTCGTATGTAATCTCCGAGAGTTCAGGGAATGTCTTCTTTGTGGTAGTGCCCGAACCTGTCCAGATCTCTCCATTCACTGCCACGTTTTGCACCTTTGCAGTAGGATACTTTGCAGGATTATACTTCTGAACGATCTGATTATTCGCCCCTGCTTTGAATATCGCAGCATCAAACTTTTGATTGGCGACATGCCATTTCACTGCATTGATATAGTTGCTGCAACTTGGAGCATTGTCTGCCATTGTCGCCATGTCGAACGGATAATTATAATCGGGATAGCCACGATCGAGAAGCGTACCAATCTTGAAATTGTCGAAAATCTCGGCAAAACCTATCAACGAATAAGTGTCGGAGTTGGAAGATTTCGGCAAGGAAGAAGTATAACCGCCGAAGTGGTCATTATGGAAGTGGGTAAGTACGGCATAATCAATCGTGCTGTTACCTGTCCATACCATACACTTACGAATGTAATCAGTTATAATCTGTGAACCACGGGTAGAAGTCAGAGTCGGATCCCAACGGCTACGGATACCGGTGTTGGTCGTATTACTATTAGAGTTGGTCGTAACACTCGAACTTGCGGCATCGATAAGCATTTGCGTACCATCCGGGAATATTACAAACATGCTTTCACCGGTAGTCGTATTGATGAAATGAATATCCATCACACCCTCCTGCCAGGCAGGAATCGTCTTACCTACCTCTATTTCAGTGGCAGCATCTTCCCCACCTCCATCCGGACGAATCAAAAATGAGTGAGACTCATTGGAGCTGCATCCTACAATCGCAAGGATGAACAGACTAAGTATAAATATTAACCTTTGCATGCTATATGAAGATTTAAAAACATCTCTCCGCCTTCAATGCTGACGGCAAGACGAATATAATTACCAAAATTTGAATTTACCTTTATAATATGTTGGCCAAGTCCTTTGAAGATTACAGGATCACTACCGTCGTCAGCCCAATGTATACCGTCTTGCGATAGTTGTACACGACCTTCGAATACGGGTTCTCCTTCTATTTTCTCAACCATAACAAAGAATATAGCCTCATCTGCCCAACCAGCCTCGTAAGGATGAGTGAAGAAAGTTCCTTTAAAAAACTTCTTTACCTCAAGATGGGAATCATTAAACATTTTCATATATTACATTCCTCCTTTTATTCTTGTGAAACAACAACAGAATCTATATAAAAGAATACACGACGATTGGTATCAGTACCCACCCAGAAAAGAGGATTGATAAGATTGTCGATGCGTCCATATCCGTCAACGGTATCGGCTGCAATGCCACGCATATCCCAAATTTTGTCCTGACATTGGAACTCTACATATTCACGAAGCTCTGTATCAAGTTTCAGACGCATGTATTGCCAATTGAGTTTACAGTCGGTCTCATTGTAAATGAGTTTCTGATGACCATCTTTCAAATCCTTGAACCCATCGTGGTCGCCATTAGGATAACGGCGGCCGAACCACCAGGGATCGACTCCCCTCTTACACCAGTCTCCGTCAAGTCCATAAGCCCAATCGCGGTCGGTTATGTCTTCATTGGAATGTTCATACTGCCACTTCTGCATTAATTTGCCATCTACTGCATTGAGATAGCGAATTCCTACATGGTAACGTTTTCCACCCTCCTGTACATCGAATCCCATACCAAAATCACGGATGGAACTCTCATGCAAACCCGGTTGCGGACGGTCACCGCCATCCACCACATCCTGCTCCGCCGTGTATGTAAACCAACATTCTATCTGCAAATATTTGCAGCCCGGACGAGAGAACGAAAGCCGCTTAATGGCATGTCCCAAACAACCTTCCGCCGGAATCTCCGTGTAAGGAGCGGCAACAGGTCTTGTCGAAAGTTTAAGAGAGTAAGTGCCGGACATTGCCCCGTGAGTGCCCGGATACCTGAAAGTAGCGGAACTAAGCATGACCGGTGGCCACTGGTCTTTATTGACCAATGTCTTGGGAACATCAAAATCGGGATATTCCGTAAAGTTAGGCATCAATGTCATCCAACCGTTAAAGCCGGTGTTGAATACATCATAGCTCAACACCCTTTTCAATGGTTGATAGCGACTGCGCAATAAAATTTCTCCAATGCTCATAATATCATTTATTTAATAAAGTTAGTACCCTGGATTTTGAACAAGTTTGCCATTCATTATCAATACATCATCACTTGGCAACGGCCATAAATAAATTTTCTCATCATACTTACGTTCACCATGCTGGACGATATAGGTTCCGTCGGCCATCGCTTCAAAAGAAGGAAATCCGTCTTTGTCAAATGTCGGAGTCTCCGGCCAAAACCAGTTGCCTGCCGCAAAGTATTCCTTTGCCCTGTTGGCTGTACGGGTAAATCCGTACATATTGTGCCCAAAAGCATTCTCAAACTGATGCCAACGAAGCAAATCGAAATAGCGCAGATTTTCCCATGCAAACTCCACACGACGCTCACGACGGAGCACTTTGCGCAATGCTGCCTGATCGGTTGTCGTAATGGACGGATAGTCGTTGGTTTGTGTACGGGTGGTGCCATAAGCACGGGCACGGACATCGTTGATGCAAGCAAGGACAGTAGCGTCAATCTCCCCCAGTTCAATCTTAGCTTCGGCATACATCAACAATACATCGGCATAGCGCATGAGAATGACGGGGTTGTCGTTATACAAAGTAGTACGCCATGATTCTTGCGCGCCTTTGCGCAGGCAACAACCATTGTAAGCACAGTTGGAAGCATCCGAACCGCCTTTGGAATCTTTGTTTGTAATCATACGATTTTGTGTATAGTCCATTACTTCGAGTGCGTTCGGCGCAGGGTTCCACTCAATACCATAGATACGGCTGCCGGGAGCAGCAAATGTTTCCAGGCAACGGGGATCGCGGTTGGCAAATGGATCGTGAGGATCAAAACCGCTGCCCGGTTCATCAATCGTCTTGCCATTCGTCATTTCGTAGACAGCAAGAAGTTCCCACGAAGGTTGTGCATTATGTGTACCGCCTGCCGAACGGGCAATAAAGGAACCGATAGCCTGTGTAGTAGGTTTGCCGTTTTCATCCAACTCAAGGTCGCTTGAGTGAGCAACAGAGAAGATAACTTCTTTGCTTCCTCTTGTCTTGTCGCGGAAAAGTTCTCCATAATCAGGGGCCAAGTCATATACTTCCAGATCCATACAGTCTTGCGCAGCCTTTGCGGCAGTCCCGTAGTCGTGTTGATAGAGAGCGGTACGAGCCTTGTAAGCATAAGCCGTTCCTTTGTCTACACGGGTGGCGCCGCTATTATTATTTGCGACCGGCAAATTTTCTGCGGCATAGTCATAATCTTCATAAATTTGTTTCAGAACGACAGCTTTGTCGGTACGCCCCATCTCAAATGCTTCCTCCGGAGTAATCGAAGTCACGTAGAAAGGAACATCTCCCCAAAGAGTAATCAAACGTGAATAAGCAAATGCTCTGAAAAAACGGGCTTCGGCACGAAGCGTATTCAGTTCAGTAGTGGAATATTTGCCTTCAAGTTTGTCGAGTGCCTCCAAAATTCGGTTGGCACGACTAATGTTCTTGTACGTGTAACTCCAAACAGTCTTGATGTTAGGATTACTTGTAGAAGACGCATTCAGTGAACCTGCCGCAATGGTATAAATGTTGGTTCGTTGCGCCCAGTCATCCGTATTACGATCCAGCGTCCAACCTTCTTCTATAACAAAGAAGGTACTGCGATAAAAATCGTTCAATGAGATTCGAACTTCCTCCGGTGACGAGAACCAGTTTTCGCTGGATGCAGCTGAAGGAGGATTCAGATCGAGGTTCACACAAGAAGTTACAGATAGAAGAGCTATCATGCAAATCAATACATGTATTTTTTTCATATTATGTAATTTTTTCATACTCCATTAGAATTTGATATCCACTCCAAACGTATAAGTGCGTGTGATATAGGTAGAAGCGCCTGCTTCAGGGTCCCATCCCGAAAGATAACTATCAAAGCAGTATGGATCATCAATATTGACGTACACCCGAAGTCCCTTGATTCCGACTTTAGAGACGATTTTTTTAGGAACTGTATAGCCAACGTTGATATTCTTTATACGCATATAGGCACTACTCTTGAGCCAGTAATCCGACATTTTGTAGTTGTTGTATTCACCGCCCTGATGACTCAAACGGGGATAGCTGGCTGCCGCGTTCTGCTCTGCAGTGTTATATACACTCCAATAATTACGGCTGCCATTGTCGTTCAGAAGGACCGACGGAGCCGGAAGCCATTGTCCCTGCATGGGGCGAATCATACTCTCGGTGAGGCGTGAAAGTTGTTTCCCGACACCATTGAAGAGTAGGGAGAAAGAGAGACCTTTCCAGCCCAAACTAATAGAACCTCCATATAGATAGTGTGGCAATGAGCTGCCAAGCACTACACGGTCGTATGTCTCATTGATAATTCCGTCAGGAGTGCCGTCCGGACCGCTGACATCTACATATTTCACATCACCCGGTTTGGTAGAAGCAGAAAGCAGAGCGCTTTCACTGACTTCCTCTGCGGTCTGGAACAAACCAGCAGTCTTATATCCGTACCAGGAGTTATATTCTGCACCTTCAGTAATAATGGTACCATCACTATTAAACTGCTGCTTGCCGTTAAGATTATCTATCATAGACTTGTAATCAGAGATATTAAAACTTACCGCATAACTTACATCTCCAATACGGTCAGACCAGCCGAGTTTCACTTCCCAACCGCGGGTATGCATTTTACCTACATTCCTGTCAGGTGCCGAATAACCTGTAAACGACGGGATTGCCACTGACAAGAGCATATCTGTTGTCTTCTTATAATAATAGTCTGCGCTAAAGTCAAGACGATTGTTAAAGAAAGCGGCATCCACACCTATATCCCAACTTTGTGTTTTCTCCCAATGGATATTCTCATACGCATAATCCTGTTGAGCGGCAGACATCGAAGATTGGGGCGTAGAACCTGCACTGTCATACATAATAGCATTATTGAACGAAATGTATGTCTGATAAGGATAATTTCCAATCCGCTCATTACCGAGCGTACCGATAGAGGCACGGAACTTCAGATAGTTTATCGGGGTTATGTTTTGCATGAATTTCTCGTTAGAGATGACCCAACCCACCGATGCGGACGGGAAGAATCCCCAACGGTGATCCTTGTGAAAACGTGAAGATCCGTCTTCACGAGCATTGAGCTGGAGGTAGTAGCGGCTGTCGTAATTATACATGACACGGCCAAAAAATGAACGGTATGCATTCTGATAAGAATTGCCGGCTACGGCAAGAGCATTCTTGTTCGCCAAATCAAGATAAGGGAAAGAAGACAAAGACATATCGTTGGTCGACCCCGACATCGTTTCATACGTATAACTATAATCTTCATAACCGACCATGGCATTGAAGTTATGTACCTTGCTGAAGGTCTTGTCGTATGTAGCGATGAATTGTTTCTCCAATGATTTGATGTTACGGCGTTCTTCACTTAGCGAATTGGAAGTATATCCCGAAACATATCCCAGCATAACATCGGTTTCGTATGCATCGTAAACAGGTATGGCTTTCTTCATCTCCTTGATCGAAACAGTTCCGACGGTAGGAGTCAGATTGGCAGTAAGGGTCAAATCTTTTATGGGCTTATAGCTCAACGAGAATTTACCGGTCATTGTGTTGGATACGGTCTTCTTCTCTCCGCCTTCCAATAAGGCGGCAAGCGTATTGCTAAGACTGCCATCTTTACCAGGACCAACACGACCATCCGGATAAAGTCCCAAATAAATGGAAGGATACATATAAGCTGCACGAATCGGACTACCGGAAGTCGGGTCATTTTTCGTGGCATAACGTACCGAGAAATCGATAGAACCGGAGAGCTTATCACTAATCTTGAGATTATTACGCGAACGGATAGAGATTCTTTCGTGGTTTGAACCTTTATAGATAGCGTCGGCATTTTCGTAGGTAGCGGAAGTGTGGCTCTTGATTACCTTGTTGCCATACGTCATGGTTAAATTGTGCTTATGGCGCATAGCGGTATTCGAAAGAATAGCGTCTTTCCAGTCATAGATAGGATATTGAATGGGATCATACCTGTTGTTGGTAGCATAGTTGTCGATGTAGTCCTGTGAATAGTTGGCAAATTCGCCTCCCGCAGGATTACCGGCATCGTTCCACGACCATTCATTATACATTGTCATGTAGTGATAAGGGTCGGTCAGGAATTTCGGAAATTCGGTAGGAGAAGACAGCGAAATCTCTCCGTTATAACCGATCGAAAGCTGTCCCTCGGTTGCCTCCTTAGTCGTTATCAAGATAACACCGGCAGCAGCACGGGCACCATAGATGGATGCAGAAGCTGCATCTTTAAGTACAGTAATCTGCTGTACGTCTTCGCTTGCTATATTGTCGAGGCTACTGACCATCATACCATCGACAAGGATAAGCGGACTCGAATCAGACATTGTTGTCACACCACGCACCTGAACCGTAGCACTCGCTCCCGGCATACTGCTCGAACGGGTAACCGTCAGTCCCGGAATCAGTCCTTGCAAAGATTGTGAAAGTTGAGACGTACTCTGTTTCTCGATAAGCGAACTGTTGATTACCCCGACCGCACCTGTAAGATCTTTCTTTTTTACAGATCCATAGCCGATAACAACTGTCTCTTCAAGTTGTACAGCATCCTCTTTAAGTTTTATATTTACTACACTTTTACCATCCCATACCACAGTCTCGGTCACATAACCAAGATAACGGAATTCTATTGTATGGCCTGATTCAGCGCCATTGAGCGCATACTTTCCCGACATATCGGAGGTAGTACCTTTTGCATTGTCTTTATCGTGGATCACCACTCCGACAAGAGGACCATTGGCATCGCTAACGACACCCTTCATTACATTCTGTGCAAAAGCCAGATTGATTTGCAGGAAACATGCCAATAACAGGCTTAATATACTTTTTTTCATACTATTTATTCTACGATTTCAAGCAATACATGTTGGTTATACTCTTTGATTGCCGCACCTGTTTCAGGGTTACTCGGATGTTGCGCTGAAAAACGTGTCTGGCCACTTGCATGTGTCCAGTCAATATATTTTCCGGCATATCTGGCACCACTAAGACATAAACGGCCTGCCTGTCCGAATCTTAACACAATCTCATCCATATCTTTAGTCGTGGTAAATACTCCTTCGGCAGGGATATATGCGCCATTGTTACTGCTATCGAGCAACATTCCCGCAAAGTTGTAGGTAATAGTTGCCGAATAATTGATAGGTGCACCCGACAGTGTCTCTGTCGCACTTTCCTGAAGAGTCGAAGTCGGAAGAGCCGGTTTCCATTCTTCTCCATCCTTGAACTCAATCATCCAGTAGTTGGAACACATCGTTCCTAATTTGGTCACAAAATAGAAGTGTATCTTGGTGCCGGCAGGAATGGTCGTACCTTTCATATCCCCATAGACATACCAATAATCACCCGGAATAGCTCCTGATACATACGGGTCACCATTACCACCCACAGCACGGCTGCATACGGCATTCTGCGCTACATAACCTGTCCGGTCACATGCCCAATACTCAATCTTACCACTTCCGGCACTCGGAGCAATATACTTGCCATTGGTTCCCGGGAATACCGATTGTGCCTCGTCATCAGCAAATGTTCCACTTGTGTTGGCAGTTAAACTATTCAAGTCCCAATCAGCCAAAATGCCCGAGAAAGCATCTTGTACAAGAGTATAGGTATAGTCTGTATCATCCTGGATGGTTACCGTTACTTTAATTGTCCGTTTGGTAAATGTCTTGTTCTCCGGGAAAGTAAGTTTAATATCACATTCGCCTACCCCATTTGCAGGAGAAACGGTCACATCCGCATCTGTACACACAGCATTCCACTCCTTATCGCCAAAGACTTTGAACGAAGATTCTGTTGTAGTTGCGTCAATCGATTCGGTGATAGGACTGATACCTTTCGGAACAATCATCTTTTGGGTAATAACCAGCTTTAGAGGAGTTACATCATCGCCAATGAAACGAATGGCACCGACACGTGAACTAGTCGACGAATTTTCAGAGACTTTGATTGTAAATTTAGTAATCTCACCTTGTGTCTCATGCGAATCAACAACTGCCCAATGGCTATCGCTTCCATCAGTCTGACAATCGTTATTGACTCTGTAATAGACATTAGATGAAAGGTCAACAGTGAAAAGCCCACCTTCTGCTTCTACATCAAGTGTCTTTGTCGCGAGTGTCATATACGGATCATCCGAGTTATGACAAGATGCAAAAAGCACAAGCGACACACTTGCAAACAATAACATCTTTAGATTCATTTGATTAGTATTTAGGGTTATTAATAATTGACTAACTAGACATTTTCAGACGTCTTGCATATATAATTCTGTATATCACATAAGCAAGTATCATGGCAATCATCAGTACGATACTTCCTATCACAATTCCTTTGACCGCAAGGGTCTTCGGATCGCCGGCAATAAGCAGACCAATCAGTAAGAGCGCAACGACACCAATGGTAATACAGAAGCAGTTAACAGCCAAATGCGAATAGATTAATACCGCTTTCTTCTCCTTTAACGTCGGTTCGCGATCGGCTTCAGGATCAGTATATTCACAAATGGCTTGATAACCATTATCTTCATACTTTTTACGTGCCGACCAAACTTCCATAATTGCAAGGATAAGTACAGGAAGTACACAACCGGCAACTGACTCTATAAGGCTTGGACTAATAACGGAGGCGGGAATTATGACGCGAGCCATAATACCAACGAGCCAGGTAAGAATCATTGCAGAAATAAGTTGGTTGCCTGTCAGCCGCTTCGAGAACAATCCCCATATCGACGGAATATATAAAGGACACATCACCATAGTAAGAAGAGTAACTACCACCTTTTCGGCACCTCCGGCAAACGGGATGAGCATTGACAAAGCGATAATCACAAGTCCAAAGACAAATGTGAAGAGACGTCCTACCTTGATACGCTTTTTCTCATCTGCCTGACGGTTTTTCTCTTTGTGTCCCCAAATATCATAAGTATATACATTGGCATATACATTCAAAATGCCCGAAACATTACTCAATGTAGCCGATAGCATCGCTGCCAACATCATGCCGACCATTCCTTTCATAAGCACGAGTTTGCTCATATTCACATAAGCGTGTTCGCCGTTGAAAGTCATTGTGGTTGCATCCAAATCAAGCGCAAGTCCGGGTTCCATCACACGATAAATCATGGTAGGAAGATACCAGATGAGAGGAGTGACGATATAAAGAATTCCGATTAAATAAGTACTCTTTTTTGCGTCTCTTGTAGTAGGCACGCTTATGTATCGCTGTACAAACGGCCAGTCGCCGCCAATCATGGACACATTAAGAAATATCCACAGTAAAAGCCACCCCCATGTATAGGTCGGAGATGTGCCCGAGAAGAATCCCGGTATCTCACTGGCCTTATCGATAAATGCACTTACGCCTCCTACCGCGTTAAATGAAAGAGGTATCATAAATACAACCACGGCCAGAAGTACTCCGAACTGAATTACATCAGTCATTAGTACTGCAAGAAATCCTCCGGCAATGGTGTATCCAAGAGCGATGGCACCAAGAATAAGAAGCGCCCACCAAATACTTAGGTAACCCATCGGTGAATCGCCCATCATACCCGTACTTGCAAAAATACTGCCACCATCGACTTTGATTAATGCACACATCACAACCGCTACCGCATACAGAGACACTGCCGTATGCACCGCACGGGCTATAATTCCTGAAATCGTGTAAAAACTCACCGTGCGGTGTCCGAACCGGATGGTAAGGAACTCTCCCGGCGATTTGATACGTAGCTCCCGCCATTTGCCCGAGATCCATTTACCGACAATAAACGATGCTACGCCAAGACAAAGTGCAACAACTACCGCAACAAGTCCTGATTTATAAGCAACGCCTCCCCAAACGACAAAGGTACTTGCCGAGAAGATAGTCATGTAGGAAGAGACTCCCGACAGCCACCACGAAGAATTTCGCCCGGCAATAAACATATCTTCGGAGTTTTTAATTTTCCGGGACATCACAACACTCACGGCAATCAGTCCGAGAAAGTAGAGTAAAATAATAATATAATCTAACTGTTCCATATTCTGGTTCTTCTTTATATAATTGCGCCTAGTTTCTTCAATTCCTCTATGAGATTGTCAATATCAGCCTTTTGTACTGTCACACCTGCCTTTATACATTGTGCGGCTGCCACTCCTGCGGCTTGTCCTACCCCCATACAACTTGCCTGAACGCGAAGTGACGCAAAGGAAGTCTTATCAGCACTAATGCAGCGTCCCGCTACGAGCAGATTCGGAAAATCTTCAGCTATAAGAGCGCGATAAGGTACATACGCCGCTTTTTTAAGGAAAGTCACGCTCTGTTCCGCACCTGCTGCCACATGAATATCTATAGGATGTGCGCCGCGTGATATGCTATCAGGATATTTATAAGCATTCACATATTCTTCTGCTGTAATGGTATGTACACCTTTGATACGACGTGTCTCACGAATACCGGCATGTACGGCGACGGTCGTCACATAACTGTTTTTAAACTCTTCAAAGTTCTCTTTAAAGATTCGTGCTATTTTAAATACGTCTTCCCGTAAGCGACATTCCGCTGCGGTAAAATTTCTATTATCGATGGCATTTCCTGCAGTACGGGTCATATTAACCGTTACTTCGCCCGGACGAAGAGTAGTGCAAAACCAGGGGCCTCCGAATTCGGGGATGCCAAGTGCCTCTTTCATTGCTAGAAGTTTCTCACGAACTGCAATGCAATGACAATTCTGCCCTTGTTTATTATGGTGCATGGCATCGATTATCATGGGCGAATCTGTATCCACACCTCCTAATATAAAATAGGTGGAAAGAGGTTGCAGTGGTTTACATTCATCAGTTTGCATCGGAACACCCGCCATAGCGGCAAGGTCACCATCCCCAGTGCAGTCGATATACATATCGGCACTGATGGCCTCTGTCCCATTCTTATTCTCAAAGAGGATACAGGATATTTTGCCGTCTTTTGCCTGGCAACCGCTTAAGTAAGAGTGCATATACATATCCACACCGGCTTCCAGCATCATTTGCTGGCATAAAAGCTTGTAAAGCTCCGGATCAAAAGCTACATTGCCAAGAGGTTTCTCAATGATACAGCCTCCCATCTTCTCCAGCCGTTCGATAAATTCCCATGGAATACCGCCTATCACCTTTTCATTATTATAGGTAAAAACACTCAAAGGAGTAACAAGCCCCATTGTAGCCATTCCACCTAAAAACCCATATTGTTCCACAACAGCAGTTTTCGCACCACTGCGAGCAGCCGCAATGGCCGCAATGAAACCAGCTGGTCCACCACCGCAGACAACTACATCATAGTTGCCCACAATTGGAACCCGTTTCGAAATTTCTATACTTCGTACTTTCTTGTCCATGACCGTTTTTTATCCTTTAATTATTACCAATTCAAATAGATGGTAAACTTTGATGTGCTTTCGACTGCACTTATAAGAAAAGAGGTGTGTTTTCATAGTTCTTTTTCTTTAGTTCGACATCATGTTGATGTAACAAAGATAAAGAACAAGAGCTTGAAAAAAAGTTTTTTCCTAACTCTTTTGCCTGCAAACGATTGCGGGAACGTTCCCAAAATCTGCAAACGTTACAAAAGCATTACACAAAAGCAAATGGGATTCGTATTTTACTCCAATATTAGGATTTATTGTTTGAAATCAATATCTTTGCTTTGATTTAAACCATCATTCAGCATGAAGTATATAACCATAAAAGACATCGCTCGACATTTGTCAATATCCGTCTCCACAGTATCTCGTGCATTGGGAGATGACAAGAATATCCGTAAAGAAACGAAAGAAAAGGTGATAGAAGCGGCTAAAAGATTGGGATATAGACCAAACCCTGTAGCAATCAACCTTAAATACGGACATACTAATACCGTGGGAGTGATCGTTCCTGAAATGGTTACGCCGTTTGCTTCACGAGTAATAAACGGAATACAAGAAGTGCTTCACACCAAAAATATAAAGGTGATTATTGCAGAGTCCGGAGGAGATCCGGAAAAAGAAAAAGAGAACCTGCAACTGATGGAAGGATTCATGGTGGACGGCATCATCATCTGCCTTTGCAGTTATAAAAGGAATAAGGAGGAATATGCTCGTTTGCAGCAAGCGGGAATGCCTATGGTGTTCTATGATCGTATTCCTTATGGACTTGAAGTCCCGCAGGTAATAGTGGACGATTATATGAAGTCATTCTTTCTCGTAGAAAGTCTGATCCGAAGCGGACGCAAACAGATTGTTCATATACAGGGACCGGACGATATTTACAACTCCATAGAACGTGTCAGAGGGTACAAAGACGCTTTGGCTAAATTCGGAATTCCTTTTGATAAGAATAATATGCTGATAAAAACCGGTATGACTTTTGAGGAGGGGAAAAAAGCAGCGGATATATTAGTGGAAAGAAATATTCCTTTTAATGCTATTTTCGCTTTTACGGAAACATTGGCTATTGGAGCTATGAACAGATTGAGGGAACTTGGGAAAAAAATACCCGAAGAAATCGCCGTAGCCAGTTTTTCAGGAACTGAACTTTCCAACATAGTCTATCCCAAATTGACTACAGTA
>ENA-OYYB01000713-OYYB01000713.1-human-gut-metagenome-genome-assembly--contig:-NODE-713-length-17590-cov-5.954890_pt1 | contig 17590 bp, 14 predicted proteins | sample MGYA00244059_ERZ653440 | MGnify/ENA primary metagenome ERZ653440 (study PRJEB26926, sample SAMN06164994) | human gut metagenome | biome: ENVO:00009003; feature: ENVO:2100002; material: ENVO:00002003... | reverse complement strand
AAATAAGATTGCACTGATCATTTATTTGGCCTCCTTTTTGTCTGTTGTGATTGTGTACATGTTACTTTTTGTGCTGTTGTCGGTATTTTTGGCACTGTCGGTTTTGTAGCAGAAGTCCAGACAGAATTCAATGAAGTGAAGAATCATGCATCCTGCACCGATGGGTACGAAGGACCAGAAGATCCATTCCGGCCAGTTCAGTACAAACGTCCTCTTGCCATTTGCAAGCTGAGTAAGAACCTTGTCCATACCATATTTAAAAAGGATCACTGAAAAAACAATACTCAAAACTGTGATCAGTATCACAGAAGGTTTTTTCAGTTTTTTTGGAAGACGGTCCGTAACCAGCGTCAGGCTTACCAGGCCGCCTTCTCTGCAGGACAGTGCCGCTGCCAGAAGTGTAATAAGTACAAATACCGCTACGACCAGTTCTTCTGTAAAAGACCAGGAGCGGTGGATTACTTTACGGGAAAATACATTTCCCACAGTGAGCACCAGGATCAGCAGTGTCGAGATCACAAGAACAATTTTTTCTACTGCTGCCAGTGCATTCATAAGTTTTTTGTAGACTTTCATCCTCTCTTTCCTCCCTGTATTATGATATCGGGGAAAAAATCCCCTCTTCCCGGTTTCAGAAATTTAGGCACAAAAAAACCGTCCCTCAGGGACGGATCTGATATTCCGCAACCACCCTGTTTCTCCATTGAAACAAGTACGATTCTGCAACGTACCGGCATACGCGTCTCCTGTAACGGGGAGCCTCCGTGAAAACCTACTAATCATATAGCGTTCGGTCTTCCTTCTCAGGGATGATATTCAAAACAGTGCTGCCGCCGCATCGCACCACCTGCAGCTCTCTGTAGACACACATTCTCTGTTCCTACTGATTCCCTTCTCAGAATTTAGTTTTATGCTTTATCCCTTTAACAGGACAAAGCTATTCTACAACTCTTTTTCGTCACAGTCAAGACTTTTCTCGATATATGTGAATCAACTTTTTTCGATATATATGAATCAAAATCTCTCAAAGATTAAGGGACCGGCCGATTATTTTATCTTTTGTAATAATCGGTCAGTCCCATACACAGGTCAAATTCATAATTCATTCTTTCTACAAAGCCATCTTCATTGTCTGTATATGGCTGTGCATCGTTGACAATATATCTGCCGAATTTCATTCCATCCAGCTGAAATCCGGAATTTTCCTTCCAGATTCCATTTGTTTCCTGCCAGCAGGTATCCTCTCCCGCAACGCTCAGTACAAAAACATCCACGTATTTGTCATCGTTACTGTCATAATCCATATAGTCGATCTGAGAATCAAACGCAGACAAAACCTCACGGGCCAGTTCCTCCGTCGGATCATTGCTGTTCTCATATTTCTCCATATCATACTTGGCAGTATAGTAAAAAATATCTCCGTCCAGATGAAGCTGTGAATCCGAAATATCTTTCGCTCGTGTAGTCATACTGTTCTGGTTTTCGCTGAAAAGCAGTGTTTTCAGTTTGTCAGAGGGAAGTACTCCCTCCTGAAATCGGTTATCCGGAAAATCAACCATAAATACCGGAAGCTTTACCGTCCCCTTCACGGCTGCCTCTTCCTTCGTCCCGGAAGCCATCTCCTGCTCCTGGGTTTCTGTCGTATCTTCCCCGACCTTTCGATCCTTTGCACTGCAAAAATTCACTGCCAGCATCGAAAGCACAATTCCTGCAAGTACCATTCCCCTGAATCGTTTCATAATAATCGCCCCTTACAATCAAGCCACAGAACTCTCCGACTCCCGGCAGAAAATTCTGCTTTTCCTGTAACGGCTTTTATTATACACTTACGAAAAACCATCCTGTAAATCCGGTTTTTCAGATGCTTCGCTGTACTCACAGCGTACTGTCACCCTGTTCTGGCTGTCCAGAGTACAAGTAAACAAACTAAGCGGCCACTCCCCGCTCGTCATATCCGCCACACTCCACGGAGTCAGTGCCTCCGTCACAGCCACATAATAGGAGAATCTGTTTCCCACTGCATCTGTAAAAAACACTTCACTTCCCGGCGCAAGCGTCCGAAGTCCTCCGAAATGAGACTGATAATTATGAGCCGCGATCACCAGATCTCCCTTGTACGCACTCCCGGAATAACGACAGGGTGCCAGCTTCAGAGCCGGATAACTCCATCTGCTGATGACCGGTAATTTCAGATCAAGAGCCGGAATCTCCAGAATCCCGATACATGATATATCACCAAGACTGCTCAGCGTAAACTCCGGCATCTCCATATCTGGGTCCAGCATATAGTCCGGTATGTCCTGACCGTCCGCCGCTTCCCCGTCAGGATCCGACGGAACCTCTGAAGCTTTTTTGTTTTCCGACAGATATTCTGCCAGGATCTCCTCCTGCCTCTCCTCTGCACGGCGGCTGTCCCACAGGTTATACATCAGAAGCAGCACAGCCGATGCCACCAGGATCAGTCCTGCCTCTGTAAAAAATCTTCCAAGTCGATTCTTTCTCTTATCTCGCATCGTTTTTCTTCTTTTTATCTCCGGATCTTCGCAGTACCTTACCTGCCAGCAGACACATCACCCCCGCCAGCATAAGAAGCGGAACCGGCCACCAAAGCTGTCCTGTCTGCGGAAGTTTCTGCGACGGCTTTCCGTCATCTCCTCCGGATCCTCCCGGCTCCTTTGCCGTATTGGTCAGCACAACAGTACTTCCCTGCCGGCTGGTACTTACCGTATAGCCGGACGGCACTTTTTGCTCTGTCACACTCCAGCGTGCCTGCGATGAGAGATCTTCCCAGGTATAAGACCACTGATTCTCCGAATTCAGAATCTGCCTGTCAACAACCGCTGTCTTTCCCTTTGAATCCGTCCGAAGAAGTTCGACCTGCACAGAAGCCGGGCGGTTTTCCTCCCTGTCCTGCTTCCATACCTTCAGCACATGAACCCTCGTCCGGGAACCTTCCGGCTTTTCCCTGTTATCATATTTCAGAAAAACTTCTATGTTATACGGATCTTCCTGCGTGGAATCCGGAAGTGCGACCAGAGAGACCTGCGGAGTGTAGATCCTGGTCTTTCCATTCTCCTGCACCTCGATCTCCTTCGCACTCACAAGATAAAGCCCTCTCGAAAGATCTTCAAAACGTGCACTCCTGTCACTTCCTGACTTCGTCACCGCATCTGCCTCGATCCCGTCACGTCCGATATAGTCCGCAAGAGTACGCGCCACTCCCTTCCAGCCATCCTGATCCTTCTGATCCAGGGAAACCTGGTAATTCTGAAATTTTCCTGTCAGCGTAAAACTGTCTTCATAATCTGCCACACGGTACAGAGAAAGCTCCATCCCCTCTGCCGGACATTCAAGCGAAATACTGCCCCTCGTCTGATCCGCCGCCAGAACCGGCACTCTCGTCATCATCCCGACAAGGACAGCGACAAAAGCCAGCATAAGTATTATGTTTTTGACCTGTCTGTGAACGTTTTTCTTCCTTCGATACTCCATCTTCTTCTCCCACTGCTGGTTCTACTTCTGTTTCGTATGGTTACCTTTTTGTTTTTCTTTCTTCTTTCTGGAACGCCGGGTCGATATATCCACTGCAATAAAACTGATAACAAGCAGCGGAATGGCGATGCCTGTCGCGACAACCACTGTATTCATCTTTGCGGCATCTGAGGTGATCCTGGAATCATCACCTGAACGATTCTCTATCCGATGTCCGCGTACCAGCAAACGATGCGAATTGATCCCATAAGGCGTACAGGTAAACAGCGTACACAGATCCTGTCCTTCCTCAATCTGAAGCAAGCCATAATCCGTCGGTTCCACAATTGCGATCTGATCCACCTCATATGTCAGCATCTGGTCATAGATATGAAGAATAAAAATATCTCCCTTCTGCAGTCTGTCAAGATCTGTAAAAAGCTTCGCACTCGGAAGTCCCCTGTGACTCGATAAGACGCAGTGCGTTCCGCTTCCCCCTACCGGCAGACTGGAGCCTTCCAGGTGACCAACGCCTACCTGCAGAACCGCTTCGTCCACCGTATGGTAAACAGCCAGTTCACACTGGATCTCAGGAATCTCTATGTAACCCATCATTCCCGTGCTGTCTGCATTCAACAGGCTTTTGTAGGTATTCATCTCCTCTTCCGTCGGTGTAAAACGACCAGCATTCGACAAAAGTGTCTCATTATATGCCTTCGCCGCATCAATCGCGTCCTGCTTCTCTTTTTGATTTATCTTCTCCATCGCATCCGAATAATTTGCAACTGCCTTCGTCTGATGTAATGAATTCCAATAATTACTCACTGTCGGATACAACAGCAAGGACAGGCCTGTGAGAAAAACAATAACGGTAATCATCGTCGATATATGTTTCTTCATCTTGCAACCCTCTCCTTACTGTTGTAAAGGGAATGATATTACATTCCCCTTACAACAAATTCACTCGTCACGGTTCACTGTAACCGTTTATCTTTTTTATTTTAAATCTGTTCTCTTCTTTGTAATCAGTACAACACCGGAAATCAGTACTAACAAAGCACCTGCAATGTAGATTACAGTTGTACCCATACCACCTGTGGATGGAAGGAGACTGCCGGATACGTTCTGTACATCAATCTGAGTAAGTTCCGTGCCATCCACTGTTATCTTTCCATCTGCTGCTACAACGATTGTTATTACTTTATCTAATAAATTATATCCTGCTGGAGCCTTTGTCTCTTTAAGATAATAAGTTCCTTCTTTTATACCTTCGATATTAATAAAACCATCAGCGAGTGATGTTAACGTTACATTACCTGTTGCTTTATCATCATAATGATATTTATTATCTGTATTCTTTGTAAATTTAAGAGCATTTTCATCTGTATAGGTTGTCTTTGTATACAACTTAAATTCAGCTCCTGCAAGTGCTTTTTTGTCATTACCTGTACCAGTATGCTTGAATACAGGAATTCCAAATGTATAAGTGTTTGTTTCTGACTTATTAGACTCTGTATTTTTATCACCATACGTTAACCATGTTTTGTTATTCATAGCTTTATTAATTGGTGCGTCAGAATTTACTGTTGCAGCATAACGAACAAGTATCTGTTGCACTTTCTTGTTATTTATATCATTAGCATATTTTTTATAAAATTCATCAGTAAATTTCAATTCAAAAGTACAGTTATCTGTTGTGTTTTGCTCAACAGTATAATATGTATCGACTGCGAGATGTTCATCACTATCATTCTTGACAATAACATCTGATACCATAAGGAAAGTTAAATGAGAATCCATTACATCATGTAAAACATACTTATCTGCACCTGGTTTTACATTAATAGTCGTTTGGAACGCAACCGTATCTCCTAAGTTCACTGAATTCCGTGTATCTAAATTTGTCCATTGACCATCTTTGGAAACTTTCTTTTCTACAGTAGGTATGTCATTTTTTTCTTTAATTGTTACTGTTGGCTTTGTTGTATCAAGTGAGCAAAGTGCACCGAGGCTTGAGTCTACAAGGTAGTAACCAAGGTCAAGATCACTAAATGTCACTGTAGTTTCTGCTGCATTCTCAGTTTTTACCGCTGTGATACTAGTACTATTGTCCGTAGCATATTTCAATGCTTTCTGTGCTAATTCTGCCGCATTCGCTCCAGTTTTCCAAGTCACATAACCATCCGCATTAATTTCTACATAATTACTACCATCGCCTGTTGTGAAGAATGTCTCCCATCCAGCTGCCGGTTTATAAGAATATAACTGGTTCGCTACATCATAACTCTCTAAGTCTAACAGCTTATAGATTTTATAAGTCTGTCCTGATATTGCATTATCAATCGTAATTTTTCCCTTTGTAGTAGCAGATGTACCACTTGTCGTTGCTCCAGCTCCTTCTGCTGCGCTTACCACGCTTGCCATTCCCAGTACCATCATAATGGAGAGCATTATTGCGGCGATTTTTTTAAATAGTTTCATTTTCTTCCTCCTTGTTTTTGCACTACTGCCCCTCCCCCGGAAAAATCTGCTTTTCCGAAGGGTACAGTACCCCTTTTTTATTACCTGTTTCTGCAGGTATATTTTTTTATGTTGATCAGCATCAGCAGTCCCGCGAAGAGTATTAATATCGCGCCTGCCAGCCTGTAAATAAGGGATCCATAACTGCCTGTAGAAGGCAGTTCTTTCACACGGATCTGGTTGGTAACCGTCACCGTGTCTCCACTGACTGCGCTGTTTCCCCCTGTTGCCGTACCTGCAGTCTTTGGATTCTCATACGATGTGAAGTATTCCATTTTATTCACCGTCGCAGCTATGGTGGAATTTTTAATCGGATTTCCTTCATCATCAAGTTCAAAAACATAATATGTCTTTGTCAGATCCAGATTCGTGAATTTCGCTGTCCTGGAACCTGTCTCTGCTGCGTTATATGTAATGGTGACCGTCTGAAGCGGTGCTGTGGTTGATGTAGTTCCGCCTGGATTTGTCGTGTTTGTTCCATTTGCATTTTCATACAATCCAAACTTATACGTTCCACTCACCGGATTCGCATTCTGACCACCTGGACCCTTGAACTTCTTCTCCACTGTGATCTCACCTTTGTGGTTGAGGACAGTCAGTTCATAGGTTGCCTTATACTGTTTATGAATTCTCGAATCACTTATGCAAGCATTCACATAATCCGAATAATCTGTAACATTTTTTGCTTTTCTTGGAACCATAATATAGATTGGTTCACTGTTTACTGCATATCCCGACGGTGCCTCTGTCTCTGTCACTTTATAGATAGTATTGTAATTCATTGCAGAATCTGTTGATCTTCCTGATCCAAAGGAAATTTCCCCTTCCTCATTTGTCGTTCCATTCCACTTCTTACCTGATACATCTGTAATTGTGCCATCTGATTCTCTTTCGCACTCGATTATCTCAAATTCAGCTCCCTTCAATAAAGAAGACAGATTGTTCTGATCCTTCTTGATGATCTTCAGAGTTATATTATCTCCCGCTGATACGGTTCCACCTGCGGCATAGGAATAATTCTCCTCTTTCACACTGTCTCCGCCAGCCGGAGAATATTTCTCCCAGTATGCATCATTCGAGAAACTTACTGTCTGTCCCGGTGGTGCGTCTACCGTCGCATCATAAGTGATCTTAACCGGCACATTACATGGAATTGCTATTTTCAGCATATTAGCTGTTGCATCAAAAGAAGCTGTATAGACAACACCTTCATTCGTCTTTGAGTTAATCACTTTAATCGATCCCGTATCCAGAATCAGCGTAGAAGTCAGCTTATCAATCAACGTCAATGTCGTACCGTTCTCCGCAGGAAGTGCCTCACCAAACGGATTGGCTTCGATTGTAAATGTTATTTTTTCGGTTCCCTTACTGGTTATCTTTTTGTCCAGTTTCTTCTGTGGTTCTATGGTTGCCGGAGCGGTCGCAGTATTAATCTCCTGTCCGTCAGTTGTCTGGAGTGTAACCTGATTTCTAAATGTCTTTTCTCGTCCTCCAAGCAGTACATCCGGATCAGTCACCCTACATACAACCTGCACGTCAACAGAATAGGAATCCCTTTCTTTTCCTGCTGTAAAATCACCCAATTCGATCAGAGCCTGATTGCCCTTGACATAATAGGTTGTTGTCTTAGATTGTCCTCCATTATCCGTTGCAGCTGAAATTGTTTTTTTCGTCCAACCAGATGTCTCCAGGCCTGAATTCTCTTTTGAGTTAATTGTATTAAAGTTCTGACCTCCAACCCATTTGATTCGAATATATGCCAGTTCCATACCATTCGGTATCGTCTCCAGCACCCGATAGGTTCCTGACAGTTCCCCTGCATAGTTCACCTTAAATGCCCAGGCCGCATACTGTCCTGCACCCGGCAGTGCAGTTGTAACAATCCTGCTATTATTTCCCTGATCTGCACCGTCGTTCTTGCTGGTTACTGTTGTTCCATCATAGGTAAATGTCTGCCCAAGCTCCTTCAGGATGTCTGCACCTTTATAAAGAGTCTTATTTGCATTACTCTTTTGAACCCAGTCTGTACCATTCTCACAGGTATCTATACTATTTCCAAATTTAAAAGCATCTCTGTATGCTGCCGGTAATTCTCTGGGTTCTGTCCTTATAATAAAATAAAGTTTATTATTTTCAAGAGTGATCCGCTCCTTTGCCCGTACGGTCAGTTCACTGTAATTATCAGTACCCTCAAAGTTTTTGCTTTTTCCCAACACTGGTGCTGTAAACTTATCCTTAGCATCAGTAAGGCTTCCACTTGCCTTAAGTTCTTCCAGACTACTGTATCCGGTAATCATCTTTCCTCCTGGCAATGTTCCGATATAGATTCCTTCCAGTGAATCTGAATGCAGATAAGAATCTTTCAGATCATTTCCATTTAGGATGGCATCCCGGAAACCTGTATCCTGCAAAATTGCCGTTCCTGATACTTCAATCACCCAGTAGAGTTTTCCGTTCTTCCAGGTTGTCGCTCCTGTTTTTGGTTCTTCATAATACCAGGATTCTTTCTTGACATTCATTTTGAAAGAGCCGGAGACTGTTACCTCTCCCTGAGAATATATTCCGTCAAGTGGAAATCTGTTTTTTCCTCTTATCGCCTCTCCTTACAATGAAAATGTATTAGTGACCTTTACCTCGCCAAAATTGCTGTCTGCCGGCCTTGCATAGTAGGTAAATTTATATGCATAATTTACACCTGTCCAGCCAAGATCCGATGGTTTCAGGGTAAATGATCTTAAGCCGTCAATCTTTACCCATTTTGTATCTTTTACATCATATATCTTCGTAGTTGCATTGTACTCACAGGCTTCTACTTTTGCATATCCGATATAGTTCATCTTATCCGAACTCAGTGTGTCCGTCATCGACACCTCTGTCGTATTCCAGTCACCCAGTGTCTGGTTGACATCTACGGTATATGGATAGCTTCCGGCAGGGACGGTAAAAGAAATGTCTGTTTGAGAATTAATTTTTTCCGGTTTGGCAGACGACTTATAGTCATACTTGTCACCACTCATCGTGAACGTCTGCTCTGACGTGGTTCCACTTCCGACTACTTTTTTATCCCATGTGTAGTTACCGACTGTTTCATTGGAATAAACTCTATCCAGTCCATAATTCCACTTCTTAGATGCATTCGATGCATTTACATAATATCGGTTTTTCACTTCTACACGATCTGACTTCATTGCCGCCAGTGCTTCCGGTTTCACAGTCACTGTGTAAGTTGCATAATAGGAATCTCCCATACGCACAGTCAGCGGACTGGAATCAGTGCCTGAGATCTTAAATCGAGTTGGCTTATTATCTGGATCATTCCAGGAAGTTTCATAGTTACCATTACCATTTGCCCAGCTTACAGTATAATCTGTTGACGGCAATTCTTTTTCATTCTTATACAGTTTTACTGAAGCACGATCGTAACTGATATATGGAAGTGCCCTTGGATCTGTATGAATATTATCCGACTGATCATCCAGATAATCCAGAAATTCAAAATCCTTCAGTGGATAGTTACTTGTCAAATCAAAGTAAATTTTATATTTTATTGTATAAGATCCATCTTCATTCCGTACAATATCTTCCGCTCGCCTCTTCCACATATCATAACCAATAGTTGGTACAAACGTCTTCTCAGCATAAGTTCTCTTATAAGTCCTGGAATACACATCTGCTTTATTTTTAATGTTCTTACCGTTTAAAGGTACCTTATCCTTCAACTTCACATAATATGTAAGTGTGCGAATCTCACCTGCCGCCATATTACCAATTTTCCAAACCATACTTCCCGGTGCAGTAACGCTTGCATTTTCTGGCGGAACAGTCCCATCAGCCATCGTATTTCCCAGATAGACTGTTCCAGGAGTCTTGCCTTCTGCAATCGTCTCATATGGCTTCTGTCCATCCTGACCAGTTGCAAGATTTTGGGCTGTCGTACTAATTTCTGCGTAAGAATCCACACAATCCGAACTGCTCACGATCGTATCAACCACCGAAACATCCGGGCAGCCATCTTCTCCTGCTGTCACCTTAATTGTATAAGCAATATAATCTCCATGCGCTGTGGATATCACCTTAGGACTGGTACATGTTTTCTCTACACTTATCCGCCCATACTGTGCAACGGCATCCGGACCGAAATTCAAATGATAAGTCTTATTTACTGATTCCACTGTTGTCTTGCCAGTATCTGGCAACCGAATCAGATTCACATCGCCCTGTGCATAAAAATATCCGGTAATTGTGGATCGTTTATTTTTAATGAGATCCTCAAGATATCCTTTCTCAAAGGTAACAATCAATTTCCCGCCCTGACTCGTCACCGTTCCTGCCTTCTTCTGATTCTCATCAAAAATCGCACCTTCCGTCGTTATATTACGCAATAACTCCGGAAGATTATAAGTCAGTTTGCAATTATAGTGATCTATCAGATTCTGGATCTGTATATCCTTATACTCAACCTGCAGCTTAATCTTTGCATTTGCCGGTATCACCGCCGCATCATCTGTCATACTAAATTCCTGCCAGTTCTCATTATCAGGCAGTTTATAGAGCAGCTTAACATCCTCAAGTCTGTTTTTGTTCTCTGCCGCACTCAGATCAAATCCGTCTGCTGAGTTCGGAGCCGGAGTCGGTGTTGCTGTCGGCTCTGCCGTATCCGCGATGCTGTTCTCGTCTCCGGAGGTGAAATCAGCATCCATATCCTCTGCCGCGTCTTCTGCACCTTCGATGTTGTCAGCGGCCTGATCTGATGGCTCATCCGGCATGAATTCTATCTCTCCGGCATTGCCTTCGTCCTGAACCGTATTTCCGTCCTCTTCCTGTATCGGGTTCTCCTCCCATTCCGCCGCATCCGACTGGATGTCCGAAATGTTGTCAGCGGCCGCATAACACATCTCGGTATGCAGATGTTCCTCTATGCCGCAGATCAGCTGACCATCTACGGAATAACATTCCTCTGTATGGACATGTTCTTCCTGTCCACATGTCGTCTTTCTCTCCAGCGTGATCGCCGGAAGGATCAGTACATATACTGTACAGAAAACGACTATACACGAAAGACACAGCATTACTTTTCTCCATCGTTTCAGCCGTGCCTTGTCCTTTAGTATTCTTCTGATATAATCCGTTCCCTTGTTTTGCACAGTTCCACCTTCTCTTTTCTGGTGTGTATCTGATGCCTCTCTTTTTCAGTCTTCTCCTTCGATACCTTTTTAATTTGGACACTCACAGTCCACTTCCCTCACCTGATTACTGCATTTATCCTGCCTGCCTCCTGCAGCGGCCAGATCCGAAATATGATCTGTCCTTCAATCTGGTCCTCTGAGATATCGCCTATCGATGCTGTTCTCGAATCGACCGATGTCTCCCTGTTGTCTCCCATAAAGAACCAGTGAGATTCTGCCACCTGATGCGGAAGCTCAATATCACAATTTCCAGGTGACACTTCATTAAGATATGGCTCATCAAGTGTCTCTCCGTCGACTGTTACCACTCCGTTCGCATCAATATCAACCCACTGTCCCGGACCTGCGATCACACGCTTGATCAGAAGCTTGTTGCCCTGCCAGAACGCAACGATCTCTCCTGTTTTGAGCTGCCTGTTCTTTACGGAAACCACGATCTGCCCTGGCTCCAGAGTCGGTGACATGGAAGAACCATATATCTGGAGAACCGGCATCCATAAGGTCGCCACCAGAACAGAAACTGCCGCCACAACGATCAGCACCGCAACTGTTCCGCGAAAGGTCTGACGATAAGCCGCACGACGTCTTAACCTTTTTTGTTCTTTCTCAGCTTCCTCTATCTCCGGGACATCCATGGAAGGATTTGTCTTCCTCATCTCGCAGATCAGATCGATCAGTTCTCTTCTGCTTAAATGCTTCAGGTCATTCTTTCTCTTGTTATTTTTCTTCTTCATGTTCTAACCCCGGGCGTTCTTAACTCACCCATGTTTTTACCCTTAGCAATAGTGATGTTATTATAATTTTTCGTATATGGCAGGTCAATTCACAAAAATACTATTTTTAGTCATTTTTTTACTTTCGTTTGTACTTTTGCGCACATTTTTGTCACTTTTTATCATATATGGTATTTTTCTGACAAAAAAAGACTGAAAATCTTCTTTTTTGAAGCTTTTTCAGTCTCTTTTTTTCTCAGATATGTAAGCTGTATTCCCGGCGATTTCTGTCTTATTCTACATTTTTTGTTGCGACAATATCCACACCCGTATCTGCCACATTTTTGAGAATCACATCTCCAATATGAACCGGTGCCGGAACTTCGATCCCTTTCAGTGCTTTCACACAGTCAAAGATTTTTCCCTTTGGAATATCTTCTCTTGTCTTTACCGATACCATATCAATGCTTCCGCCTGCTACGCGTACAGTGGAGGTCACTATTCTTGTGGGATTGGTCACTTCTTTTCTTGCATATACGCCGCCTCGCTTACAGGTATTTCCCGTGACACCGACTACTTCTTCCCCATTCATCACAACAGTAAGAGGACAGCCCATCGGACAGCCGATACATGTCAGTTTTCTCTCTTCCATAGTCTATGCCTCCTCAATCTTTACCGTGATCGTCTTCAGATCCGGATATTTTAGAAGCTGTTCTTTTGTCAGCTTGATTTCTTCCATCTCACCCGGTGCAACAACCGGACGTTTTTTGTGGATCACTCTCTCGTCATCGAAGTATGCACCGATGTAGCAGTTCGTATAAACACCGCCGACGCGGAAACGGACGGTCAGATTTTCATCCATGCGGTTCACATTGATCGTTCCGGGAACTGTGTATCTGACACCTTCGACAGGATTTATCTGGATTTCTTCTGCATCTGATTTACGCTCTTTTCCGGCTTTTACATATTCCGATGCATTTCTTCCTGCAGTTCCCGCTTCTTCAGATACGAAGTCAACCAGGTCATGTACATGCAGTACGTTTCCACAGGCGAAAACACCCTCAATACTTGTCTCCAGACTCTCATTTACCTTAGGTCCTGAGGTAACAGGGTTCATGTCCACACCCATGCCCCTGGAGATTTCATTTTCCGGAATCAGACCTACGGAGAGAAGAAGGGTGTCGCAGCTGTATTCTTCTTCTGTTCCCGGGATCGGTTTTCCATGGCTGTCTACCTGTGCCAGTGTGACACCTTCCAGACGTTCCTTTCCTTTGATATCAACAACGGTATGGCTGAGCTTCAGCGGGATTCCGTAATCATCCAGACACTGTACAATGTTTCGTTTCAGTCCGCCGGAGTACGACATCAGTTCTGCAACTACTTTAACTTTTGCGCCTTCAAATGTCATTCGTCTTGCCATAATAAGGCCGATGTCTCCGGAACCCAGGATCACGACTTCTCTTCCCGGCATATAACCTTCAATGTTTACCAGTCTCTGCGCTGTACCTGCGGAAAAAATACCTGCCGGACGGTATCCCGGAATGTTAAGTGCTCCTCTGGATCGTTCACGGCAGCCCATCGCCAGAACTACTGCTTTCGCCTGGATTTCGAAGAGACCTTCCTCCCGGTTCATTGCTGTGACGATTTTCTGCGGGCTGATATCCATGACCATGGTATTTAATTTGTATTCAATGCCCAGTTCTTTTACCTGTTCAATAAAACGTCCTGCATATTCCGGTCCGGTCAGTTCTTCTTTAAAGGTATGAAGTCCGAATCCGTTATGGATACACTGGTTCAGGATGCCGCCAAGTTCTCTGTCTCTTTCCAGGATCAGAATACTGTCAGTGCCACTTTTTTTAGCAGAAATCGCAGCCGCAAGTCCTGCCGGTCCTCCTCCGATGATAACAATATCATAAGCTTTCATGATGCAATGCCTCCCTTTTATAACGAATCCTTGTTATGATCTGTGACAATTCTGGAATCTCCCCCGGATTTCGTAATATCAAACATGCTCACATGTCGTTCTCTTGCCAGGATCTCCATGGTCTTCGGTGAACAAAAGCCTGCCTGACAGCGTCCCATTCCGGCTCTTGTCCTGCGCTTTACTCCATCCAGAGATTTCGCTCCAAGAGGTCTTGTGATCGCATCGATGATCTCACCTTCTGTAACCATTTCACAACGGCAGATAATATTTCCGTACTCCGGTTTCTCTTTGATCAAGGCAATTCTGTCTTCTTTGCTGAGTGTATTCGGATTCAGAATACCTTTTCTTGTTGCAACAAAATCTTCTTTTTCTTCGAGATTCATTTTTTCTTTCAGAATCTGTGCCACCATCTCTCCGATTGCCGGAGCGCTGGTAAGACCGGGTGACTCGATGCCTGCACAATCAATAAATCCTTTTGCATCCTCCACTTCTCCGATAATAAATTCATGTCCGTCTTCATGAGCACGAAGTCCGGAGAATGAGGTGATCACCTGACGAAGCGGAATATCTTTTACATTCATTCCTGCTCTTTCAATGACCTGATCCAGTCCTTCTCTTGTAGTGTTTGTTCCTTCTTTGTCTTCAACGTCGATCGCTGTCGGTCCAAGGAGCAGATTGCCGTGAACTGTCGGTGTGACCAGGATTCCTTTTCCGTATTTTCCCGGAAGTGCGAAAATTATTTTACTCACATGGTTTCCTGCACTCTTATCTAACAGACAGTAATCACCTCTTCTCGGAGTGATATGGATCTTCTTCTCACTCACCATATTGTGGAACTTGTCTGCATAGACTCCTGCTGCATTGACCACGTATCTCGTCTGAAAAACTCCATTGTTTGTGTGGACTTCCCAGCCCTCATCTATTGGTTTAAGATCCGTAACTTCCGTATCAAACTTAAACTCCACACCGTTTGCATATGCATTCTCTGCCATTGCGATGTTCATATTGAAAGGACATATGATACCCGCTGTAGGTGCATAAAGTGCAGCGCAGGCTTCATCGGAAATATTCGGTTCCATTTCTTTCAATTCCTCACGGTTAAGGATCCTCAGCTCCTTAACACCATTTGCAATGCCTCTGTCATATAGTGCCTGAAGCTTTGGCATATCCTCTTCATGCAGGCATACGACCAGAGATCCGTTTTTCTTAAATGGAAAATCAAGATCTCTGGAAAGCTGCTCCATCATCTGATTTCCACGAACATTCAGTTTTGCCATCAGTGACCCTTCTGCTGCATCATAACCGGCGTGAACAATCGCGCTGTTCGCTTTGGAAGTGCCGCAGCATACATCCTCTTCTTTTTCGATCACACATGTTTTTACGTTATATCGTGACAGTTCTCTTGCTGTTGCCGCACCTGAAACTCCCGCTCCGATAATTATTACATCATACATTCTCAGATCACTCCTTAAACTGATTTGTAAAAAGAGCCTGCCAAGTAAGCGCATACTATATGCGATTATCCTGCCAGGCTCTCTCATCTCATGCCGCTACTCTTTTTAGTTATAAAAATTTAATCTTCTTTTGCCCAACCATAAGCATATTTGACAGCTTTATTCCAGCCTCTGATTTGTTTTGCTCTGTCATCGTCAGAAATCTGTGGCTCGAATGTCCTGTCAATTGCCCAGTTTTTGATAACGTCTTCTTTGCTTGTCCAGTAACCTACTGCAAGACCTGCAAGATAAGCAGCTCCCATTGCAGTTGTCTCTACACACTGCGGGCGATTAACCGGCGCATTGATGACGTCAGACTGTGTCTGCATAAGGAAATCATTTGCACTTGCGCCGCCATCAACCTTAAGTGCTGCAAGATTGATTCCGGAATCTGCCTTCATAGCTTCCAAAACATCATTTACCTGATAAGCAATGGATTCCAGCGTTGCGCGGATAATATGATATTTGTTTACACCACGTGTGATTCCCACTATAGTTCCTCTTGCATACTGATCCCAGTGCGGTGCACCAAGTCCTGTAAATGCCGGCACTACATAACAACCATGGGTATCCTTTACTTTTTTGGCCATATATTCGGAATCCGGTGCGGAATCAATAATACGAAGTTCATCTCTCAGCCACTGGATCGCAGCCCCTGCTACAAAGATAGAACCTTCCAGTGCGTAGTTTACTTTGCCATCAAGTCCCCATGCGATCGTTGTTACCAGACCATTCTTTGAGAAGATCGGTTTCTCACCGGTATTCATCAGAAGGAAACAGCCTGTGCCATATGTATTCTTTGCTTCACCTGCATTAAAACAGGTCTGTCCAAACAATGCGGCCTGCTGGTCACCTGCTGCACCTGCGATCGGAATTTCTCCACCGAGGAAGGCCAGATCTGCTTTTCCATATACACAGCTTGACGGTTTTGGTTCCGGCAGCATGGATCTCGGAATATCCAGTTCTGCAAGAATCTCATCGTCCCATTCCAGCGTGTTGATGTTAAACAGCATCGTACGGGAAGCGTTGGAATAATCGGTTACATGAACTACACCTTTTGTCAGTTTCCAGATCAGCCATGTCTCAACGGTACCAAATAATAATTCGCCCTTTTCTGCACGTTCTCTCGCACCCGGAACATTGTCAAGAAGCCATTTTACCTTTGTTCCTGAAAAGTATGCATCGATAACAAGACCTGTTTTTTCTCTGAACTTATCGGTAAGTCCTTTTTCTTTCAGGCTGTCACAGTATTCAGAAGTTCTGCGGCACTGCCATACGATTGCATGATAAATTGGTTCTCCTGTATTTTTGTCCCATACGATGGTGGTTTCACGCTGGTTGGTAATACCAATCGCTGCAATATCTTCCGCTGCTGCTCCGATCATATTCATTGCTTCAACCGCTACACCAAGCATACTTGCCCAGATTTCATCTGCGTCATGCTCAACCCAGCCAGGTTTTGGAAAGTACTGTATGAACTCTCGCTGAGCTACACTGCACATTTCTCCTTTTTCATTGAACAGGATACATCTGTTACTTGTTGTTCCTGCATCCAGAGCCATTACATACTTAGCCATATCTTTTCCTCCATTAAACATGTGAATATCGTTACTTTTTATAACATCCAGACCTCATGATTTGTGGATGAAACTGCGATTGCTCCTGCTGAAAGAGCATCCATCACAGATTCCTTATCTGAGATTAGTCCGCCTGCAATGATTGGTGTTCTCGACATCTTACAGACATTTTTGATGATCTTTGGCATCACGCCAGGAAGGACTTCGATGAAATCAGGCTTCACTGCATGTTGCTGCTGCCTGATGTTTTCATATGCCATTGAGTCAAGAAGAAAATACCTGAGTATTGTAAACATTCCCAGTTCCCTTCCTTTTTTGATCAAGATCGGCTTTGTGGAAATGATTCCATCTGCCTTTGTATTCTTCTGGATAAATTCAACTACAATGTCCTTGCTGCTGAGCCCACTGATCAGATCCACATGGACCATTGCAACCTTGCCGGCTGCCTTTACCTTATCTACGATTTCTTTGACAGAACAGATATCTCCAAATAAGATAAATACCACACGGATGTCCTCCAGGGAACAACAGACTTCCAGATCGTTCATGTTTTTTACTGCTGCAATGATCGGATTATCCTCAACTGCTTCATAAAAAGAACTGCTCACCCTCTCACTCCTTGCAATTTTAAAAATTATAAAGTATAAAGTAAAAAAGAGCTGTCTCTTATACACATCTCCGAGCCCACGAGACATCTCAGGATCTC
>ENA-OYYB01000712-OYYB01000712.1-human-gut-metagenome-genome-assembly--contig:-NODE-712-length-17617-cov-5.115932_pt1 | contig 17617 bp, 7 predicted proteins | sample MGYA00244059_ERZ653440 | MGnify/ENA primary metagenome ERZ653440 (study PRJEB26926, sample SAMN06164994) | human gut metagenome | biome: ENVO:00009003; feature: ENVO:2100002; material: ENVO:00002003... | reverse complement strand
CAGCGTCAGATGTGTATAAGAGACAGTATCCATCCTTTGCAATTGGAAGAGTAAGCCTGCCTGTTCCACAACAAAGTTCAAGTATTCGGGCATCCTTACTTTTGGGTAACCACCGCTTATAAAAATGCAAATCAGCCAGATCGGTATTCATCCCATCATAAATATTTGCATCATAAATTAAATCGCCAACTTGATAATTACTATTCATTCATGTCCTCCAATCTCTTTTTATTTTCACTCTACTCGAAACCAATATCCTTTGCATCCGGCCTCAAATGACCAGTAACTCCTCAATCAGCCCTAAGAGTTACTGGTCGTTCGCAAATTTAGCAAATATCTGTAAGCCAACTATGATTATCTTTTAAAACCTTCATTTTAATGATCTTCAATTCTAATAGAAGCCTGATATGGAATATTGTTGATATAGTCTACCGAAATTCAAACCAATCAATATTCATCGGACTAAGTATGTGAATCTTCATTGTATGTGTACCGGCTGATAATTGCAGGTTCGATACTGTAAAATCATTGTAAGTAGTCCAATTTCCCGTAGTTGTGGCCACAGGATTCAACTGTGCTCCTCCATCAAAAGAAAGGGCAAACTTTCCATCCTTCTCCGCTGCTGCACGAACCTTGACTGTAGAAACCTTCTCCTGAACATTAAATGTATATTGAATCCAATCGCCACCGGAAGTATTACTTATATGAACAATATTATTACTTGCACTAATCGCTACCCCCTGGTCGCTCCGGTAAGACTTAAAGTTGCCGGATGAAGCATTCTTAAAGCTATATTGTCCGTCATCAAAATCTTCCGCCTGAATGATACCGGGCACTTGACTGTGTCCTGCCCCAAACTTAATCCAATCGATATCAATATCCCCACTCTTTATACGAAAATCAATATATTGTTCGCCTGTTTCCAACTCTATTGGATACACTAAAGTCTCATTCCATACTCCGGCAGAACCGCTTAATACTATTTCACCAGTCTTATAAACTCCATTCACAGCAATACGGAATTTACCCCCCGAACGCTTCTGAAACATTCTGCAAGTAATACCATAACGTCCAGCCTCTTTGACGTTGATTGAATAACGCACCCACTCTCCCGATTTCATACCTTTAAGATAAGTGATTCCGTTTTGCGTTTCCTGTTGCATTCCTCCCTCCAATGGATTTTTATGGTATCCATAATGTTCACCGCCTGTATTGTAGTTTTCAGCCTGTATTACTACAGATGGCGTCATCCTCACTTCTACAGCCCGACCACTACGGGGACTCCCCCAGTTTTGTACCATCTTCAATTTATTATTCTGATCATACTCGATCGGATCGACACAAACCGAACGCAATGCTCCTTTTCCCGAATAATTAGCCGTATGATAAAAAGAATACCACCGACCTTTATACTCTACAATAGAGCCATGAGCCGTTTCTTCACCATGAGGATACATATATGCGCCGCATGGAGTGAATGGTCCCAAAGGATTGTTCGACATAGAATACTGCATCCGGTTACCTCCCTGACTACCCGCATGATTATCCGAATGGCTCAAATAATAGTTGCCTTTGTACTTATGTACCCAAGGTGCCTCATGAAAATCAGTAAAACCACTCAAAGGACTCATTACTCCATCCAGTTTAGTCCAGTCATCCTTGCGCAATTTAGCACCCCAACAGCCTTTGCCGGCACCGCTGGTATAAATATAAGGTTGTCCGTCATCGTCTACAAATACACAAGGATCAATCGTAGAAGGAATACCGTCAATCACTCCTTTCACCCTGAACTTTGCCGCAGGCTCCTTACTGGTTGCTACAAAGATGCGCCACGTATTAGCGTCAATCTTATGAGGGAAATAAAAATAATATAACTGTTCTTCTTTATTATAAGCACAATCAGGAGCCCACATAAAGCCATCGATTCCCATACCCACATGTGCTTTTACTGTGGCCGAATTCATGATCTCCCCATGATCCGTCCAGTTTTTCATATCCGTAGTGGAAAAAACATGGTATCTGTCCATGCGGTCACATCCTTGTGTCGGTTCCATATCATGTGAAGCATAAACATAAAGACGACCGTCTGCCCATACATGTGCTGAAGGATCGGCTGTATAAAGCGTTCCCGTAAATGAATTCTGATACATCTGCGAAGAGAAATCAACAAACAACGGATTATGCTCATAATAACCGTATCTTGGATACTCAAATTGAGAACCGTCTACTTTATCCCCGGTATATTCTCCGGTGCGCGTAAACACAAACTTATCCAGATTCATACTCCCCGTAGTGCACCATCTCAATACATGCCTGCCCTCACTTAGTTGTACATTGGTTACCTTCACCGAATGTGAGTAGACACTCCATTCATCCTCCGGCGATTCTACGATCTGACCGGCAGACTTTCCGTCCACCTCAAAATAAAAGCTGGTCTTTCCCCCACCCGACACACAATAAGTATCAATGGAATAGGCTCCTGCCTGATTGACCTGTAGTGTATAACAAAGCCAATCACCGTTATTGACATTACCTATATTTATAACTTCTCCGCTTTTACTGATAGCCACTCCTTTCTCTGTACGGTAATCCTTATAATTTCCTGCCGTACTGTTTTTAAAAGAGAAAGAAATATCCTGCCCACCATCATCAAAATCTTCTGCTTCTATCACTGAAGACACTCCCGATATCACAGACAAACTATTTCCTTCCGAATCTTTTTTAAACGGAATTCCCCGATAATTGGTCAGATATTCCTCGCAACTGATCCCATTGTCATAGCGGTCATCAACATACTCATATTCATCGCCGCCATCGTCCCCCTGCCCCGGATCATCATTGATTGACGCACGTTCCTCCTTACAAGAATTTAAAGCAATCATTCCTCCCAAAAATAGTGGAAGAAAACACCTCAAAGCAAATAACAAATTGTGTCCCATAGTTTTTCTTTTTAATTAAATTGAACTCGTTAGATTTGTGAATGTAAAGATAGCATGAGGCGCTTACCTCCGTTATTAAAACCGGATTAACCAAGAATTAAAAAACAATTAAATCACTTAACAAGCAATTTTTCTTATCAATCACCCCAAAAAACAGTAAACCGGACACCGAATAAAATCATTTTCTCCATCAGTTTTTTTAGTTCCGCAAAGATGCTTGCCAAGGAATATTTTACCCTTTATTTAGAAGAAAAACAGATGTTTTATACAATTAATCACTTTTTAATCCCAGATTAAGCCCTTTCATTCCTCCTTTTTAATGCTTTTCCCTTTACTTTGCCGCTAACTAATAATATCCGAAAAACTATTAATATACAAATATGAAGAAGAATCTAATCCTATTGTGCAGTTTGCTGACAGGTCTTACCTTACAGCCCATACAGACAAATGCACAAACAGTGACTAACGATCAAAAGTTATTTTATCCCTACTCTTTTGCTCCCAGTGAAGGCTTGGTCAATAAAACCGAGAAAGAGCATCGTCAAGAGATCTGCCTGAATGGTTATTGGGATTTTCAACCCGTCTCTTTACCGAAAGAGTACAAACAAGGAAAAGGAGTAGCTCCCCAACTGTCCCTTCCGAAAGATGGCAACGGTTGGAGCAAGACACGTATAAAAATACCTTCTCCGTGGAATATCAATTCTTTCGGCTATCGCGATCTGGAAGGTCCCGACCATCGCAACTATCCTTCTTATCCTAAAGAGTGGGAACAAGTAAAAATGGCATGGATGAAAAAGAACATTACGATTCCCGCCAACTGGACAGGTCAGCAAATCAAACTTTACTTTGAAGCAGTGGCCGGATATTCCGAAATCTATATCAATCAAGAAAAAGTAGGTGAAAATTTCGATTTGTTTCTGCCGTTTAGCGTCGACATCACAGACAAAGTGACTCCCGGTGAAACAGTAGAAATTCTGGTAGGCGTACGTAGCCAGTCCTTATTCGAAGATAATTCGACTATCGGTCGCCGCATTGTGCCGGGAGGTTCTATGTGGGGATATCATATCAACGGTATCTGGCAGGATGTATATTTGCTGGCCTTACCCAAAGTTCATATAGAAGATGTATATATAAAACCATTGGTTGCCAAAAACACATTGGAAATAGAGGTGACCCTACAAAATAAAACCGACCGGAAAGCTGATATACAACTGCAAGGTAATGTCAGAGAATGGATAAATTGTGCCGGAACAGACATAAACTCTGCTCCCGTTCCTGCATGGACACTGGGTACGGAAGCATTACAGGTAGCACCGTTCAAAGTTACAGTTGCGCCTAATGCATCACAAAAAGTAACCTTACAAGTCCCCGTCAATGAAAACATACTGGAATACTGGACTCCCGAACAACCGAATCTGTATGCCCTGTTACTTTCCATAAAAGATAAAAAGCAAACCATCGATACAAAATACGAACGTTTCGGCTGGCGTGAATGGACATTACAAGGAACCACACAATATCTGAACGGTAAACCTTATGCTTTACATGGAGACTCCTGGCATTTCATGGGTATCCCACAAATGACACGTCGCTACGCATGGGCTTGGTTCACTGCCATTAAAGGTATGAACGGAAATGCAGTCCGCCCGCATGCACAGGTTTATCCCCGCTTTTATATGGATATGGCAGATGAAATGGGTATCTGCGTATTGAATGAAACGGCCAACTGGGCCAGTGACGGCGGACCGAAACTGGACTCCGATCTCTTTTGGGAAGCATCGAAAGCACATTTGAAACGTTTTGTCCTGCGCGACAGAAATCATGCATCTGTTTTCGGCTGGAGTGTCAGTAATGAAAACAAGCCTGTTATCCTCCATGTATATAATCGTCCCGAACTGATGCCCGTTCAAAAGAAAGCATGGGAAGAATGGCGCGACATTGTACATCAATACGACCCTACCCGCCCATGGATTTCAGCAGACGGTGAAGACGACGGTGATGGCATATTACCTGTAACCGTAGGACACTACGGAGACATCAACTCCATGAAGCGCTGGACCGAAATCGGAAAACCTTGGGGAATCGGCGAACACAGTATGGCATATTATGGCACACCGGAACAGGTTTCCAAATACAACGGGGAACGTGCCTACGAATCACAGGAAGGGCGTATGGAAGGACTAGCCAACGAATGTTACAACCTGATAGCTAACCAACGCCGGATGGGTGCTTCATACAGCACTGTTTTCAACATGGCATGGTATGCACTGAAACCACTCCCACTCGGCAAAAGAGATAAAAGTAAAGCACCCAGTGTCAGCGAAGACGGCGTATTCTTCGGCGAATACAAAGAAGGTGTTCCGGGCGTCCAACCGGAACGCGTAGGACCTTATTGCACGACGTTCAATCCGGGTTATGACCCGACTTTACCACTCTATCAGGAATGGCCGATGTACAGTGCCTTACGTGCAGCCAACGCTCCGGGCGAACCGGCATGGTCTCCTTATGCAACAATCGACAAAGAGCAGTATCAGGCTCACAAAGCTACCAATACGGCTAAGAACTATAAAGAAGTAGTATTTATCGGTAATCCGGACAGCAAAGTAAAACAATTGATGGATGCGCAGGGAGTAATCTTCGCTTCCAAAACAACCATCCCTTCCTCACTGCTTTACATCGTGGATGGCAGCGAGGCTTTAAACGCCGCTACTCAAAAAGAAATTCAGAAGCAACTAGCCAAAGGCGCAGACTTATGGATATGGGGAATAACACCGGAAACCGTAGAGAAATACAATGAAATCCTACCTCTTCCCGTTGCACTAGATCCGCTGAAACGTTCTTCTTTCCTGCCTGTACAGAAAGCATGGATGCATGGGCTCAACAATTCCGACTTCTATTTCTGTGAACTTCAAAAAGCGGATGCCTCCAATTATTCGTTAAAAGGGGCATTTGTAGAAGAAGGTGAAGTTTTATTGAATGCCTGCAAGACCGACTGGCGCAAATGGAACAAACGTCCGGAAGAGATCAAAACAGCCGGAACAATCCGCAGTGAATACGAATGTACGTCTGCCACTCCGGTATTTGTTAAATATCAGCATGGCTCTTCCACTGTCTATTTGAATACATTGACTGAATTCGCCAATTCAGAAAAGGGATACAACACGTTGAGCATTATCCTGAAAAACGCAGGTATAAACTATCAGAAGCCGGAAATCAACATCAATGAAGTTTTCTTCCTGCGTGACGAGCAAATGAACTTCCCGGTAGCAACCAAAGAAAAGTTTGTGAAAAAGAATAATGGTTGGGCATTGGAATTCTACGTATTTAGCCCACGTCCTTTGGACGACTTATTGATAGAACCCAATATGCCGAAACTCTCCTTGATGTTAAAAGCCAAAACCCGCGAGTTGTCCATCAATGACAAACCTTATGCAAGTCTGTCGCACGATGGACGTAACGAGGTAATCTATAAAGAGCTCCCTCTGTTGCAAGGCTGGAACAAACTGGTTATCACCATAGGAGACGGAGACCGGAATGACTTTAGCGGCTTCTTTCAATGTGACAACAAAAAGGATTTTCTCCCAACGTTGAAAGCTGCCTTTACCAATCCGGAAGCCAAATAAATGACTAATAAAAACGATTAAATATAAAAACTACCATGAAAATCTTACATTTCTGCGCTGCTATAACAATGGCTGCAATGTTAAGCGGATGCAATGGAGGGCAATCACAGACCGCCAACCGGACACCGGTCGATTATGTCAATCCATACATAGGGAATATCAGCCATCTGCTGGTTCCCACGTTTCCTACCATTCAATTGCCAAACAGTATGCTTCGTGTCTATCCGGAACGTGCTGATTATACCACCGAATTGTTAAACGGACTGCCATTGATTGTCACCAATCACCGGGAACGTTCCGCGTTCAACCTTAGTCCCTATCAGGGGAAAGAACTGCGGCCGATCATTACCTACAACTACGATAATGAGCACCTCACGCCTTACTCGTATGAAGTGGACCTGAACGACAACAGCATGAAGGCAGAATATGCCCTCTCCCACCAGTCGGCTCTTTACCGGATCACATTTGAAGCGGACAAACCTGCCTATATCATTGTAAACTCCCGCAATGGTTCGATCCATGTAGGAGAGAATTTCATCAGCGGACACCAGCAGTTAAGTGCCAACACCAATGTGTATGTATATATTGAACCACAAGAAAAACCGGTAAGCACCGGCATCCTGAAAGATGGAGTCATCGAAGCCAGCAAAGACAACGCAGAAGGTATCAACGCTTGTGCGGCATGGCGTTTTGCAGATGGCACAACAACAGTCAGCCTTCGTTACGGCATTTCTTTCATTAGTGAAGAACAGGCGGAGAAGAATATGCGCAATGAGTTGAAAGACTACAACATCAAAAATCTGGCAAAAACAGGACGCCAAATCTGGAACGAAGCCTTGGGACGTATCAAAGTAGAAGGAGGAACCGAAGATGACAAGACTGTATTATACTCCTCCTTCTACCGTACTTTCGAACGCCCGATTTGTATGAGTGAAACCGGTGGTCGTTACTTCAGTGCTTTTGACGGCGAAGTACACGACGACAACGGCACACCTTTCTACAACGACGACTGGATTTGGGACACTTACCGCGCTGCACACCCGCTGCGCACGCTGATCGACCAGAAAAAAGAAGAAGACATCATTGCTTCCTTCCTGCTGATGGCGGAACAGATGGGAACAATGTGGATGCCTACCTTCCCCGAAGTGACAGGTGACTCACGCCGTATGAATTCCAATCATGCCGTTGCTACCATAGCCGACGCTCTCGCTAAAGGATTGAATATAGACGCGGCCAAAGCCTACGAAGCCTGCCGGAAAGGAATTGAAGAGAAAACGCTCGCTCCCTGGTCGGGAGCAGCAGCCGGCTGGCTGGACAATTTCTACCGGGAAAATGGATATATCCCTGCTCTTCGCCCGGATGAAAAGGAAACCGACCCGAACGTGCATCCTTTCGAGAAGCGCCAACCTGTTGCCGTTACACTGGGAACGAGCTACGACCAATGGTGCCTTTCCCGCATCGCCGAAATATTGGGCAAGAAAGACGAAGCCGCCCATTACCTGCAATGTTCTTACAACTACCGGAATCTCTTCAACAAAGAAACAGGCTTTTTCCACCCGAAAGATAAGGAAGGCAACTGGATAACACCATTCGACTACCGTTACGCAGGTGGCATGGGTGCCCGCGAATATTATGGAGAAAATAACGGCTGGGTATATCGTTGGGATGTGCCTCACAATGTAGCCGACCTGATTAACCTTATGGGAGGAAAAGAGCAGTTCATCGCCAATCTCGACCGTACCTTCAGTGAACCGCTGGGACGTAGTAAATATGAATTCTATGCACAACTACCCGACCACACAGGTAACGTAGGACAGTTTTCCATGGCAAACGAACCCTCCTTGCATGTACCTTATCTCTACAACTATGCAGGCCAGCCTTGGAAAACGCAGAAACGCATCCGTCAAATGCTGAAAACATGGTTCCGCAATGACCTCATGGGTATGCCGGGAGATGAAGACGGCGGAGGTATGACCTCATTTGTAGTCTTCTCCTCACTGGGCTTTTATCCTGTCACTCCCGGAGCACCGGTCTACAATATCGGAAGTCCACTTTTCACCCATGCAGAGATAACACTCAGCAACGGTTCCGTATTTGAAATCGAGGCTCCGAATGTTTCCGAAGAAAATAAATACATCCAATCGGCTACGCTGAACGGTCAAAAATGGGAGAAACCCTGGTTTCACCATGACGACTTGAAAAATGGAGGCAAATTAGTACTGACAATGGGCAACAAACCGAATAAAACATGGGGCAGCGGAGCAAATGCCGCTCCTCCTTCTGCAGACGATAAATAGGCTCTATCCGGTTGATATGAAGATGTCGCAAAATAGAATTTTCATTTTCTACATTCTATTTTGGGACATCTTCATGTTTCATTAAACGTATGATACGTAATAGCAAACAATTGTTTCAAAGCATTGCCTTATAAATAAACTCCGTTTTTTGGGTATATCATACAGTTTTTTGTATTTTTGCACTATAAATAAAGTACTATGAAATATCAACTACAAATCTTGCTCTCCGTCCTGCTTTGCATGGTAGGCAAAGTGGACGCATCTTCTTTGTATGATTATGGACTTTCTCTTAAATCCCATTCAGTACCGGGCATAGAGAGGACAACCTTGTACTTGGACGATAACCAACCTTTCTCTATAAAAAACGATTTTATCATTTCATTTCAAATGTATGTACGCGCCAATGAGCATGACTTTGGAACCATTCTCCATCTGCATACAAACACCAACCAATTTATTCGTTTCTCATTTGTGGCAGGTGAAGAAAGACATTTTCCGGCATTGGTACTCAATGAGGGCATCATCAACATAAACAGTCCCATCGAACGGGAAAAATGGCTGGATGTCTCGTTGCACCTGCGTTTGAAAGATAATGTAATTGAAATAGATTACGACAATAAAAAAATATCAGCGATGGCTCCCTTGCAAGGAGTGAAAAGCGTAACGGCTTTGTTCGGACAGATGAAAGAATATCTTTCGGACGTAGCTCCCATCGACCTTCGCAATGTAACCATCACACAAGATGGAAAACAGATACGTGAATGGAAACTGTGGAAGCACAATGATACCGTTTGTTATGATGAAATAGAAGGAGCTGTGGCACGTGCCATCCATCCGGTATGGCTGATAGACAATCATATTGAATGGAAACTTGTTCATCAGGCTAAAATCCCGGGAAAACTGGACGTAGCTTTCAACGCTCGCGAAGCCTTATTCTATTTAGTCAGATCCCAATCAATCGATGTATTGGACGAAAACGGAACTTTGCAGAAGGAAATTGCAATACGTGGAGGCTATCCGGCGGTAGAATTCCCCAATCATCTCTTATACGATACTTTAAGCAATAAATTAGTGTCTTATTATCCCAAGAAAGGCATCACGTCCCGTTTTTCATTTGATACTGAAAGATGGAGTAATGAGATACGTAACACGGAAGAAGCCAGCAACTACAATCATGCCAGAACATTCAATCCGGCAGACTCTTCCTTCTATTTCTTCGGTGGTTATGGTTTCTACCAATATCGCAACGATCTCTACCGGATGAAGTACAGCACTAACCAAATAGAACAAGTAGAATACGAACGTCCCCTTTACCCCCGCTATTCAGCTGCAATGGCCATAGTGGGTGATGAACTATACATCTTTGGTGGTAGAGGAAACAAGTATGGCAAGCAGGAATTGAGCAGCCATTACTATTGGGGATTATGCGCCATCAATCTGAAAAACAAGCAATCACGCATAGTCTGGCAAAAGAACCAACCCCAGGAAGAAGGTACTATCATGGCCTCTACCATGTATTTCGAACCCTCGGATAGTTCTTTCTATGCTGTTTCGACAAATAAAGGAGGTGTATTATGGAAGATTTCAATGAAAGATTCTGTCTACTCGGAAGTATCCAAACCCATCTATAATGAATCAACTTATCAGGATAGTGATTTCAGCCTCTATACTTCCCCGTCTCATGGAAAATTATTCTTGGTATTAGATAAAATACTAAGCAACCATACACATGAGCTGGCAATCTACTCCATCAATATGCCCCTCGTGAACGAGGTGGATATCCGCCAGTCAACCACCGGAGAGAGCATCAACAACCGATGGTACCTCTATGCCATTGGAATCTTGCTATTACTCGTCTTAGCCGGTTTTGTACTTTATCGTTTCAAATACAACGGCAAAAATAAAAAGGCACCTGCCACAAAGAAAGGAACAGAGAAAACTGTTGCCACCACCGGCAAAGTCCAGAGCCAATCTGACGTACCAGAGTCTAAAACCATACCGAAAAAAGAATGGATGCAAGAGAGTGAAACAATCTTCACAGAAACAGTCAACTATTACGACCGCAGTCGTGCATCTATTTCTTTGTTGGGCTGTTTCAATGTACGCGATAAAGATGGAAACGACATCACTTCCAACTTTACTCCCCGTTTGAAGCACCTGCTCATTCTATTGATCCTCTATACGGAGAAAAATGCGCAAGGTATTCTGGCTTCCAAAACAACAGAGATATTATGGCCTGAAAAAGAAGAAACCGCCGCCCGTAATAACCGCAACGTAAACCTGCGCAAGCTACGAGTACTCTTGGAAAGCATCGGAGATATGGAAGTAATGATAGAAAACAATTTCCTGCGTATAAAATGGGGAACGGGTGTTTTCTGTGATTATCACACCCTGATTACCTGCACCAAACAATTCGAGCAGGAGAAAAGTGAAGAACTGTTGAACCGAATCCTGGAAATACTGCTATACGGACCTTTACTCCCCAACACGATTCTTGATTGGCTGGACGACTTTAAGGACGACTATTCCAGTTATTCCATCGACTTGCTGAAGAACTTGCTGGACATTGAAATCAGCCGGAACCATCAGGACATGATTATCCGCCTTGCCGACATCATGTTCCTGCACGATCCACTAAATGAAGAAGCATTGGCAGCCAAGTGTTCCGTGCTAGTCACACAGGGAAAGAAAGGTATTGCCCGAAACCTGTACGACCGCTTCTGCAAAGAGTATCATGACTCCATGGGTGAAACTTATAAAGTCCCATTTGCCGACTTATAACCCGGACGACAAGCTATTTTTTTAATTAAATTTTCTCTCCCTTTTCCCTGAACCACCGATAAAGTTATCAAGATTTAGAGAAAGGGGAGTTTCTTTTCATACATTCCACACCACAAACCTGAATAAACCGAGTAATATTCCTCTTTGCTCATAACTTTATTTTCACTTAATACAAAGGGTAAGCATCTGTTTGTGAAGGATTATAAGAAAAAAAAGACTTAATTCACATTTAATTGTTTTTTAATCCCCAATTAATCGCAAACACCACGCTTTTTTTATCGGTTCACAGTTCTTTTGCTGAAAATTAATCTTAAAAACATAACAGTATTATGAAGCAAGAAAGAACGCCTTAATCTAATTCGAATGATGAAACCTATAATAAAAACAGGTTCTCTCATCCGACTGATTCTTTAACTTAGTGATTATTCATAAATAAATTCATGAAAAGCATGAAACAACGATTTTCTCAGCACATGAGATACTATGAAAGAAGTCTCATTTTAATTTTAATGCTGTTCAGTGCTTCGGTAATGCAGGCGCAGAACCGGACAGTGAAAGGAACAGTATCCGATGCACAAGGTGAGCCTATTATCGGTGCTAATGTAGTGATAGTGGGTGGTACAAAAGGGGTGATAACCGATCTTGATGGTAAATACTCTATTCAAGTCCCGGAGAACGGCGCTGTGTTGAAATTCTCTTATATTGGTTTTAAAACAAAATCATTCAATGTAGTAAAAGGAAAGAATGTATTAAACGTGACCTTGGAAGAAGATGCTGTGATGCTGGAACAGACAGTGGTAACAGCGATGGACTTACGCCGCGATGAAAAATCTCTTTCTACCGCCTTCCAGAAAATGGATGTGGAAAGCATGACCGAAAACCGGGATGCCGGATTCGTAAACATGCTGGCAGGTAAAGTGGCAGGATTGCAGGTGATCTCCAATGGTGCCGCCGGTTCAGCCACCGTACGTATCCGTGGTGCCAACTCCATTTCCGGTAACAACCAGCCACTTTATGTAATCGACGGTGTACCTATTATTAATGATGTGACCGGTGGTGAAATCGACTATGGTAACCCGGCTAACAGTATTAACCCCGATGACATCGAAAACATCGTTGTTCTGAAAGGAGCCAACGCTTCCGCACTTTATGGTTCGGACGCAGCCAACGGCGCCATCCTGATTACCACCAAGAAAGCCGGTCAAAGAAGCGGACTGGGAGTTACCTACTCCACAAACGTTCAGTTCACCGAATTTTCCCAATATCCCATCTATCAAAATATATATGGTGGCGGACACATCAACCGTTTTGAAAACAACAAAGCCAACTCGTTCAATGGGGACGTCAAAGTGCCTTACGACCCGAACATGCCTTACGGCATCCAACGGATGGGCGGTTACGACAATTCCCGTTCATGGGGTATGCCGATGTTAGGTTTCCAAGTAGTAGGACGCAACGGAGAACTCAAATCCTACGTTCCTACCCCGGCAAACACCACCTCCATGTATCAGACTGCCTACTCCTGGACGAACAGTGTTTCTATAGAACGCGCCACCGAACATGTCTCCACCCGTATCGGCTTCACCAACCTGCGGAGCGATGACGTATTGGAAGGATTGAACAACCTTACCCGCAACGCTTTTAACGTGCGTTCCAACGTGAAACTGACAAAGTCGCTGGACGTCGACCTGAACGGTCGCTATACGCACGAGAATGTAAAGAACCGTTCTTACCGTAACAATTCCGACCGTAACCCTATCTATACACTTATGGATATGCCCCGCGACCTTTCCATACAGGAAATGTATCCCTGGAAAGACGAGAACGGAAAACCGACCGCCCTTCAATTCAAGAGTCCGGTGTGGATGCTGAATGAACTTTCCAACCAGGATAAGAAAGAATGGTTATTAGCGGACGTAACAGTCAACTACAAAATCACCAAAGACCTGAAACTGCGTCTGAAAGCCGCCCTCGACCTAAATATGAAAGAAGGATACGAATTTCGCAATATGTACACTCCGGGGGATGCCGACGGATTCTACAAGGAGTTTACCGAAAAATCACGCAACTATACTTACGAAGCCATGCTTTCTTACAACAAGACCTGGAAAGACTTCAACATATCCGCCAGTGTGGGTGCCAACTCGCAGGACTTCCTGTTCAAGAAACAAAACTCGGAAATCGGCACATTGGCCACTTCCGACTTTATCTCTCTCACTAACAACGGTGCTACCGTCAAATCCTGGCCGGAGTATAACGCGAAGAAAAAGCAGGCTGTCTACGGAACCGCCAGCATAGGTTACAAAGATTTCATCTACGTGGATGTAACCGGACGTAACGACTGGTCGTCTGCCCTGCCTTCCGACAACCGTTCTTATTTCTACTCCTCTTACGGTGTCAGCTTCGTACTGACGGAGTTAGTGAAGAGCATTCCTAAAGACTGGTTATCCTATGCCAAGATTCGTGGTTCTTATGCCAAGGTAGGTAACGATACCGGCTTCGACCAGTTGTTGAACGGATTCAGTTACAATACTTCTTATCTGGGAGACATGGCATGGTTTGAAAGCGAGAACAAGCACAAGACCAACTCATTGAAACCGGAAAGCACTACATCTTTCGAGACAGGTTTGGACCTTCGTTTCCTGAAAGACCGTGCTTCCTTAAGTTTCACCTACTACAACAAGAACACCAAAAACCAAATTCTGACTTCCACCATCAACGGTGTAAGCGGCTATGGAGAAGCCTTGTTCAATGCCGGTGAAGTTAAGAACTGGGGATATGAAGTAACACTAGGTGTCGTTCCTTTCAGAAATAAAGACTGGGAATGGAAAGTGGACATCAACTGGGCTAAAAACAACTCGGAAGTGGTTTCGCTAGCCAACGGTATGGACTACATGACACTGACTACCGTACAAAACAGCGTGGAACTGCGCATTGTGAAAGGTGAGCCGCTAGTCAGCCTCTACTGCCGCGAGCCGTGGAAGACCAATGACGAAGGACAAGTGTTGGTGGGAGCCAACGGCCGTCCCTTGTCAGGCGAAGCTAAATTCCTTGCCAGCGTAGAACCGAAATGGACAGGCAGTATCCGTACTTCCCTCCGTTGGAAAGATTTGACATTCTCTGCCATGTTAGATATCCGTATGGGCGGGCACGTATGGTCGGAGACAGCTTTCCAGTCTTCCCGAAACGCGCAATCCATCATGTCACTGGGCGGACGTACCGAACACCTGTTCTCTGACTTGATTCTGAATGAAGGCGACCAGACCGGTTATCTCGGTATTCTCGACCCTAAATACGTCCCCAATGGCAAGAACAACATCTACATGGACGCTTCGCGCCCGAAAGGCATGAATATCCCCGGAGCCGTTTATGACAGTTCCGTACCGGGACTGGCGGGACAACCTTGCCAAGCTTGGATTAAGCCGATTGACTATTGGACCAACGACAGCGGTAAAAACGGCGAACTTTATTTGTACGACGCTTCTTACGTGAAACTGAAAGAAATTTCTTTAGGGTACAACATTCCCAAGAACTGGCTGAGAAAGATAGGTTTCATACAATCCATGAGAGTTTCCGCCGTAGGTAGGAACGTAGCTATTCTTCATCAGAAAACGCCGAAAGGAATTGACCCGGAAGCCACTTCTTCCATGGGAATCCAACAAGGTTTGGAACGAGGCTTCAACCTGCCAACTTCCAGTTACGGTTTCGATTTTAAAATAACTTTTTAACAGCGATGACGATGAAAAAGTACTTATATACACTATGCACTGCAGCCCTATTGGGACTGGCGACATCTTGCGTGGATAGTTTCGACGCAACCAACCAAAACCCCAACAAGCTATATTTGGATGAGATTGACATTCAGAAGATATTTCCGGGCACTATCTACAAATCCCTGGACGTATTATCCGAAATGAACTATAACTACTACGCCTACATGGCACGTTACGTAGTTTCCTGGACAAGCCCGCAAAGTTCGGACAACGTAGGCGACAGATTCTATAACTTCTACAAGAAAGTCCTGGGCGACGTAGCCATCATGGAACAAAAATATGACCGGGATACCAACGGCAACTACTGGGCGATACTGACCACTTGGAAAGCCTACCTCTACTCCGTACTGACCGGAACTTGGGGACCTATCCCTTTGGATTCTGCCTGCAAAGAGACTTACGGAAACGTATATTACTACAACAGCGAAGCCGAAGCATATATGCAAATACTCCGCTGGCTGGACCAGGCAGTGGAAACTTTCGACCCGAACGGAACGAAAATGCTGAAAGACCCGTTCTATCCGTCTGCCGGCGGTGACAGCGACATTGAAAAATGGCGCAAGTTTGCCAATACCCTGCGTCTGGACGTGGCTATCCGCATGATGAACATGAAGAAAAGCCCCGAAGCCATCTCCATGGCACGCGAGCAGATAGAAAAAGCGTTGAACGAAAACAACCGCAACTACCTGTTCAGTTCCAACAGCGACAACGCAGCCGGACGCTACGGAACCGACCCCAATGCCGACGTATCCTTATATTACAACCGTATCCTGAAAGAGTTCGACCTGGGTACGAAGCTGGAAACAGAGATAGGCGGCCTGACATACCCGGCAATGAACGAATACTTCTTCTGCTATATGCGTTCCTACAAAGATCCTCGTCTGAGCAAGTACGCGCAAACATCACGTATCAACGAGAATGGTGACTACCGTGCGGTAGTAAGAGATTCCCTATGGTCCGTAGCAGAGCAGAAATATATCCAGGTGTCCTATAGAATACCGTTCCTGCCCCGCTTCGAATTGAAACAGACTCCAACCGGATGGATTGTAGGCAAGGATGAACATAACAACAACCTTCAGAGCCTTTACTCCACAGCTTCTGTCAGCATCGAGGGGTATACATACGCCCTGATTCATCGTGACTTCATCAAGCAGGATGCTACAGTGAAACTGCTGACATGGGCGGACGTAAACTTCATGCTCTCCGAAATCCAGTTGCGCAAAGACGAATGGGGATTGAACGTGGCATTACCGCAGAGTGCCGAACAATACTACTACAACGGCATCAGTGCTTCCATGAACGAGTATGGCGTCACCAGCGGAGTATCCGAATATATCGAACGCAACGGTATCAAATGGAACACCAACGGACTAGGATGCCGCGACTACCGTGCCTTCTATAAAGCCGACATCAACGGAAAAGGCGGTTACAAGAACAATCTGGAACAGGTATGGAAGCAACGTTACATCGCCGACTACTTCAACGGATTCGCCGGATGGACACTGGAACGCAGAACACGTGTGATGCAATATCCGCCTATCTTCTACAACGGAACTCCGAACAACTACGGAACCTATGGTGCCAACCAGTTCGACCCTGTGCCCGAACGCCTGCAATATCCTACGGACGAACGTAACTGGAACATGAACTATTACCGTGAAGCCTGCCGTATGTTGCAATCCACTTCGCTCGTACCCCGTTCCGACGGCAACTATAATGACAATTTCTTCACTCCGTTGGGTATCGGTGGTCCATACAACCAGGAAGGCTTGTACGAACGTTGGAAAGGTGGTCAGTTGATGTATAACAACGAAATGGTAGCCCATTGGTATGGCGACACAATTGAAGAGTTTGTCGAAAATGTACTCGAAGACTATCCCGAATACGCTTCCCTGCAAGGAGAAGAACGTCTGGCGGCAAGTATCAAGTGGGTACGCATAGAAGATAATAAATAATATAATAAACAGATAGACAGTTATGAAACTAATGAAATACATTACCGGATGCTCCGCAGCCTTACTACTTCTTGCAGCATGCAGCAAGGAAGAAGGTCCGAGCGTCGATGACTACTTCCTGAACTACGAGATTCCGGAAATTCCCGTCACCGAAGATTATCAGGTGGGCATCTTCTACTACAAGGGGAATGACATTACCACCAGACCTGTCTCTTATACACATCTGACGCTGCCGACGACTTAATAGGT
>ENA-OYYB01000711-OYYB01000711.1-human-gut-metagenome-genome-assembly--contig:-NODE-711-length-17679-cov-23.124262_pt1 | contig 17679 bp, 19 predicted proteins | sample MGYA00244059_ERZ653440 | MGnify/ENA primary metagenome ERZ653440 (study PRJEB26926, sample SAMN06164994) | human gut metagenome | biome: ENVO:00009003; feature: ENVO:2100002; material: ENVO:00002003... | reverse complement strand
TATTAATGAGCAATTTGCCCTCAGGCAGTGAGGCGAGTTCCGCCTTACTACCCAATATATTCAAAGATTTTAAACAAAACATTATAGTAAATATTTATTTATCAAATATAAGCGAAGCTAAATAAGCCTCATCACAGTCATTTCTCATTTCTCATTTCTCATTTGTCATTCCTCCTTCCCCCGCGGTCCCATCCCGCACAACCTCCTGGCGAGGGCTCTGATGCCCCGCCAACCTTAAAGCGCAGCGGTTAAGAGCGACGTTTCTGTCCCCTACAAGGGGAACCGAAGGAGTCGTAAAGACTATTGAAGAAGACCGAGATGAGAGGTGGAGCCTTCTTTAATTCTAAAGAAGGACGGGTTGATTTTATAACAACGGTAAGGAAGGATGGGTAGGTGATGTCACTGTTAGAAGTTAGTGCTATTCTTGAATATATATCCTTAGGGCTATAATATTACTAATCAAGGATGATTTCAGGAGTATACAAAGTTTCATCTCTGTATTTTGTTATTTCTAGTTCTTCATTCTCCAGAAGAAGTGCCATGTTCTGAAGACAAGTTTTTAATCAAGAATTCAATAAATTCATCCTTGACATTAGAGATTTCTCCCTTGTCAGCATATGTACATTCATGTCAATCCTCCATTTCTAAATCTTTTAATAAATCCCTTGCATCAGGTAGTTTTCTTCCTTCCAACTTAGCAAGTTTCACTTCCTGCAAAGCTCTTGTCAAACTTTCCTTCACAAAAGCTTGCTGCTTCTGTGTTTTTGTCAAGATTGGTTCTTTTACAACCGTAGTTGACACAACACCACGAAGCATATTAATAGCCTTACGAATGTTTTGCAGAGGCTGGTTTGAATCTACCGTTACTAATATCTGTTCCATAATCTTCTCCTTTTAAACGTTTAAAGTCTTTTTGACCATGCAAAGATACATTATTCCCCTCACATCGCCAAACTTCTTACATGATTTTAACACAAACGATACGTAAACTGATCTATCTTTTTGCATTAATACCTAACTTCATAATCAAGCCTCATTTATATTGTTCATATATCTGCAAAAAAAATACGCTTTTTGATTGAAACCACCAAGAAAATAGCAGAAAATCTACAAACTATCAGCGCAAATTACTCAATGCGCCTGTCACCTTGTCCCTGCAGTCCCATCCCTTATAACCATTGGTTTTAGCAAGTCACCTCCAGCGGTCCCATCCCGCACAACCATTTTTGCAAGTTTTCTCCCTGCGGGTTCATCCCCGCTAAAACAACCCTGACGTAGACCTCTGATAGTCCACCAACCGTAAAGCGAAGCGGTTAAGAGCGACAGGAGGAGCGGTTTCCTCTTCTTCCCTGAGGGGAGAAGACCGAGATGAGAGGTGGAGCCTTCTTTAATGGGAAAAAGCGGTGCCAATGAGCGCAATGAAAGTTCACTTTCAAATTGCCGAGTGCAGCCCGCTTTATCAAAAAAGAAGGACGGGTTGATTTTAGAACAACGGTAAGGAATGACGGGTAGGTTTTCGAAAAATTACTCAAAATAGAAAAATAGGATTGATTAGAAAATGGCGATGCAATATTCTAATCCCTCTCAATCCCCATTCTACTAAATATCGGATAAACAATATGTTCCAAGATCCACGTCATTCTATTTTCAAAAACATTCAAGGTAAATTCCTTTTCAAATTTCACTCTGCCAGCCTTACCCATATTGCAGCGCAAATCAGGATTGGAGAGGAGGAGCTGAATCTTATCAGCAAGAGCAGCAACATCATGCTTCGGAACAAGGAAGCCCGTCTTACCATTATCGATGATACCAGGAATACCACCCTCCGTCGTCGAGATACAAGCCACACCATGCTCCATAGCCTCCAACAATACCAGAGGAAAACACTCATTATGATAGAACGTAGGGAAGACAAAGATGTCAGCAGCATTCAGGAAAGCCTCCTTGTCCTTACCATATTTCCTTCCATGATACACCACCATGCCCTCAAGCCCACGCTTTACCACCTCAGCCTGAAACATAGCAGCATCCATCTCCACCGTTTCACCACCCACAAAGTCGCAGACAAAACGGCTGCCCTTCTCCTTCAATACCTTCAGAGAATCAAGCAGGACAACCACACCCTTGCTTATCAGAAGATTAGAAAGGAACAAGAGATGAGGCACCTTATTCTCAGGAGAAGCCATAGCAGGAGAAGCCGACACAAGACCCTCAATAGCAGAAGAAGGAATACCATTGCCACATACGAGCACATCCCCCCTATCCACATACTTCTTCACGTCCTCATACAGACATTCCGATAGCAGGATCACCTTGATACCCTTGAAGAACCGCTTGTACAAAACATTGTCCAGCCATTTCTCCTGTCGGGTAGCCACACCCTTATTATGATAATGCACAACCACCTGACAGCCCAGGTGCTTCAACATCTGAACCACCACAAAATCCTTATAGAAAGCACCGCCACAAGCATTCGGAGTCACATAAACCAATTGAGGTTTGACCACCTTCACCTCATGCCGTACCTTATTCAGGAGTTTGAAGAAATCCAAGAGCTTCCTCATCCCCACCTTCCCGATGTCCTGCAAGTTCTTCGCAGTAGTCAGGTTGATATAATGACAATCAAACTCCTGATTTATCAGTTTGCTATCGTGGATATACTGCCCCACCATAGCAGCACCATGCACAGGCGGAGGCATATGCATGATAAAAAGTATCTTTGGTTTCATAATCAAAATCTACTCAAATTCTTTCATAACATGCCAATAATATCCCATCGGATTCTTACTGGCCATTTCCACTTTTCTGTAATTCAATTTATGAATACTCACATGATCTATCAGATCCTGCCATTGCTCCTGATGGAAAGTACGCCCCAAGGCATCACCCAAGAGAATACTGTGATAACTATTCTCACGAGGCATCCGAGCCTCAACCATCGGAAACTCACGGAGAGACAAGCCCAGGAATAAGTGAAAAATATAATAATCCACCAGACAGTTATAATCCTTCCAATAAGCAAGGAGTATATCCAAGACAGAAGAAATCACAATCTGATGAGGCACAGCAGCAAAGAACCAGGTGGATAACCCCACAGGAGCCATAGCCCCACGCTTGAAGTAGCGGAACACCGTCAGTTCACTCTGCATAATTCTATCCCATCGCCCTTGCAGCTTCTCATTTCCAAAACCAGAACAGAACACCGTAGCATCCATCCAGACACCGCCATACTTTTGCAAAACCGAGAGGCGGAGCAAATCGCTGAAAGAAGCAGCAGGAATCAAACCCTTCTTATATTTCCTGACAATATACTCAGGCAGTTCAATCCATTGCTGGTAATTACTGAGATCAAAGACCCTGAACTCATAATCCGGCAGGTGCTTCCTTTGCGAAGCCAAGCACACCTTCACCAAATCAGGAGCCTGGTCGATACCCTGCAGCCAGGAAAACCAGACAATTTTCGGAACGCTCCCATCATTAGAAGTCAGATCCTCCGCATCCCTCACCTTCCTCTCATCCAAGATATAGCGATAACGTCGAATCAGAATCCTATCCACTTTTTCAGTAATCACAGGATAAGCAGCCTTCAAGGACTTTCCCTTCAAGGCACAGCGTACCAAAGCACAGACACCCGTCCACAACACCCCCATACGGACATATTGCCAGACAAGCCTCCAGCCCCCCGAACTGCCGAAAGCGAGTAATCAGTCTATCAAAATCTACCATTTACACCCACACAGTTTATGATAAACACACCATTTATATAATTTGTCTTCAGCTTCATTTGCTTGAAATTCACTATACACATTTGAGGCAAAGAAGGCTATTCATCCTGCAAGTATTCAACTACACTACCAAACAAATCTGCATCCTGTTTCTTTTCGTCAGCATAATTGATTTTTGACTTTTATGTTAGTTCGAATCAATAAATAATTAACGAATTATTCAACCCATGCTTTCTATATACTTATTTTTGCTATACAATTTTTTCCTTAAATTTTATACTGATTACTAAAACACCTCAAAGATTTCATCTCACTTTCATTAAGATGTTCATTATGCTCTATATACGTATAGTTAAAACCGAATTTTATCCTTGACAAATAAACTTTCTTATACGGCAAATTAAAATCAGAATTAGACTTCAGAAATTTTTCGTTATAGAATTCTGAACCTACAGTAAAACCAGAATTCCTTGATTGTACTTCAGAAGAATAATGAAAATTACCTTCAACATAAATATTTGAAAGTTTTGAGTTCATCAAAAATAGACTCACAACTATTTGATCATACAAAGATAGCATATCCCATTGTTCAAAATAATCTTGCTTGTTTTTACGATTTACGAACTGATAATGGATAAGCCAATATACAGATTCATTCTGCTTTGGTTGAGACAATAACCACGATACAGTATCCTTATAGATTTGTAATTGTTTATATTTCTCAATTAGCTCCTCACCTATATATTTAGAAATGAAGTCTTGTGAAAAAGCTTCTGTTATCAAATCTGGAGCACGCAATACTAAATCTTCATCAGCCAAAGCTATAGGAAAAGCATCCAAAGATAATCTATATACTGCAACAGCCCCAATGCAATCACATAATATACGTTCGAAATCAGATTGAATCGTATTTTTCCATTCAGATAATTCTGTTTCATTCCTCAACTTTAAGTAAAAAGCTTGATACCCTTGTTTATGAACATATTTATTCATAGCAAGTTGGTCCCTTCTAATTTTATCAAAGAAAGGAGCCATCAATTCTTTCATTTTAGAAAAAGTATCTTCATTAGCAACTAACCATTTAACCATGGGACCATTTTCAAAACCTTTATCCAAACTCTTCCATTTATCCATCTTTTCTGGTTGAGCAGTAAGATAGAGTGTACCAATGGATGTCTCTAACGATTGTCTCATTTGAACCCCTGCTGAAAAAGATTGATAGAATTCTTCAAACATTGACAAGCCTCATTGAAAAACAAATTAGAGTCCCAAGCATAGAAAAATCCCGTAGTTGCTATTTGTACCTGATTAATGGAAAAAAGATACTCTTCGGCATCTTTCAATTGCATTCTCACTAAATCTGATTGGCATTGGTAAACCTTCTCATTCCCCATAAATTTCTTTATTTGATAATACTAATCACTCAAGAAAATCACACGCTCTAACATTTGAACAACCTATACGGTATCTTCATCATCAAAATCAAAAAGCCACCTAATAACATCGTAAGGTGTTATCTGATCATAAAAACGGACAGAAACAATATCCTCTATCTTTTTTCTATATCTTTTGAAAATGTCAGTATAAAAATTTTCATATCACCTAACGCTTGATACCGATACTGCACAATCGTTAGATAAGAAATTAGTAATCTTCAAACAAAGACAATTCCCGATGCTTGGGTTCTGAAAATACACCTATTATAACATATGGATCAGGAGAATTTCTGTTTTGCCATTTATATTGAGTACCTATTAGTAAATAAGTATCTCTTTTACTAGCAAACTCCCAATATTTTTCCTTAACTTTCTGAATCGCTTCATTTCTTTTTTCTTCTTCTGTTATTTTTTTAGAATTCCAATAACAGTTCAAATACAACATTCCGATTTCCCAATCTTCAATCATCATTCTTCGAAGTTTTCCATCTCCTGTTTTAAATTCATATCTAAACTTGACTGGAAGTTTCTTAGCAAACTCAAATGTAGCGTTTGCAGCTTTAGAATCATCGAATAAGGACAGCTGAAGCTTATCTGCTTCATATTTTTTTTTCAAAGCAGTCAATCGTTGATTATATGATGTCAAATCTTCTTCTTCCGAAGAAATACTTAAAAATTCAGTAGGTTTAAGAACAGCCAAAGAGATTTTATTCTCCTTTGTCAGTTTTAAAACTTCAGTCATATCATTGAATACTATTTTATTCTTTTTAATCCAATGGTCTCTAAGATTCCAGTTAGGTGCTCCAGCATCAATTTTATCAAGTATTTTAAGTGACTCTATATTTTTTATATGAAAACTTTCAGGTCGACCGTCTCTTGGATTTTTTTCTAAATCTGCTTCTATCCATTGCCATTTTCCATATTTAGGTTTATCATATTGAAACAACAATCTATGAGGAACTGGATATATTCTTATCCAGCTCCCATCTTCTCTGAATCCAGCAGTACAAACAGTCTCAAAATGATTTTTAGACAGAGTTGGATATGTCATAACTGTTACCAAGACACGTGTTATCATAAAAAAATTTCATTTAAGTTGTACTTATGTTGTGGTAAAGACATGAGCGCTTTAGCTACTCTTGTACGATGACATTGTCTCGGATCTTTTTCAAAACACATGAGACACACACGATTATCAGATTCAACAATATCATGTAACTGCAAGAGATTATTCCAATTTTTACGCAATGTTGTACACTCATATTCATCAAACAACTCATCATAATCATCTTGATTCACCAAGGTTTGTCTTTTTGAAGACTCTATACCAAGTTCCGGAATATGGACATACTTAATATTTACTCCATTACAAGCCTTCTCAAGAATACCTTTCGAGAAACCATATTTCATACTAAACGCATTTTTACGCACATCCACCAGCGTGTGAACATTGAGTCGAATCAATCGATTAAGAAACTTTTCCAAAGAAAACCCCTCATAACCAATCGTAAATAGCATTGGCTCAGTTTGAATCAATTTCGTTTTTTGTTTATTCACTACATCTAATTCATCCGAGCTTAATATATGTTGCTTTATAACACTATTAATAGCAGTATAAGGCCACTTTCTATAGGTATATGCAATCAGTTCACTTTGTGACATTTTTCCATACAACCGACAAATGTCTTCAATTATTTGTCTCTCAAACATATCTAAATCTTGAAAAAAATGATACTGGTGCAACAGAGTATATTCTTTATCAGATTTATCAACTTCATTAATTGAGATATAGCCGTTTTTCTCCAAAGAAACCAAGTCCTGGTTAGCTTGAAAAGAAAAACATCCATAACGATACGGAACGAAATCATAAATTCGTTCATCCATTTGGCTACGAGAAAATAGGAACAAGTATTTTTGCATACATTTAGCAGTAACACCTCTTCCTAATTTCTCCAATATAGCCAATATTATTTTTTTTCTTTTTCCTGCTACCATAATTATTTCATCTATAAATTCTTACAAAGGTAAGTATTTTTTTTAGTTTACCAAAAAAAATGCGAATGTTTTTATATAAAATTAAACATCGACGTAAGTTGATAGTATCAGTGAATCGGTATTATCACCACTGTTTTTAGAACAGCTATCTATGTACAAGCTAACCTTACCACTAAAGTCCAAGTCTATGTTAATGTACACAAGACAGCCTAAAATGATTACTTACAAAATAAAACCTAATCCTTCAATCATCTGATCTATATAACATCTTCATATTATTCATCTAAACACCCTCCTAGCTAATGATTCTAATTTTGAGAACTTATATAAACAACTTGCAAGCAAAGCGATATTCAGTAATGTGAGAAAATTCATAATACACAATGGAGTGATATATCTTAAGAGTAGAATCACAACAAGTGTAACCATACAAAGTCCAATAGTTACAAACGTCAACATTTTAAATTCATCCTCTTTTTTACACCATCTTTCATACTCAAAAGGTACATGCTGAATGGGGTCGTATACATTTGTATAAAACGTTCCAGAAACATCACTTATCAAACCAAGCGAAAAATTTGTCTCATCATATTTGTGCGGAAACACTTCATTGAGATATTCACGATCAAGTTTGCCAAACGATTCTGCCTCATAAGAATCATAAGAACAATAATCTACCATATAGTTTTTTTTCCGATCCCAATAGTACCATACATTATTAATATCCTCACAAATTTTCTGCAATTGTTTTGCCGAGAATTTTGACACAGGATAATCCTGTCCAGACATAATACATGGGTAAGCAAAATGACCAAGCCTATCCATTAAGTCATTAAATAGAAATACATATTCAGCATCATCTTTCTTTGTTCCCCTATTAATGGAAAAATAAGCCTTAGCAGAAGACAAAAACTTAAAATAATTACTCAACCTATGCATAAAAGGTTGCATGACAAAATGATACCTTTCGATTACATTAGCTCCAACATGCTGATTTTCCAGAAATAATATAATAAAACCACCAGTAAGCAACGCAACAATTATAGTGATAATAATAGAAACTTGTTCTTCCATAGCGCTATAATAAGAGGATAAAACTTTATTCAAAATAAAATACACAATCTTCATCAACTACATTCATTAAATCTCAACATAAAGATATCCAACTGCATCACATCAGTGAATTCAAAGATTCTCTCGTTTCCACATGCAGGCAGTAATATTGTTTTTGCCTCTTCTCGCAAATAGCTATAGCCTTTTGCTTGAAACGCAATGGGTAAGACCTCAATATAAAAGATCTGATTGCCCATCCAAAAACTGTATAATCCAGACTGCATCATCCCACCAATTACATTTTCGTTCATCGGAAGTTCAAGTCGCTGTTCTTCACCATAGGACAATATTATATTATTGAAAACATAAAATACATGCGGATTACCAATATTATAGCGAGCAAATTGGCGTACCATTTCAAACATTGGATGATTACCATTTCCTGTTACTTGATGGTATTTTTGCAGGAACACTTCATAGAGAGATCTTTTGAATTGTCTGGTTATTGCTTTAGAATTAAAATTACTTTTAATCTTAACTGTACGTTTGGAATGATAATAATTAAAGAATACAGTACTAAATCTCTTATGAGTATTTTCATCCAAATTATGACCAAATATCCAAAAAGCATTGAAAATCTCCTTAAACGCCAGGTCGCATGAAGGAACGCCACGAGTAGCTGTACCAAAATAATGGTTACAATCATCACAAACGTCAAATCCAATATCATCGCTACCCAGATTATGTGGAACGATATGAGGAGCAGCCCTAAAGCTGACATCTGGCTCTGTTTTTCCACACCAAATACAGTGGCCTGTTTTTACGTATCTCATATTAATTAGCTTTCATCAGAATCAATATATTATGTACTATACCCTTTTCACTACTACTGGGCAATTCTATCTTCGAAATAGTTGATTAGCAGCCCTTTATGCAGTATATTAGTTCAGAATCTTGATTCATAACTAACGCACAACAAATTTAACCTTCCAAGGACCTTTTGTTGCAGGTTCCTTCCAATTTTCCTTTGCAACCATCGAATCGCGAACAGCTTTACGAACAGCCTTAGCAAATTCACCTTTAACCAATGGCTTGGGTGCATTAATACCTAACATCATAATCAAGTCTCCTTTATTTAGTTTATATGTCTTCCGCAAAAATACGCTTTTTAATTGAAACCACCAAGAAAATAGCAGAAAATCTGAAAGATGATAGCCAAGTCTCGAATTTATAAAACCAGTCGAACCCTCTTATAGCAAATATAATTCTATCACAAGCACCCCTTCTGCAAGGCGGTCCTATCCCGCCCAACCGTTTTAGCAAGTCTTCTCCCTGTGGTCCCATCCCGCATAACCACCTGGCGAGGGCTCTGATGCCCCGCCTACCTTATAGCGAAGCGGTTAAGAGCGACGGGGAAGAGCGGTTTCCTCTTCTTCCCTGAGGGGAGAAGACCGAGATGAGAGGTGGAGCCTTCTTTAATGGGAAAAAGCGGTGCCAATGAGCGCAATGAAAGTTCACTTTCAAATTGCCGAGTGCAGCCCGCTTTATCAAAAAAGAAGGACGGGTTGATTTTAGAACAACGGTAAGGAATGACGGGTAGGTTTTCGAAAAATTACTCAAAATAGAAAAATAGGATTGATTAGAAAATGGCGATGCAATATTCTAATCCCTCTCAATCCCCATTCTACTAAATATCGGATAAACAATATGTTCCAAGATCCACGTCATTCTATTTTCAAAAACATTCAAGGTAAATTCCTTTTCAAATTTCACTCTGCCAGCCTTACCCATATTGCAGCGCAAATCAGGATTGGAGAGGAGGAGCTGAATCTTATCAGCAAGAGCAGCAACATCATGCTTCGGAACAAGGAAGCCCGTCTTACCATTATCGATGATACCAGGAATACCACCCTCCGTCGTCGAGATACAAGCCACACCATGCTCCATAGCCTCCAACAATACCAGAGGAAAACACTCATTATGATAGAACGTAGGGAAGACAAAGATGTCAGCAGCATTCAGGAAAGCCTCCTTGTCCTTACCATATTTCCTTCCATGATACACCACCATGCCCTCAAGCCCACGCTTTACCACCTCAGCCTGAAACATAGCAGCATCCATCTCCACCGTTTCACCACCCACAAAGTCGCAGACAAAACGGCTGCCCTTCTCCTTCAATACCTTCAGAGAATCAAGCAGGACAACCACACCCTTGCTTATCAGAAGATTAGAAAGGAACAAGAGATGAGGCACCTTATTCTCAGGAGAAGCCATAGCAGGAGAAGCCGACACAAGACCCTCAATAGCAGAAGAAGGAATACCATTGCCACATACGAGCACATCCCCCCTATCCACATACTTCTTCACGTCCTCATACAGACATTCCGATAGCAGGATCACCTTGATACCCTTGAAGAACCGCTTGTACAAAACATTGTCCAGCCATTTCTCCTGTCGGGTAGCCACACCCTTATTATGATAATGCACAACCACCTGACAGCCCAGGTGCTTCAACATCTGAACCACCACAAAATCCTTATAGAAAGCACCGCCACAAGCATTCGGAGTCACATAAACCAATTGAGGTTTGACCACCTTCACCTCATGCCGTACCTTATTCAGGAGTTTGAAGAAATCCAAGAGCTTCCTCATCCCCACCTTCCCGATGTCCTGCAAGTTCTTCGCAGTAGTCAGGTTGATATAATGACAATCAAACTCCTGATTTATCAGTTTGCTATCGTGGATATACTGCCCCACCATAGCAGCACCATGCACAGGCGGAGGCATATGCATGATAAAAAGTATCTTTGGTTTCATAATCAAAATCTACTCAAATTCTTTCATAACATGCCAATAATATCCCATCGGATTCTTACTGGCCATTTCCACTTTTCTGTAATTCAATTTATGAATACTCACATGATCTATCAGATCCTGCCATTGCTCCTGATGGAAAGTACGCCCCAAGGCATCACCCAAGAGAATACTGTGATAACTATTCTCACGAGGCATCCGAGCCTCAACCATCGGAAACTCACGGAGAGACAAGCCCAGGAATAAGTGAAAAATATAATAATCCACCAGACAGTTATAATCCTTCCAATAAGCAAGGAGTATATCCAAGACAGAAGAAATCACAATCTGATGAGGCACAGCAGCAAAGAACCAGGTGGATAACCCCACAGGAGCCATAGCCCCACGCTTGAAGTAGCGGAACACCGTCAATTCACTCTTCATAATCCTATTCCATCGCCCCAGCAGCTTCTCATTCCCAAAACCAGAACAGAACACCGTAGCATCCATCCAAACACCACCATACTTTTGCAAAACCGACAGGCGGAGCAAATCACTGAAAGAAGCAGCAGGAATCAAACCCTTCTTATATTTCCTGACAATATACGCAGGCAGTTCAATCCATTGCTGGTAATTACTCAGATCAAAGACCCTGAACTCATAATCCGGCAGATGCTTCCTTTGCGAAGCCAAGCACACCTTCACCAAATCAGGAGCCTGATCGATACCCTGCAGCCAGGAGAACCAGACTATCTTCGGAACGCCCCCATCATTAGGAGTCAGATCCTCCACATCCCTCACCTTCATATCATCCAAGATATAGCGATACTGCCGAATCAGAATCCCATCCACTTTCTCAGTAATCACAGGATAAGCAGCCTTCAAGGACTTCCCCTTCAAGGCACAGCGAATCAAGGCACAGACACCCGTCCACAACACCCCCATACGGATATATTGCCAGACAAGTCTCCAGCCCCCGACTGACAAAAGCGAGATTTCAGTTTATCAAAATCTAACATCTTATAAATGTACGAAGTTTATCTAAGATAACACTAACCACCAGACTGATTCCTGTAAACACGATAAAAGCCAAAGGCCAGAAACGGATGGAATATATCATAGGTTGCAGGAATGTCCAACAGAAATAGCCATGTATAAACCAAAGTGTCGTAGAATATCTACCAACATATAGGAGACCTTTAAAAACTGGAGAGCCTTCAGAAGCAAGTAGTTTTAAGCCCAATATACACAATGGAACATGGAATAATTCTGTGATGCTGACTAATGGCAACTTAGCTCTACAAGCGATAGATAGAACTATTATTAATAGAGATATTGCCCCCCACATCGCCATTTCATGAGATTTAAGCACCTGATTTTATGGCTAATAACAGAGAATAAACCATATTTTGCAAACAGCATACCCTCTATGAAAATCGGGAGATTATTCATCAGCATTTTAATCTGTCTCGCAACTATAGATCCACTTCCATCTACCCAATCTGTTTTTCCAATAATCTTAGTTGCTAAAACAATAAGGAGAAAGCCGATAACCACATGAACAACCTTTCTTCCATTTATCAAATAAACAAAGAAAGGGAATAACAGTATCAGTTCTATATAGAGAGAAACGAACCACGCATTAGGACACCAATCACATCTTAAAGTAGATGCAGTCAATATAAGACTCTCCCATGACCAAGCAAACTTACCCAGCAAAAGAGCTAAAACAATAAAAGGAGTCGTAACTATCCAATAATGTTTCAGCAATTTAAACGACCTTTTGATCTCTTTATACAATAAGGAGAACGTATCCGTTTTTTTTATCATATAGCTTGCCATCAAGCCATAACCAGAAAGAAAAAGGAAAATGGGCACACAAATCTGGAAAGCACCTTCCCATTCATTACCGCTCCATGAATATTGATATTCAGGAGCGACAAAAGAATTTCCGAAATGAAGGAACATCATAAAGAGTACAGCCCATCCCTTTAAATAAGTTGATTCTAATTTTGACATCTTATAAATTATACAAAGAAAAACGATTGTAATTGTAAGTCAAGAAAAAACATCATCAATGCCCAAAATAACCTTTTGTACCATTATAGGAGAGAATCTTTCCTGGCATAGCACCAACAACCGCATTTTCAGGTATATCTTGATACACGTATGCATTAGCACCAATAAAAACACTATCGCCAATAGTTATCCTGCCGACAACTACGGCACCAGCCCCAATTACCACATTGTTACCAATGGTAGGACTCCCCCCCTCTGCCAACGACCAGCATATCCGAGGGTTACATTATGGAAGATATTGCAGTTTTTACCAATCTTGATACTGCCAATAACAATACCACCAAAATGTTCAAACTTAAACCCTTCTCCGATTTCTGCACCAAGAGAAAGTTGGATACCAGATTGCCTACAGATATGCTTATAATAAAGAGAGAACATACCCTTTCCCATAGGTATCTTAGATAAGATATTAAACCATTGATGATACAACCTATGTAAAAAGATAACCCTGAACGAAGGATTGGTAACATAATACTTGAAAACATCCTTCCAGGTACCTTTACTCCCTTTATATCTACTTACATCTGATAAAATTATGTTCATTTCAAACACCCACAAAGTCTATTATATAATTTCCAAACTACATACGCAGCAACAAGTGATTCAAGATATATCCACAACATAATTCTAATAGAATTACTACATATCTTGTCTGGTCAATTTTACAATCGCATCAAACTCCCTTCTCGCACAATTTACAGTATTAAAAGGTTTTTCCAGTTCGATGGATTTTCTTCCCATTGCTTTCAAGTCGTGATGATGAAAATAATCCAGAGCTTTAACCATACTTTCTTGATTAAAAGTATCAAAGGTAATACCATTTTCGCCTTCATGAATAAGCTCCGGATGGCAACCATTATAGATACTGGTAGCCACAGGAAGGCCACATGCCATAGCTTCAGGAACTACCAAACTCCAATTATCTTCAATCGTTGGCAAGAAATAAACGTCAGCAATAGCATAATAGCGATATATATTATAATATTCAACTCGTCCTTCAAGGAAAATTGAGGGTTCATTGAGAGACAGTTCTTTGCACTCATTCATCAACTCTCCATCTCCAACAACAATGAGGCTATCATTAGGATGATTGTTAATGTGAGTTTTCCAGGCAGTCAATAGCGGAATGATGCCCTTTCTTGTAATGAGCTGTCCTGTGAACAAATAGATTAATCCATCCTCACCTCTTTGAAATTTCTTCTTAAATAAATCCTTACTCTCATCAGTATAGGAACTGATGGCATCTCTAAGCCCCTTACTATCCGCACTCATTCCTCCTATAAAAATCTTCTCGGGTGCGACACCAATACTTTCAAGATACTTTTTCGTTTCAGAGCCATTTACCAAATAACCCCTAAATAACTTATCCTGTATTTTTCTTGTAAATGTCTTAAATTTAGAATTGTTTCTCTCTGTGTGCAGCGTACGTTCATACCCCATAAAAACAGGAACATGATGTACCAATCCATAGAGTTGCACAATAGGAGTCCACTGGAAGAAACCTTCAGTAATCAACACATCAGGTTTGATTTTACTAATCATTCCCCACAAAGCTGTAGGAAAAGGAATAGTTTTATCTCCTTCTTGATGCTTAGAGAAAGACCGGGTCTTAAAATCAAATACTGTTTCATTATCATAAGGATGAGCATTTTCACCAAGTTCTTTTTTAATTTCATCAAGTAACTTACGATGTTTGCTCATAAAATATCTTGTAGAATACAAGACATGAAAATTCCCTTTAAACAGTCGATTTAATTCTACATAAAAAGGTAAACGATACTCCCAAAAGGAGGGATTACAATATAGTACTTTCATTTTTTACTCTTCTTATAATCAGATATCACATCATGGTAATAGTTTACCATTTGTTCTAACACAACTGATTTTTCAAAATGCATCATAATTCTTTGCTTTGCATTTTCTGAAATCATTTTTCTCTTATCAGTATTGAGTTTCAATAATTCCAGCAGCTTGTCTGCCAGTTTTTGTGGATTATGCGGCTCTATCAGATAACCACTCTTTCCGTTTTCAATAATCTCACTCATGCCGCCAGAAGAACTGCCCAAAACCACAGCACCAACACCCATAGCTTCCAAACATACCATTGGCATATTGTCCCACCAAGACGGAAAACAAACAACCGTAGCTTGTTGATAGATACCAAAAACCTGTTCTCTATCAACTTTTCCCATAACATGGAACCAAGGATTGGTATTTTCCTTCAATTTAAGGCGTTGGGCATACTCCCCCATCTTTCCGTAAAGAAACATATCGAAATTTATATTTCTTTTAGCAAGAATCTGCCCAGCCTCGAAGAGATCATTACATCCCTTTACATCACTGATGGTACCTACAAATACGATAGAAGGCTTAACACTATTTCCTTGTGCTTCATTGATTTTATTAAGACTCAGATTTTTGGGAAAAGAAACAGGATTATATATCACTTTAATCCTACTCTTTTCAACATGTAAATTAGCCTCGGTCCAATCTGCTAAAGCTTGCGAGCAAGAACTCAGATACGGAGACTTCTTTATCAAGCTAAGTTCCTTTCTGCCAGTCCATATAAATACTTTGTTAAAACCACGGTATTTAACTATACCCAAGGAATTTCTGTCAAACATTGCAGGAGTATGTAAACGTGTTATTACAGGGATACCGATTTTCTTGAGGAAATATCCTTCTGCTCCATACTCAGGAACTTCTATTACATCTATATTACCAAGATTTCTAATTGTTTTTACAATTGCTTTTCTATAGCTAAGAAAACGATATAAAAAGCGAAATCGATGATACAAGGAAGTTTTTTCTACACCTCTGATTACAAAGTCTCCTCCTTTAAGACGAATGATACGTATTCCATGATCCATCTTATCAGATTGTTGTCTTGTATCATCAGAAGCAGCAATTACAGTCACTTGGTGACCAAGTTCATGCATCGCAAACGCCATCTCCTTGACATAGGAAGCAATACCACCACCACGTTTTGATGGGGGATATTCACGAGTTACATAAACGATATGCATACACATTAATCCATTAAAACTGTTTCTATATTAAATCTCGGTCTTTCCTTACACTCCACATAAATCTTTCCGATATACTCACCTACTATGCCCATACAAGTTAAAACACAACCTGAACAGAACCAAATAGAAAGCATTAATGATGACCATCCCGCTACTACGTGACCGGTGAAATATGAGTATAAAGTCCAAATTAAAACGCAGAAGGCTACTACTATGAAAGAAATACCTAATCCAAGAATCAAACGAATAGGTTTCACCGAGAAAGAGGTAATACCATCAATCGCAAAATTGAGCATTTTGCTTAACGGATACTTTGACTCACCTGCAAATCGCTCTGCTCTATCATAATATACCTTTGTGGTTTTGTAACCAACAAGAGGAACCAGCCCACGAATAAACAGGTTGCGCTCCTTAAACTGCAAGAGATATACCAAAGCTCGTTTGCTCATCAGTCGGAAATCGGCATGATTATAAACAGTCTTCGTTCCCATCTTTTCCATTACTTTATAGAAAGCCAGAGCTGTGTTCTTCTTAAACCATGTATCTGTCTTACGCTCTTTGCGCACACCATATACGATATCATATCCTTGATGATACTGCTGCACCATTTCTTTAATAGAATTAACATCGTCCTGAAGATCAGCATCAATAGAAACTATCATATCAGCATAATCCTTGGCCACAGTCAATCCTGCCCAAAGGGCATTCTGATGACCTACGTTACCTGCAAGATTAACACCTTTCACGTATTTATTTGCATGATGAAACTGATATATCAAAGGCCATGTCTGATCACGGCTACCATCATTGACATAAAGAATAAAACTTTCTTCAGAAACCTGATTGTCACGGATTAATTCATCCAAAAGTTTACTAAGCCGTTTAGTCGTTTCTGCCAAAACAGCTTCTTCCTTATAACAAGGAACAACAATTGCTAATTTTTCCATAATTTTATTTTAAATTTCGAGCACCTGTTAATTGTGCAAGAAGTTTCGGACATTTTTTTTCTAATAAATTATAAAAGACAACACAAACTCCACTTATAACAAATGGCATTATTAGATATGTTATACAACACATAATCTCGTTGCTATAGAATAACCGGAAATGGAGTATTGTCCAAAATCGTTGAATCAGAATAATATGAAAAGCAAATATGAAGAAAGAATATTTCTTAAATGAGATTACAATATCTGCTATCTTTAGATTCTTTGTATGACTATAAATATTCAATACTAAGCATCCAGATAAAAGGATAAACAAAGGCATTAGACATCTGAATCCGAATATTAAGCGTATTGCTCCCATGAAGATAGCTAAGAAACAAATGATTCGTTCATAATTACTAATCCACTTCAAAAAATCAATTTTTCGAAGACCAATATACAACCCTATAACAAACTCCATTAAGCCATAGAACTCAAATAAATTTAATATGTATATCAAAAATAAACAACCAACAATAATGCCGTTTGTTTTTTTGATAACATATAATAATATTGGAGACATTAAAACAATACTGCGTTAAATTAATATTTAATCGTCTGTAAATCAATAACTTATATTAAG
>ENA-OYYB01000594-OYYB01000594.1-human-gut-metagenome-genome-assembly--contig:-NODE-594-length-20285-cov-26.661938_pt1 | contig 20285 bp, 9 predicted proteins | sample MGYA00244059_ERZ653440 | MGnify/ENA primary metagenome ERZ653440 (study PRJEB26926, sample SAMN06164994) | human gut metagenome | biome: ENVO:00009003; feature: ENVO:2100002; material: ENVO:00002003... | reverse complement strand
CTCATTTATCTAATTTTTTAAAACAAGAATCAGAAATCAACTACTGATTCGCATAATAAACAAATTAGAGGCTGATACATAAAAACGAGCTTTCGAAATCCCCCATTTAGAAGTCAGATTTCCAGGTAACGTATAGCCAACAGTCAAATCCTGACAACGCAGAAACGATCCATCCTCGATAAAATAGGAATGAGTTATTTTTTTTGTCACATCCGTCGGATTCCAAAGTGTCCTACCTTCGTTTAATTCACGGTACATATCCAACGAACCATCAATATAGTAACATTTGTACAAGCATTCGCCATCACCATCACGGGTATAACGCCAACCTTTGTCAGCAAATGTGGAAAGCACATTGTAGAACTTATTCTTATTGCTTTCGGATGAGGAAAGCTGGTAAGCTGTCGCATTATTCACATCAAAATCAAGCATAAAGTTGAAGTTCATGGCAAAATCAAAACCCTTCCATTGTCCGCTCAATCCAAAACCTCCCTGCACTTTTGGATTGGTATTACCTATAACAGTACGGTCATCTTCTGTGATATATCCGTCACCATTCAAATCCTTGAACTTGACTTTGCCCGGCAGAGTAGCTATGCCTGAATTAGAATCTCCTGAAATCTGATTGATTATTGTTTTTGGATGTTCCACACCGTCTGCATCCATAATAGGTGCATCTTTCGAAGTTCCGTTTTCAGCGGCCGTTGATCCCCAAGGTACTGCTTGCAAGTTATTAGTGGGATCAAAATAGAATTCATCCATTGAATATAAACCATCATATACAAAACCATAAATAAGTCCTACTTGGTCACCCACCTTCAAACAATAATCATTGTAACTTGATTTCCAACGGTTATTCTGATCCCAAATCACATTGTCTGTACCATTTAATTTATCAACTTTCATTTTATTCATACCTAAAGAAAGATTTGCGGAAAGCACATAATCCCTGCCACTGAGAATATCTCCTGATATAGTTAATTCAACCCCTTTATTAGTTACTTGTCCAATATTTTGCATCTGACTTACATAACCAGTTGCTGAAGGAATGTCCGATTTATAAAGTAAATCTTTCGTCGTATTCCAATAAATCTCCGGAGTAACAGTGAGACGACCATTAAAAAGCGTGATATCAGCAGCAAGATTACGAGTTAATGTAGTTTCCCATTTAATATTTTTATTGGCAAAAGTAGTACCCCCTTGATTACCATACCATTGCTCTCCAAACTGAGTTGCTTCTCCAAATCCAGGTCCGCCGGTAGAATTAACAGTATATAAATAACGCCACATATCATCACTGATACGATTATTTCCTGCCAACCCTATAGCTGCACGAAGTTTTAACTGATCAATCCATTTTATATCTTCCATAAACTTTTCTTGTGAAAGCACCCAAGCACCTGATACTGAAGGGAAATATCCCCATTGATTACCTGGAGCAAATTTAGTGGAACCATCAGCACGCATAGTTACAGAGAGTAAGTATTTGTGGTTATAGTTATAACTTGCCTGCCCAAAGAAAGAAGCAGTGCGATCTGGAGTCGAAAGTGATGAAGTTGACTCCTGCGGTGTACCGAATCCCATATTATCCCAAGCCTGTCCAGCCTCAAATGCACGTGGGAAATAACGATTCTTTTGGAAGTTCTTCTTATTTTGGCTATGATAAATTTCTTGCCCCAATAACATGGAAAAATTATGCTTATCTTTAATAGAAAAGCCATAAGATGCCGTATTAGTCCAAATATATTTAAAAGACTGATCTTTCTGAATACTTGCTACAGGCAACGAATTATTTTTTGTACCTTCACCTGTCAAGGCACCCCAAAAACGATATTGATCTTTCCAGTTTAAACTAAGAGTGGCTTCTGTACGAAGCACCAATCCTTTAACAGGCTTCCATTCCAATGAAATAGCATTAGTATAGTTATAAGCATACTTATTCTGTTGATTAATGGCAATATCACTTTTCGGATTAGTATAAGTAAACAATGCTTCTTCATCAGGGTCAGCATAAGAAGGATCTATATATCCGAATTCACGTAATCCGTTAGTGGGTCTATAACGGAGTACATCAATAATACCGCCTGTACCAATATTATCACCTCCAGCTCCTTGATCACGGCGAAACGTAAATTTAGGATTGATATGCAATGTCAAATTTTTAGTTATATCAATAGCTGTCTTGATATTCAAATTGGTACGGCGCACACCCGACCCCATAATAATACCTTTATCTTCGCTTTGAGTAAGAGAAGCAGTGAAGCGCATCTTATCTGTACCTCCACCAATAGTTACATTAGTAGAATAATTGATAGGATTCTCTCCCATTACCTCATCCTGCCAGTCATGAGTAGGCAAAGAATAATACATATCCAAATCTTGCGGATTGCCAAAATTAGCACGGAAAAATTTGGCATTGCTAGAACGGCTACCATTACACGCCGACCATTCATATTGATAACGTGCAAACTCTGCTGAATTCATTAAATCTAATTTTTTAGACAAATGACTAGTAGACAAATGGGCATTGAAACTTACCTGTATTTTTCCAGCTTTGGCCGATTTAGTAGTAACAACCACTACACCATTACCGCCCTTAGCTCCATAGATTGCCGTGATAGAAGCATCTTTCAATACATCAATAGAAGCAATGTCTGTAGGAGGAATATCATTGATGTTATCCACCTGAAAACCATCGACAATGTAAAGAGGATCATTGCTCTGGGTCACAGACGTACCTCCACGAACACGAATGTTAATATCTGCCCCTGGAGCACCATCGACCGTAGTTACTTGCACACCAGCTATTTTTCCCTGCAAAGCCACAGCGGCTGAAGTAACTGGTACAGCAGCAATCTTCACACCAGACACGGAACCTACTGAGCCAGTCAGATCTTTACGAGCCCTGCTACTGTAACCCAGCACTACTACCTCTTCAAGCGCTTGTGAATCATCTTGCAGCGTAATTGTCAGTTCTTTTCCGGTAACCGCATCCACTTCTTGCGTTTCGTAACCTACAAAAGAAATAACAATTCTTTTTCCTTTAGACACGGCCAAAGTAAACTTTCCGTCAAAATCAGTTATGGTTCCGTTGGAAGGATTTCCCTTCTCCACAACGGAAGCTCCAATAACGGCTTCACCTGCCGAATCAAGTACAGTACCTTTTACGGTAATGCTCTGAGCAAACATCATCACCGGTATCAGTAACAGCACTGAAAACAAAAGAAGTCTGCTTTTCACTCCTCTTAATTCATTTGTAAATTTCATAATAAAATATTAAGTTAAACAAAAATTTAAAGTCCATTTTTTCCGTGAATGTGAAATAATATAAATCACTATTATTATTTATATTCTATTCTAAAAGGAAACAATTACAATTTTTATGAGAATAATAGATACTTATTAAAATAGCACACGCATTCTTATAATTTCCGTGTACGCACACAAAACGAGTGAAAAATATTAGATATACAAATTCCCATGCTAAATAAAGCACATCATCAAATACATTAACAGTAATGTTTTCCATTATAATTTAATGTTAGTATTAGAAAATTGGTTTATTTTTATACTATATACGCCACAAATAAAAATAATATTGTTGACTGAACCTAATTTTTGTATTGAAAAAAAATTAGGTCAACCAATAATTACAACATAATGAACAAAAAAGACACATTCATCAATGAAAACACGGAATTACATAAAAAAGCAGTGCTATGGACTTGTCCTCCATAACACTGCCACCTATATTTATTATAACTGACAAACTCCTACAGCTACAAACCTCACTCCTCCTATTTTATCTCATCCCACTTCGGTGGATTCACCTGCATCAAATGACGGACAAAGAAATCATACCGCTTATGTTCGCCAAAATCTTCCCCCATTGTATGATGCGCTCCGGGAATCACGACCAATTCAAAATCTTTATTCGCCTTAATCAATGCATTGACCACCTGCATGGTAGAGGCAGGATCTACATTATCATCCAGTTCTCCCACCACTAACATCAAAGGACGACTCAACAGATGTGCATTTTCCACATTAGACCCTTCCTTATATTGATCTCCTACCGGATAGCCCAGCCAAAGTTCATTCCACCAAATCTTATCCATACGGTTATCATGACAACCACAAGCCGAATAAGCCGCTTTATAGAAATCAGGATAAAGCAAAACTGCATTTGTAGATTCCTGACCACCGGCAGAACAACCGTAAATACCTACCCTGTCCACATCCATATAAGGATATTTCCGTGCAGCCGCCTTAATCCAAGCAATATGGTCCGGCAGGCCGGCATCTTTCAAATTCTTATAACATACATTCTCAAAAGCACGCGAACGGAAAGAAGTTCCCATTCCATCGACCATTACGACGATAAAACCAAGTTCGGCCAAGGAAGTCATATTCCAGTCATAAGGACGGAAAGTCTTCGGAACATACTGGTCTCCGGGACCCTGATAAATGTATTCGATAACCGGATATTTCTTGTTCGGGTCAAAGTTGGTGGGGCGGGCAATCAATCCCCACATATCCGTCTTGCCGTCCCGCCCTTTGGCAACAAACACCTCCGGAGCTTTCCAGCCTTCGGCCTCCAAAAGAGTTATATCGGCTGTTTCCAACGGCATCACCACTTTGCCATCCCTGGCACTACGTAACACAGCGACGGGAACCTTGTCCACCATAGAATAAACATCTACCAAATACTTCATATCTCCCGAAAACCAGGCACGGTGCATCCCTTCTTCGGGAGTAAGACAGGTAAGACCTTTGCCATCAAAACCAATGCGGTAATAACGGATGAGATAGGGGTCCTCACCGGCTTCCATACCATTTGCCGAGAAATAGATCTGACGGTTATCCTCATCTACCCGAAGCACTTCGCGTACATACCATTCTCCTTTAGTAATTTGATAATCGGGCTGTGCGGTAATACGGTTGTACATATAAAGATGATTCCAATTGTCACGCTCACTCATCCATATCATCTGCTTGCCGTCTTTTAAGTCATGACGGAAATGACGGGTATAATTCACATATTTATCGCTGGTTTCTTCTACCAACGGACGCACTTTTCCCGTTTCGGCAGAAAGTTCAAGCACTCTGTACACCTGATGTCCGCGCTGGTTATATTCAAAAGTCACGGCACGGCTGTCGGGATTCCATTCGGGACCATATACTTCATATTGTCGGTCGAACAATTCAGTAGAAGGAATAATGCTTCGTCCGCTTTCCACTTCATAGATGCAGGGCACTTTAAAAGGAAGTTCGTCTCCCGGCTTCGCATACTCCTGTTTGTGAAGCTTGGGCTGAAGCTGATCAGCCGGAGAAGATTCCACATAATAAACATAGCGCTTTTCCACCGGACGGATCTTGCAGGAAGCCACCTTCTTACTGTCCGGTGACCAGCGGATGTAGGCTGAATAATAATTACCCAGTGTCCCGTCCAAGCTCAGTTGCTTTTCTTTTCCGGTAGCCACCTCCTTTACATAGATATTCTGATTTTTAATAAATGCTATCCATTTACCATCAGGAGACGGAACCGGCGATGCTGTCTTCTCATCATCCACCTCCATCCAATGCTTTTGCTTGGGAGGGAGAGGAAGCGCCCCTTCATTGACCAGCTGATTTTTCCGGGATGCATACATCCAACGTTGATTATTAAACACAAAGTGTAGCGTATCCAATCCCTTACTGACCGACAAATGCCCCAATGCAAGAGCTTCCGGCTTGACCTCTTTTCCGGATGCAGCACCCAGCGCCTTTGCCAGACGATGAGAATCAAACAATTCTTTTCTAGCTTTTTTATCTGCATCTACAGATACATACAGGTGTCCGTCCGGAGTATTCCGCACATACCAAAACTGATGAGTACCCTCTATCCATTGCGGATTGACATTGGAATAGAAAACTTTATCCGCACTGAACTTCTCTTTCAATGCATAAGCACGCCGATAATCATCAGCCGTACCTTGAGCGATAGCCATGCCCCCACTAAGGAACATGGCTACCAGCCAACCTAACTTACCAACCTTCATTTTGAATTATTCTATTTCACTTCCCATTCAAACAAACCCGATGAATTATCGGCCGGCTGAACAATCTCCAGTTTTACCGCTTTTGTCTTTACCGGATTAAAATTAACTGTATTCCCCGTACCTTTTTCCACTCCATACTTATCCGCTCCACTCACCGGTTGCCACTGGCCTTGTGCATCTTTATAGTACACCTTCCAACTTTGCGGTATGCGGCATCCTCCCCAAGGAGCATCATCATACCAATATACGGTAGCACTGGAAACAGTCGCTTCAGACGGAAACTCGTAGGATATCCATTCGGTAGTTCCCTGTTTGGGCCACCAATGGTAATAGGGTACGGAACGGTCATTCTCATCTTTCGGTACCAGACGGTCATTAATGGCGGAGATGGATTTCACCTTATGCGAAGCATCCACTTTGCTTTCCGATGCCAGCGTAGCAGGCATAGTCGGACGAGAAGCACTTAATTCCTGAGGCAACCATACAGCCATAGCGCCTGCTCCCCGGTGTGCCCATGCATAGTAAGGAATCAAAGTCAATTTTACGTCAGTAGCGGTCAGACGACCTCTATCGTCATAACCCAGAATCTGTGCATCTGTTTTCAATTGGTTAATACCATACAGCAAATCCGGCTTTTCAACGACCTCAAATTCCGGAGTACGATTCATAAATACACTCAGCACATCAAAATCATTATCCGGCCATTCCGCACAATAGACTATCGGTCCACGTTCCACAGCAATACGTCCACGATCTGCTTCCACCTTATTATTGGCTTTTACTGTGCGAGGCTCCATATCGAAATGAACGGCTACCTTATCTCCTTTCTTCCAACGGCGGTCTATGCAGAAATAACCATCTTTAAGCTCACTCTGCACCGGTTCCCCATTTACTTTCACTGTATAGCTCAAACGCTTTCCATCCGAATAAGTGTACAGGTCACTGGGAACCACCTGATTACGTACCCATCCCGGGATACGGATTTTCATTGTAAACTGTCCGGCATTGTTCTTGTTGACTCCGATAGTAACTTCTCCGTTCCAAGGATAATGAGTAGTCTGTTCTAAAGAAACAGCCTTACCCTCTACCTTCAAATTCGAAGTATTGGACATGAACAGATTGACATACACGTCCTTATCTTTCACCGCATACACATATCCTGGCAAAGAAGGAATGAAACGGCAGATATTGGACGGACAACAGGCACAGCCGAACCAAGGCTGACGCTGGTGCTGTCCAATGCTTTCCAACGGATTAGGATAGAAGAACCCGCCACCGTCCAGGGACACGCCCGAAATAAGACCATTATATAAAGTACGTTCCAGCACATCATAATATTTTGCCTCACCATGAAGCAGGAACAAGCGGTAGTTGACATACACATTACCGATAGCCGCGCAAGTCTCACAATAAGCTGACATATTGGGCAATTCATAGTTCTTGCCAAAAGCTTCCCCGTTACTGGTGGCGCCGATGCCACCGGTGATATAATATTTCTTGCCCACAATGTTGTCCCAAATACGGTCTATGGCATGGATATAAGCCGTGTCTCCCGTCAGTGCGGCTACATCTGCCATACCTGCATACATATAGGCAGCGCGAACAGCATGTCCCACAGCCTCATCTTGTTCCACTACCGGTTTATGCGCCTGACTGTATTCATCCGTACGGGTAGTATATCCGCGCTGGTCCAAAAAGAATTTGGCTTGATCCAAATATTTCTGTTGCCCTGTTACCAAGTACAGTTTGGCAAGGGCCATTTCGGCAATCTGATGTCCCGGCACACGGATTTGCTGTCCTTCGCCTGTACCTATCTCCCGGCATACACAGTCAGCATAACGGATAGCGATATCAAGGAAATTACGTTTTCCGGTAGCCTGGTAATGCGCAATAGCACCTTCTACCATGTGTCCCAAATTATAAAACTCATGACTCAGTTCCTCTACCTTCTCCCACCGTTTGCTTCCTGCCCACTCATGCGGATGCTTCGGATTCATGGTACGCGAAGTATAGAGATAACCATCCGGCTCCTGTGCCGCAGCGACAATAACCAGCACACTATCAATATACTTAGCCAGTTTTTTATCCGGATAGGTCTGTAACAGATAACTGGCACCTTCTATCGTTTTGTACACATCGGTATCATCAAAAGCCAGACCGCCTACTTTAATGGTATCACTGGGATGGGCAGCATTGACAAAGTTAGTATAACGTCCTGTTTCCTCACATTTACTGAACGCCAGAGGAATCGTTACTTCACGGCTGGCATTCAGTCGTTGCCCCCAGAATGAATCGGTTACTTTCACCGAAGTGAAAGGTACGGGGTCGATAGGATAGCCGTGCGACTGATTTCTTATTTGCGCTGTTCCGCCTGCTACGGTAGCAGTCAACAGAGCAGTGACTAAAAGTTTCTTCATGGTTCTATCATTTAATTGTTTATCATAGTTTTTGCAAAAATACATATTCCGGTCATAGGAAAAGGGTGAATCACTCTTTCAACGGCAAATATTCATCCCATAATTTCAATGAGTGCAGATAACCGGTAAAGGGCCAGTCTCCTTCGGCATTGCGTCCCAATGTGATGAATTGTGACGGTTTCACCAGTAACTGGATATCTTTCTCACTGACTAATTTTCCATTGATATAAACCTGTTCCATCCGCCCATCAAAGCAGATATAGATGTGCTGCCACTTTCCTGCCAATTCCTTCATGTCCTTATATCCTGCATCTTCATACCAGCCATAGTGATTGATTACTCCACAACGAGGTTCCGTGCCGTTAACCAACATGATTTTCTCCAATTCATCATGCGAGGTAGTAAAATCGGCCACGCATTCATTTTCACTAATGGAATCATTCAGTACCCACGCCTCCAAGGTATAAGGAGCATTATCCTGCAAAGTGGCAGGAAGCATAAAACTGGAAGTATAGACCTGAGTACCCTCAAAATGAAATGCCTTTTTCCCTTTCACTTCTTTCACAACAAGGGGTAATTTCCGGGTTTCAAAATACCCTTTTACTCCTCGGTTTTCCAAATAAGGAACCGTATCGTTTACGGTAAAATCATCAGCAGAAAGACTGACCACCAACCCATGTTTCTGCTGATCGGCTACAGGCAGACGCACGATATCCGTTTCCGCATCGTATGCCTTTTCCGCTGCTTCCTGTTTCCAATTATAGTAACGGAAATTGGTAATGACCAAAGGTTCGGTGGAACTATGCAGCGTAATCGCTCCTGATGAAAGACACGACTCCGCTTCATAACTCTGCCATTTACCTGACCTGTAAACCAACCCACTAACTGTATGCTCTTTGGACGAGGAGAGTAACGGATGACTATACTCCAATGTAGTTCCCGGTTCCAGTACCAACGCATCACGCCCATCCATGCGCAATGTGCGTGCCGAACCTTCCTTCAAAGTAAAAGCCCCTCCCAGCATCCCTTCATTGTTCTGCCATTCACGACCATTCCAATCGGCAGCGGTAAGTCCCAGCCATTGTTGCGGAGCCGATGCTTCCACCCCATCAAAGATTTTCAAATTCCAGACCGCCCCGCCAAATCCGTTCTTCTGTCCTCCGGTAAAGGTAAGGCGGACATAACGAGCCTTCACCTTGCCAAAATCAACCATCGGGCTGCCTGCCAGACGATTATTCCGCTTATCAGCAAAAACAGACCAATGCTTGCCATCGACAGAAGTTTCAATTAAATATTGATAAAATTGTGTACCATACTCGAATTGAGTCCAGATAGTTTGTATTTGCCGAACAACACCCAAATCCACTTCTATCCACTCCTGTCCCATTCCACGAGGACGCCATAAAGTTCCGTTATTATCATCTACAGCATATTCGGGACGGAAATCGGCATCATAAAAAGAAGAAGCCCTCACCTTAGCACCCAATGCCAGATTTTTTGATTTCACTACAGAAGATGCCAATGCACCTATTCCGTCATGAGTGGGAATAAGGGGTTTAATACTTCCATCTTCGGCAAACTCCATACGGTCCACACAAAGCTGACGATGAAATCCGCGGTTGGAATGCGGATTATCATGACGGTGATAGACCATATAATATTCATTGCCTTCTTTTAAAACGCTATGATGTCCCGGCCCATGAATTGTTCCGTCGGTATTGGTTTCAAGAATACATCCCCGATAGGTGTACGGCCCCATAGGTTTGTCCGAAGTGGCATACTGCACCCGATAGGTGTGGTCGTGACAGGAACCCGAAGAATACATAAAATAATAGATACCGTTCCGTTTCATCACAAAGGGCGCTTCAAAAAAATCCGTGGCTTCCGTATTTGGAATCAGACGCGTTTCAGTAAAACTCTTCATATCGGAAGCCAGTTTTCCGGCTCCGCAACCGAAACCTTTATAAATCCCCCAAGTTCCCCAATACAAATATACAGAACCATCATCATCCACAAAGGTCTGTCCGTCCAATGTAATGGCATTCGTCACAAAACGGTCGGGTACAAGAACAGCCTCACTTTCGCCCAATATATTTTTCCAAGGACCACGCGGTGTTTCACTGACCCCGCAATGAATCATACAGGGCTGACAATAAAAATAATAATAATTCCCGTCCGTATGTTTCATCACATCGGGAGCCCATATCCAATGACTGTCCGGCCAGTTCATAGGCATCAGCGTCCAGTTCACAAAATCCTTGCTGGTCCACACTTGTGCAGGACCGAAGCCGGCTCCACTGCCATCCGTAGTGGCATACATATAATATGTATCGCCAAATTTCTTCACCGTGGGATCGGCAAAATATCCGGGAATAATGGGATTTCCCGTACCCGAAGCATTAAAACTCTTCTGAGCAAAGCCTGTAGCAGCTCCCAACAATAAGGAAGCAACAACCAATCGTATCTTATTCATCTCTATATAGCAAAATTCTATTTGTCCCTGCGACGCTTATTCATGCACCACATTATGAATGGGAATTTCTATCTCATAAAAATATTCCTGCAACAACCGATACATATCCGGATCATACGTCTTCAGTTTCGTGCGGCGGTTCACCCAGTTATGAACTCCGTTTGCAGGTTCGGCATAGCGGTTACAGTTAAAGAAAGACTGTACGCACTCGGCAAAGTATTCCTCTTTATTGCTCACCGCATATGTCTTTTCCCACAGCCCTTTCCGGATTGCATTCTGACGAAGTGCCTCCAAACGCTCATTAAAGTCTGGCTCCACTCCCACTATACCTACCGTATGAATAAGGTGAGCGAACTCATGAATCAGGATATTCTCACCTACATATTTATCCTGCGGCAATGCCAGCAGATTCTCTTCTCCGCAACTGGATGAAAATTCATCCTCCGGTGCTCCGCCAAAACCACGGGCACGCCAGTTCCAATATTTAATGCTGTCCTCACAATTGCAGATATGGGCAAACTCCGGCAAATCGCAAGTTTCCTCATCTTTACCGATTATCATGACGTGGCAGCCTTTCTTCACCATGTGTGCCTTCACATCCGGACGTTTTGCCAACATCAAACTGATGATATCACAAGCTTTCAATAAGGCCTCATCGCTCACCTTTCCGGAAGAGGTGACATACAGACCTTCTGTCTCTATGTATTTCTGATAGAAAGAAGGAATATTTTTCCCTTCAGGAATACCGGTAACCTGTCCGTGAACAGGGCAAAGCTCCAACTTCATAGCGAATCCACCTCCCGATGCCAGATGCAAAGTCAACCGGCTGTCTTTATTTATGCAGATTGTTTCTTTCCGATAGTCCTCGGCCTGCTTGTTGGCATTCACACCGTCTTTAAACAAAACAGCCGTATAAGACACTCCTTCGGGAAGGAAAGAGAAATCGAGTTGCACATCACGTTCATCCCAATTGGTCATACCACCGATATACCAGTTCACATCCTTCTTACGCACTGTTACAATATATTTTCCCAACTCGCCCGAAGCAATAAAAGTAGAATCCACCTCCACAGGCAGAGAAGCCATGAAATCCACACATTCCTGCTCATTCAGATAGTTGGTAGGCGCATCACACAACATGGTAAAAGGAGAATCGTGTACAATATAGGCAGCCAGCTGATGACACCGGGTTCCCATGCTGGCCGGTGTGTAATACATGGCGCGCCAATCCGCCTTCGTAGCATTGCGCATAGCTCCCGGCGTATAATCCACCGGTCCCGCCATCATACGGATATAGGGGAAAGTAACATCATAAAGAGGCATATTATTCTTGATATCCGTCCATTTCACCTCTTCCATGCCAAACACGCTTTCAAAATTGATAATATGAGGGTAGGTACGATTGATACCTGTCGGTTTGTAAATGCCGTGCAGATCAAGGGTTAATTTATACCGAGCCGTCATCTCAGCGATGCGATACACCATTTCGACGGCAGTCTGATCATCACGATCCAGAAAATCCACTTTAAAACCTTTGATTCCCATATCCGCATATTTTTTACAAGCTGCTTCCAACTGGCTGTCGAGTACATTAAACACCGTCCAAAGCACTATTTCCACCCCTTTGGATTTGCCGTATGCTATCAGCTCCGGTAAATCAAGTTCGGGAATAACGGTCAGCATATCCCCACTTTTCGGAGCATACCATCCTTCATCCAACACAATAAATTCCAATCCGTTCCGGCTGGCGAAATCGATATAATATTTATACGTATCCATGTTGATACCGGCTTTAAACGGCACTCCTTTCAAATTCCAGTCATTCCACCAATCCCATGCCACTTTCCCTGTCTTTATCCATGAGGTATCACCGATACGGTTAGGAGAGGCCAGGGCATAGACCAGGTTGTTGACCGGCATATCCGTATCCTTCTCCGTAATGGCCAACACACGCCACGGATAGGAACGGGAGCCACGGCTACGGGATATAAAATCTGTGGTTTCGGTTACATATTCCTGCTTCCGCCAAGGATAAAAGTCTGTTTTAGCCGGATAAGGAGCAAAGACACCTTTCAATCCATACTTTCCCTGCTGTGACTGCACAAACATGCCCGGATAAGCTTCCAAATCTGACTCCAACAGGGTCAGTTTTACGCTGCCGCAATCCACAGTAACCGGAAGAAAAGCCAGTTTAGGCTGTGCTTTTGACAGAGGAGTGATGTCATAGACATTCTGAAAGGCCATTGCCATCGGTTGCTTGTCGTTTGTGGTATAAGGGAGATAGGCGGTATAATCTTCCTTAAAATTAAACTCGGCCTGTTCCTCCTTTATAATGATATCCGAAGATTGTGTGGTATAGAATCGATAGGCGACTCCCTCATTGTATGCACGGAAAATGATTCCGAACCCGCCTTTCAGCTTCAAGTCGAGTTCGTTACCTGTTGCAACGAACTCCTTGAAACGGTAAAAAGGTGATTCTATGTTATCCTTTATCTTTTTCCTTCTTTCCCCTGTGATACGGGGAGTTCTACCTACTATAGTTCCGTCTTCCAGAACCAAAGCTATATTAGAGTGTGAGAGAATTGTGTCATTTCCATGCATCACTTGGTAGACCAGTTCGTTTCCGGCGCTGATTTCCACTTTCAATGTACCATCGGGTGAAGAGAGTACATATTTCTTTTCCTTGGCTGCAAGTGAAGCATTTCCAATCAATAAAAGCAAAGATAAAATTGCAAGACAGAGTTTCTTGTTGTTTTTCATAATCTATCGGTTGTATACGTTGTTCACTTGCAAAGTAAAATAAAAAAATTACAAGAAAGGGAAGAAATAATATAATGTAATGGTAGAATCGTCTAATATATTCTATTTTATGGATTTGATAATTAGCCGGTTGTACTATTCTTCCATTTGTTTAGACTATTTTTTTATCACATTATTGGAGATGGGTTCCGGTTATTTTTATCTTATAAGGCCATTGTGCATCTTCTTTCCCGTATCCGGGATTCATCCAATGTTCCGTCGGGGCTCCCATAACAACCAGCCACAGATGGGTCAATGTTCCGTCCTTGGGAGCGACATACCTGATCACTCCTTCCGTATCGTTTCCTGTTTCCCCGTAGACGGATTTCCCTTCCCGGGTGACGGCGACAAAACCGTACCGCCAGCCGGCTCTTTCCGGATGGACGGAGTTGTAACCCTTCCTGCCCGCCTCGCCACGGAACTCCACTTCCACGACACTTCCCGGCCGGGGGAGGGAGAGGGGAACAGCGTTGAAACCGTAATTCTCGGGACAGTTCTCGGGGGCAATCCGGTACCAGCCCCCTTCGGACGGGGTCATCCTGCAGGTGTATTGGTTCGCATACGGACGTGTCTCCCTCCATACCCGTTCAAAATCCCAGTTGACAAAATGACGGCAGGCGTCAAACATCTCGTCACAGAACTCTTCCTGTTCAAGACCGTTCAGCCGTTTGTAGGTAATGACAGGGTCCTCCCCACGTTTTCCCTGGCGGTACAGTTCGGCGATGAGAGGCAGACCGTGCCGGGTTCCCCAGTATTCAAGCACATAGGGGGAATGATAAATATTATCCAAATGCAGATAAGCCTTGTGGGTAAGGGTTTTGAACGCATCCCAATGATATTTCTCATCGGTCATCCAGTCAGGATTTACCTGCCAGAGCATCCATTGTGAAGTCATCTCAAAGAAGCCGCAACCACCCCAGGCCTCTCCTTGCTCGTCGCAGGTGATTTGTGACTGGAAGCTATGTCCCAGTTCATGCGCGATGCAATTCAACTTCTTGTCCTGCACCCGGTTGGGGGCAATCCAGAGCGCACCGATCTGCCCGTCGTAATCCCCTCCGTAGGCAGTGCCCTCCAGGGAATAGTTTATCATGACCATCATGCGGTATTTGTCACATTTCGAGCCTTGCCTAGCAAACTGCAGCGTGTGGTAGAAATAGGCGTAGAAGTTTTCCAGCTTCTCCTTCAGACCGGGCAGGTCCACCTTCATGGAATGCCCCTCCAGCTGTGGCGGATTGCCGAGGTCATTACCGAAACCCTTCTCCCAGAAGATGACAAAGTTCTCGGTATATGCCATACGGTGATAACTCCACCGGCTTGCCGGATTCTGTAAATCCATGCCTTGAAGGTCCTTGGGGATGTAAATGGACTTGCCGGGAGGTAGAGGGATATCGCTGTTTCCTTGTGCGTTGGAACAACTGGTTTTCAACATAAAGAGTAAGAAAAGAATTATATATTGTTTCATTTCATTTTATAATTAAAAAGAGGATGGTTTCCCTAAAATACATTTTAGCGATTCCACCCTCTGCTATTAGTTAGTCTTCATAAGGTCTTCCATCCAAATTGGGGCATTTATTTAGTTCGTAGCGCGGAACAGGCATCCAATACATCGCTTCACGGAACGAGCGTTTTTGAAGAATCGTAGTGCTGTGTGTATACAACAAGGTTCCATCCAACAATTTATAAACTTTCATCGCCGTAGGCAGATTTGCTGTAGAGTAAGCTTCTTCCATACGTTTCCATCTGCGCAGGTCGAAAAAGCGCTGCCCTTCAAACATCAATTCTACTTTTCTTTCATATTCATACTCCTCACGAATGTTTATTCCGGAAGCATCAGGCAGATTTACGCGCTTGCGGATCAAATTGATGTATTTCAATGCCTCCGCATTATTGCCCAATTCTATCTGACACTCTGCATAATTCAAATAAAACTCAGCCAAGCGGAAAAATATCCAAGGGGTATTGTCCATTATCGTTTCATCCCATTGATTGTAGTTAGCATTCATAAACTTACGCAGATAATATCCTGTTTGGGTGGCATTCCAATATTCACCACTGGTGTAAGTGGGCGACTGTTCTCCAGAAATAACTCCCTCTTGTCCGGATTCATATATTTGTACAGCATGATTGTCATCGCCGTATCCCCACAAAGAACCATCATACAGAATATTCGCATAAAAACGCATTTCACGGTTATCATACGGATTGATTTCCGTAGCAACGATAGTACTATCTTTGTACACTATTTCCCCTGTAGTATCATCTATGCTCGGTATCTGGATATTATAATTTTTTAACCCAGACATACTGAAATCAGTACCGTCCGCCTTTTGATAAACATTGGTTATGTTATAAGTAGGAAGCCATACTCCCCAGCCATTGTATCCATTGTAGGCTCCCGGAGGTGAAGACATGGGGTAGCTAGCGGAATAGGCTGTAGAGCTGATACTTGAGTCATATAATTTTTCGAAAATGATTTCCGGATTTTCCGCATTGCAGAATAGAGCGGCATATTCTTCATAGTTGCTTACTGATGGCAAACTGTATATGCCTTGATTGGCTAATTCGATAACTTCCATCTGAGCATCGGAAGCCTCTTTCCATCTTTCAGTAGAAGAAGTGCCGAACAATGGGCTTGCTTTATAGAGCAAAGTTCGTGCCTTTACAGCTAAAGCGGCTCCTTTGGTAGCACGTCCGAAGTCATTACTACTATATTCTGTCGGAAGTAATTGGGCGGCACGGTTACAATCCGCTACAATAGAATCTGCCACTTCATCCATATCGGCACGTGTTTCCGTCCATTCGGCATTCATATCAAATGTATGGTAAACTAAAGGAATTCGTCCGTAAAGGGAATATAACTGATGATAAAAAAATGCACGAAGGAAATAAGCCTGTCCAGTTATTTGCTCTTTCTTTTCAATATCATCATTCGAAGTTGCGGGAACGTCGTCTATTCTTTCCAATAGTTGGTTCGTTTTCTTTATTCCGTTATAATAGAAATACCATGTGTTACCTCTGGCATCAGAGTAACCTACATTGTAATTGTCACATGACACATTGCCCAGTGTATAGACTTCCGTAGCATAACCGGTACGATGGTAAATCTCATCCGTATAGCTGCAGAACGGGACGCCGTTTTGGTTTTCACCTTCCACATAGAGATAACAATTGTTCAAGAAAGTTTCTGCATAATCCAGGTTACCCCACACTGCTTCGTCGCTGATCTTATTGTGTGGATCTACGTCTAGGAAATCGGAACAAGCTGCAAGGCTCATTCCCAACAGAGTGCATATAGCACCTTTATATATTTTTTTCATATATGTATTCTTTTATGGTTAAAAATTAGAAAGTGACATTCAGTCCGAAAGTCCAGCTTCGTTGAAGAGAGTAACCCCTGATGCCATTGGTCATTTCGGGGTCGAAGATGCCTACACTATCTATTGTAAACAAGTTGTTGCCATTGACATACAAGCGAAGTTTTTCTACCCCCAACGGGCTTATCAATGTCTTGGGGAATGTATATCCTATTTCCAAGGATTTCAGACGGACAAACGATGCATCACGTAGCCACCATGTGGAACTTTGTGAGTTACGGTTATCTACTGAAGAAGCCTTCATAAAAGCTCGCGGCCATTTGGCGGCAGCATTCTGTTCGGCTGTATTGGATTCGCTCCAGCGGCCTTCATAAAAATCTGTAGCCATATTCATCGTAGGTTGTACCAAGATCTCCGCATCTGCTTGTCCCTGAAAGAACGCATTGACATCCATACCTTTCCATGATCCGTTCAGTGTCAAACCGAAAATCCATTTGGGGGTAGCGGATTTATCCCGGCGGACGGCATCATCCCAGGTAATGTTACCGTCTTTGTTCGTATCTTGATAAATCAGGTCACCTATTTTGGTACCAGAAAGATGGGGAGTGCTTTCTATCTGCTCTTGTGTCTGGTAAATACCTAATGCTTTGTAATAGGTACCTCCGTCGATGGGGTGTCCTGTTTCTCGTTGCCATGCAGGAGTATCAGCCGCTTCATCTGCATATACCACTTCATTTTTCGCATAAGTAACATTTCCTGTCACTCCCCATTCAAAATCACCTTTGCTGTCACGATAAGTGGCAATTGCCTCGAAGCCATGATTCTTTACTTTACCCAAGTTCTCGGCCGGAAGTGAGAGTCCTGAATAGGTAGGAATGGAAGCATTGCGTGTAATCAAGATGTCGTTTCGATTGGACTGGAAATAATCAAGGTCCAACCCTAGTTTTCCATTGAGGAATTGTGAAGAAAAACCGATATTCCATGTCTTGGCAGTTTCCCAGGTTACTAACGGATTAGCAGTAACTGTTTCATAGATACTTTGTACGGATACAGGAGTTTTCCCGAAAGCATAATAAGAATCCGTATTAAAACTATACATGGAGAGGTATTGGTAAGCTGTAATATTATCGTTACCCATCATACCCCATGAGCCTTTTAATTTAAAAAAACTGAAGACATCCTTCAAAGGTTCAAAAAAGTTCTCTTCTGAGATAACCCAACCGGCCGATAAACCCGGAAAAAGACCCCACCGATGACCGGGAGCAAAATTCATGGAACCGTCATAACGTAAAGTTACCTCGGCCAGGTATTTGTCTTTATAGCCATAGTTTACGCGTCCGAACCAGTTTTGACGGGCTGTTTCATTCGAATTCCCGCTATTGCTCTGGTTTGTCTTATCTGTACTTCCATAATCCAAGTCGGGTAGTGCGGAAGATACAAAGTTGGTGCGGTAGCCATACAAATAATTATAATGATATTTATTTTGTTCGTATGCCACAAAAGCATTTATCTGATGCGCATTATTGAACAAATGGCTATATCCGATACGGACGTTGAGGGTAATACTGCTACTGTTGCTGGACCATGAACTGACACTGACAGAACCGGTTGCATCACGTTGATTGGTATATTCCCCACTGACAGAGTCATACGAATAAATATCATAGGAAGTATTCGTTGTTTTACCATTGTTGAATGTATAGTCCAAAGCTGCATATCCCTCGGCATACAGTCCTGGGGTGATGACATCCAGGTCGATACGAATTTTCGGCTTCAGGTTCAATGTATTGTTGGTCGTTTTACTGGTCCCAGGAAGATCGGATACCATCAATACGGCATTATTCGTAATTCCATCGTATCCTGTACGTAGCAATCCGTTAGGATAGTAAGGTGCAGACATCGGACTGGTAGTAAGAAAATAACTAAACAGATCCTCTGTAGTCCGTACCCCACGGTTATCTACAGTTTGCCGTCCCAGAATATCAAAACCAAACTTGATAGCTTTTGTAATTTTAGCATCCAGATTCGTACTGAATTGATATTGGTTGTAATTCTGCGGACTGTTTTTATAAATCACATCCTGATACATGTATTGAGCCGAAGAATAGAAAAAAATCTTTTCATTTCCCCCACTAATGGCAAGGCTGTGTTCTGTATTGGTTGCCCAATCCTTAGCGACAGCGTTCCACCAATTAGTATCGGGATAATTGATAGGATCACTTCCATCTTTTATTTTAGTAAGTGCGGTTTCCGGATAAGTCAACGAATTGCCCTGCGCTGCATCGAATTCGTTTACATATGTTGCATATTGATAGGCATTTAGCATTTTAGGCACACGTGTCGGCTGAGAGAAAGATACATTTCCACTATAGTTTAATTTCACCTTTCCTTCTTTACCGCGTTTGGTGGTTACCAAAATAACACCATTGGCGGCACGTGCTCCATAAATCGCTGCTGAAGCATCCTTTAATACAGAAATCGACTCAACGTCTTCCGAATTCAAACGACTAAAAGAACGATCTGCGATACCATCCACAACAATCAGAGGCGAGGTATTTCCCAAGGTGCCTTTACCACGGATAAGGATCGTCGCATCATCGGCTCCGGGTTCGCCACTTCGTGTATTGGCAATGACACCTGCGGTCTTTCCTGCTAGCGTATTCGTTAAATTGACAGTTGAGACTTTCTTCAGTTCTTCACCACCTACCTGTGAAACAGAACCGGTTAGTGTGGCTTTCTTTTGAGTACCATAACCTACCACTACTACTTCATCAAGCATTTCTGTGTCTTCCTTCAAATTGATGTTAAGTGTTTTTTTTCCGTTTACAGGGACCTCTAGCGTTTTATATCCCACATAAGATACAACTAAAGTAGCTTTAGTAGGAACTTCCAGCATAAAATTACCATCGAAGTCGGTTATAGTTCCATTAGTAGTACCTTTTATCACAATACTAGCACCAATGATGGGTTCTCCATTTGCATCTGTAATCTTACCATTGACAATGCTGTTTTGTTGTACTATCGAGGTAGTTTGGGTATTTTCCCTTGGTGCTGCATAAGCAGCACTAATTCCAATACCCGTAGTAAGGAAAAGACAGGTTGTAGCCTTTAGCAATGTCCTGCAGAATAAGGCCCGGTTCTCATGTGTTTTCATTATAATTTTTTATTTAAAAGGTTTATATTCTTAGTTTACTTTCCATTCAATCACCCCTCCCGAAGCTCCTTTCTGCAATTGTGCTGC
>ENA-OYYB01000586-OYYB01000586.1-human-gut-metagenome-genome-assembly--contig:-NODE-586-length-20413-cov-6.092789_pt1 | contig 20413 bp, 7 predicted proteins | sample MGYA00244059_ERZ653440 | MGnify/ENA primary metagenome ERZ653440 (study PRJEB26926, sample SAMN06164994) | human gut metagenome | biome: ENVO:00009003; feature: ENVO:2100002; material: ENVO:00002003... | reverse complement strand
CGAGATCCTGAGATGTCTCGTGGGCTCGGAGATGTGTATAAGAGACAGGGCTTTCTACCACGCATTCTTCGGTTGCCATCCACGTTCCAGCACATCCATCTATAAAAAGATTTTTCGTGTCAAGTGTAACCAGAATGCCAGAACTACTACTGCGGATAAAGCCAGCAACCACAACAAGGGAGTCCTTATCCACAAAATACGCCGTGATTTCTCCCTGTTGGTTTATGACAATCACATCACCGACACCAAATGGACGGCCACGGAAATTCTTCGGTCGATGCTCTTCCAACCGTTTCCGAATCATCTCTGGTGTGTCCGATGTAAACAACTTGGTAAAATACGCCTGCTGATAATTTTGTACGATCACCTGAAAATGATGTTCCGTCAAATACTGATATGAACGCGACCGATACGCAGCAAGTTCTGCACTTTCTTTCAGCTGATAGACCGCATACTGATTGATATTCATTTTGCCACCACATCCTGAAGATACGGTTTAAGGTCAAGTCTGGAAAATTCCATGTCCGAAATAGAGCGCATCTTTTTCATGGTCGATGCTACCAGCGAAAAAACTTCAACATCGTCCTCGACAAACGGAACAACTTCCTCGATATATCTCATGGTTTCCGTCCGTGTCGGCTGCTCAAACATTGCCATAACCATCATCTCATCTGCATTAAACTTCACCTTGCTCACAGTTCGATTTCTCCTTTCTTCTTTGCCTTCTTCGGTTTTTCCTGTTCCTGATTGGACTGCTGTTCCTGCGCCTTTTTGCGGTTCTTCAACGCTTCACGAACAGACTGCCGAGTGCTGGGGCGTTCCTCTAACTCCTTGCTTGCCTGCCGCTTTTCCAAAAGCGTTTTCATATCCGAAATTGCTTTCTGCACCAGCGGACTTTCCCGGTAATGCTGGATATGGTTGACGATTTCTGCCTGCACTTCTCCACCTACCATCAGGTCAGACATTCCCGAATAGATGCTTCCATCCTCAAGGGAAAAGCCAATGCTCTTGATTCCCTTCATCCGCTCTGCCGGAATCTTATCGTAGACTTCCAATGCCTGCTCCAATGTCAGATTGTCATGGAACTCACCCATCACTGGGAACTCTGCACACTCTGCCACATAAAAGCTGATGTTTGCTTCTGGCGCAGGCTTCTCTGCCGCCAGCTTTTCTTTCATCGCTTCTGCCCGCTGTGTTTCTGCACGGTAGGACTGTTCCTGAAGATATTCAGCGCTAATCACACCGCACTCAGAAACGCTGTGTCCGTGTTCTGCCAGAACTTCTTCCATCACTTCCTGCACGGGTCTGTACTCGTCTGTTTCAACAATGCCACCGTCCATTACTGTGAAGTCCTTACTATATAAGGTATAGTCGTAGCCGTCCTCGCTGGTCTGGATGTGAAAATAGCCATCGTTGATCTCATAGGCTACCGCCACATCCTGCACTTTCAATGCTTCTGCCACCAATGCAACAACATGATTTTGGATGTACGGATTATCCCAGCCCGGAACTTTCTTGTAGTCCTCCACAATCGTGTCGATACCGTTCTTGCACTGCACAATGTCCAGACTGCCCGGAAGTGGCTCAGGCGTTTTCTCTACGCCAAGGGCTTTTAGATGAAAATTCGGAACCTGTTGATAGCAGGACATTGCATCATCGAGATCCCCGAACTTCTCAATTTGCATCGGATTGGTCTGCAAATCTGTCACAACATAGAACTGCTGCACAAAAGGCTTTTCCGGCTCCCTCTGCTGTTCAGCCTCAAGTTCTTTGCGGTACATATCCACAAATCCGTTCAGCACAGCCGGGTGACTGCGCACGATCCAGTCAGGACGAATGTTGTTACCGCGTTCTCCTTTACAGGTGGTCTCTGCCCATTCCTTATTGCTGTGCGAATACCGTCCGTCGTGATTGTTATAATTCAGCGTATACGCCAGAATATAGCCCATACGCTCCATGCCGAACTGTTCAACGACGGATTTCGTAGCATCGTCTGCAAGGTGCATTCCATCGAAATTGTCTGCAATCGCTTCTTCAATGGCATTTCTGCAATCTTCATTGAGCTGTCTGGAAATGCGGTACAAATCCACCTCGCCATTCTCTGCTGCATAGGCAAAAGATTCGTAATAAACCGGAACATCCGAATTATCCGTGCGGCTTTCCTCTGCCACAGGCACAGCCTGTTCTTCTTTTTGTGAAGTCGGATTCTTTTCTGCAAAATACTCCTTTACGGCATCCTGAAAGTCCTCATCAAAGCCGTTCCACAAATCTTCTGCCACCAGTTTTCCCTGCTCATTGACCGCAACGCAGGCAGCTTCATCCCCGTATTCCTCATGCTCCAGCAGGAAGAACTTCTCGCCACCGACCTCCGTTTCATCAATCGCATACCATGTACCAACATGACCCTCAACTGCAATCTGGTCGGAGTCACCGTGTATTAAGCCATCCTTTTTATGCTCTTGTTCTTCCATAAACTCCCGTACAGTCAGCAATCCACCCATGAAGTTCAGCCCTTCCTCGCCCAGTTCCAGCCGACCGCCTGCGCCAAGGTCAAGTTCTTCTGCCATCAGAACAGATGCCGCATGGTTTACGATCACTGTTTTCTCCACCAGAATCGGCTGCCCCGGATCATAGTCCGACCCGCGCAGGTCATAGCGGTACAATCCATCCGGCACATCCTCATCCCGCAGTCTGCTGTTGCTGAAAAGACCGGGCTTATCAAAGATTTCAATTTCCTGCAACTGTTCATCCAGAATCGTTTCTTTCTTCAAATCCATCTTTCTTTCCTTGAAAAAATCCGGCAACTCTGCAAAGCCGATGCTGTCCACATAGCAGGCTTTGATCGACTTGCCATCGTTCAGCACCACAACATCACTGACGGAAAGCGAATGCCCGGTAAAATCCGTTGGACGCTGGATATTGAAGCGTTCGTAAATGGCTTCAAGTGTATCTTTTTCCGTAAGAGGCTCGGTATAGACCAGCTCATAGTCTGCACGGTTCACTTCCATCCCATGCCGTTTTACAAAGTCCAGATTCATAAAGCGATAGTCGTGTTCCGGGTCACGGGCAGTGATCTGGTAGATGCCAAACTGCTTTTCACTGCCGGAAAGCAGCTTCTGCTCCTTGACCAACGCATCCAGCCGGGTTATCAGCTCTGCCGCCTTTTCTGCGGACTCTCCCTCTGCTTCCTCCACTGCAACTTGCAGCCATTCCCGAATCGGCTGAATATCCCCAGCCTGAATCTGTTCTTTCAGTGCTTCAACTGCCTGTTCCCAATCCTCCACGCTATCTTTATAGTGGTAGAAATCGAAGTCAAAGGCGAAATCATCAAGGTCTGCCGCCAGCTTTTCAACGGGTGCTTTCTCGCTGTTTTCCATTGCTTTCTGCTTGTCCTTTTCCAAATCTTCCTTGGCAATCTGGAAATAGTCACTTCCACGCTCGATTTCTTCACGCCCTGTAACAAGAACTGGCCACGGGCTGATACGGATAAGATAAATCTGCTTGCCCTCATCAAACAGGCGCAGAGCCTGCTCCCGGCTTATCACCGTCAGTGCAGCGTCCGGGCGGGCATACTCATCTTCCAGATACTCTTCGTTCTTTTCCAGCAAAATTGCACTCCATGCGTCTGCCTTGATTCCGAAGATGCCATCATGCTGTTCGATCTCTTCCTGACTGGCGAAATCTCCTGCCGTGCCATCCTGAAACAGCGGGTAAATCCGTTCGCCCAGCCGATGCCACTCCCGTGCGCCTTCCTTTGTCAGCGGCAGAACATCATCTTTCAGATACCCATATTCGTGCATTTCCGAAAGACCGATCATGCCATCCGGCAGATTTTCGATCTTCTCCTCTGCTTCCCACATCAGGCGATTGATTTCTTCCGTGTTTTCAGCCGCAACTGCAGCCGCCAGATTGTTGGCAAGTTCTTCCGTTGCCGCCCGGTCATCCAGCTTGTAAGCAAAGTTTACAATGAGATTTCGCTGGCTGTTGTCAAAAACGGTTTTGTCCCGTTCCTTGTCCGCAATCAGCTTTTCAGCATATTCCATCGCCGTCATGCGCTCCACACTCCTTTCTGCCACCGCCGTTTCCAGTTTTTCAAGAAAATCAGCAGCGGTCAATCGAATCGTATCCATCGAATCTTTCAATTCTTTCAGTTCCTTGCCGCTTGCCCAGCTTGCTACATACGGGAACGAGTAGTTCGAAGTATCAATGCCAAGTTCCGAGCAAACCGTAAATGCAATGCTTTCCGCTTCTGTTTCTTTGGTAAGCTGGTCTTTTTCCTCGCCGCGCTGTTTCATCTGGTCGCTGTCATGCAGCATGGCATGAGCAACCTCATGGATCATCGTCTTAATGGTCTGGCTCTCACCCATATCGGCACGAACACAGATTTCTTTGTCCATGTGGCTGTAATAACCTTTTGCGTTGCCCTCGATCTCTCCAAAACGAATTGGCACAGGAGATACCTGTTCGATTGCCTCTTTCAGCAGGGTATAATCCTTGACACGGGCAGTCAGTTCATTCACTTCCAGCGTAGGCAGCGGTTCTCCGTCTGTCTGGGCATAATCGAAAACCGTTGTTACCCGGAACCGGGGAATCACCCTCTCCACCACTTCGATTTCCGGCTCTCCGTTCTCATTCAGCACCGTAAGCCCGGTGTCCTTGTCGATTTTCTCCCGCTCTTCCCGTTCCTTTACCGGAGCAGGTGCGATGATCTGGATTCCCTTTTCACCCTTTTTCACATAGCGGTTAAACTTATTTTTCCAGGCATTGTACCCAGCCACCAACGTAGCATCTGGACGCTGCATTGCGATCAGCAGTGTATTATTGAAGCTATAATTATGGAACTTCGACATTGTGAGCAGGTACTTCGTATACATTTCCGAAGTAAAAATGTCCTTTACGCCCTGCTCCAACCGTTCCGTGATTTCTTTGAGCTGGTCTGCCCGCTTATCTGCCATTCATGCCCTCCTTTACAAAATCTGCCCCATCAGATTTCCTTTCGGAGATCTGACGGGGCATTCTCAGTTATAGTTCCATATCGTGACTTTTCTTTTTCTGTGGTTTCGGCTCTGCCATGCGTTCTGCCTGCTTTTCGTGAAGCTGTGCAAGGATCGACGGACGTTTTACGCTGTCTGCACTCCGCTCAATCTCACGTTTCGGCGCAGGAAGTTCGCTATCCGTTACTTCCTCATCCATGCCAAGAGCCGCATCATCCCCCTTTTCGTCCATATCCAGCAGGGCATTCAATTCTGCAAGCCGTGCAGATTTTTCGTTTAATTCCGTCTCCTGCGGGAACGGACGCTGCACTTCTTCCTTTGCTTCTGCCAACTGCTGCTGTAAGGTTTCCAATCTGCGCTCCACCTGCGGCAGTGTCTTTTCGATAGATGCCAGCGCATTGAGAATACGCTGGATATTGCCAGCCGGATCACTGCCAAGTTCAATCGTATAACTGCTCTGCCGCTTGATGGTCAGCTTGAATGTCTGGGCGAACGCATCAAACCGGGAACTGATTGCAAACCCTCCCAAATCTGCGATTTGCCCCTCTGTCTTAGCGATCTTCATTGCGGCACAGGCTGCAAGAATTGCCGAGCCTGCTTCCTTGCGGTCGGTATAAACCCTGTCCTCCACCGTGATGGAGAACTTCTCCTTGTCCTGTTCCAGCAACGGCTTTGCCACTGCAAGATCAGCTTTCAGACCTGCTATGCGCTCTTTCGCTGCCGTGATTTCTGCCGGATACCGCCGTGCAATATCCGATTCTAGGCTGTAAATCTGGCTGGTGTGGTTGGCCCGCATCAGCTTCAGCTTGCTGACCTGAATATCCAAATCCATCTTTTCCTTGATGTAGGGATTTCCCGTTGCCAATGCTTTGATTTCTGCATAGGTCAGCGCGGTATCGTCCACATCATCGCAGGCACGAACAGGAGATTTCGAGGTCATGATCTGCGAGATGAACTTCTGTTTATTTTCCAGAATTTGATCGGGTAAGAGGATGGCATTACTGCCAGCCCCTCCCCTAAGAACCGTACGTGAGAGTTTCCCCTCATACGGCTCAAGCCTTTCATAAAGCTCCCGTCAGGGAACCCGGCTCAACAAAACAAGAATCGTTTTTGTGCAATACAGCATGGCATTCAGGATGCACCATTTCCAGCCATGGTGACTTCCCGTTTCGGAACACCTTATGAACCTTGAAACTCGTTTCCGAGGTAATAGGCTCATTGCATACTGGGCAACAGCGGTGCTGATTTCTCCATACTTTCAGGAGTTTTTCGCGTCCGTTAGTGCTGTTCAACATTTTCTCACCATCACGCTCTTCGTAATAACCGTTCCATCGCTCATCGAAAGGATTTGCATTAGAGACGATTTTCTTAAAACGGATGATTTTGGTGTCCGTTGCGTATTCAAGAGCAAAGTAGGATTGCTCACCGGTTTTCCTGTTGCGCTCCTCTGCGGCAAAAGTCCAGTTTCGGGTTCCGATGCGATGCCAGTATTTCGCTGCTATCCACCGTCTGCCTTTGTTCTTATGCCTGCGCTTTGCCCACTGCCAAAGACAATGGTAAATCTGATAGTCGATTTTGCTGAATGTTTCGGCGGACACAACAAATCGCTGGTTGTTGACCCATCCACGGATAACCGGGTTGAGCTGGCGAATCAGGGAATCCTGCTTTGCCGATTTGTTGCTCTTGACGATTTCACGCACCTTTTTCAGCAGAGAGCCGACTGACTGCTTCGAGGGCTTGATTAGAAGTTTTCCGTTATACTTTCGGATGTTCTTGCCCAGGAAGTCAAATCCATCATTGATGTGGGTGATGACCGTCTTTTCTTCAGATAACTGCAACCCACGTTCCGCCATGAACTCTCTGATAATAGGAAGCACTTCTTCACGCAGAAATTCCGGGCTTTCACCGGTTACGATAAAGTCGTCAGCGTAGCGCACGAAGTTCATCTTATTAAAATGAGCTTTACCATTGACCTTTTTGCGGGTCGGCAGTCGTTCCTTTAAGAGCCATTCCAGTCCATCCAGCGTCATATTCATCAGAGTAGGCGAGATGGCTCCACCTTGCGGTGTGCCTTCCTCAGTGGGGAAAAGCCGCTGTGTATCAACGTATCCACACTTTAACCACTTTTGTAAAACCTGTGTATCCATCGGGATATTCTCCATGAGCCATTCGTGGCTGATGTGGTCGAAACATCCCTTGATGTCACCTTCAAGAATCCACTGAGGGGACTTGCCCTTGTTCAGGTCGGTGAAACACTGCTCGATTGCATCGTGTGTGCTTCTGCCGATTCGGAATCCGTAGGAGTTGGGGTCGCCGTAGGTTTCAGCAAGCGGTTCCAATGCAAACTTGTATAGGGTCTGCATGGCACGGTCTGTCATTGTCGGAATGCTCAGAGGCCGCAGTTTGCCGTTTTTCTTCGGAATATAAACACGTTTCAGGGGCTGAGGACGGTATCCTCTCCGTTTCAGTTTACTGATTGCCTTGAATTTTGCCTCAGGGGTCAGCCATAGTTCATGGTCAACTCCAGCCGTATTTTTACCACGATTGCTTGTTACCCGCTTCACCGCCAAGGCTTTGGCGTAAAACGAGTGAGTTAATAGCCATTGCAGCGTTTTCACCTTGCTGTAATGACCTTCTTGTTGAGCCTTTACGATACGCATTTGCAGCTTTTTAACATAAGCACGAGCCTTGTTCCAGTCGATGCTGGACCAATCTTCCGCTTTGCAAGTCGGTGCACACGATTTCTCGTTCATTTGCAATTCCTCCTTTTTCAAAAGTTCTGTAAATTCTCTCGTAAAGAAAGACCATAGATGGAAGTCTGCCTGCTTTCGCATGAGGTGATGTTGCAACCTCTATCCATCCCCATTACAGGGTCGGCATTCGCTTTTTCCATCTTTCTTCTACCCGCATTTCATAAAGTCCCCTTACGGTTTCCGTCCGATTGCTCGGAGAAATACGGGCTTACCACGTTCCACTTATTCAACAGTATGGGTTAGGTTTCACTTCTTCGCCGACAGCTTTGTGTCCATGCGTTCCCACTATGGAGGGGAGACGGCCAGCTGCGTTACCATTTTGGTTCAGGCTTGTCAGCAACTTTAGCCTGTTCAGCTTTAACGACGTTTAACAGTGATTCACATTACATTAACCATACCATACAAGTCAGGCTCCCCAACCACATTGTTGCTTGCAGTTTATCGCCTCTGCCTCGCGGTTTCAGCTTGAACCCTTTCGGGTGGGGCTACCCTTGTCCTGTCATGCTTCCTCACAGCCGTTACCAGCTGCTTTGTTGACAGTAGACTACTGCTAATGGAATAACAGGTCTGGTCATTGCCAGACAGTTGAATTAAGCGACTTCGTGTCGCACCCACATATACGAATCGAACGTATTCTCTGTGACGTAACGGAAAATCTTCACTTTCTGGTTGCGGTTTCCCTGACGAAGAATGCGTCCTTCCTGCTGTTCCAGATCAGAGGGCTTCCACGGGCAGTCCAGATGATGCAGGGCGATCAGTCTGTCCTGAATGTTTGTACCAGCACCAAGTTTCGGGGTCGAACCAAGCAGGATACGCACCTGACCGGAGCGCACCTTTGCAAACAGTTCTGCCTTTTTGGTTTCGGTATTTGCCTCATGGATAAAAGCAATCTCCTCACGGGGGATTCCCTTTGCCACCAGTTTTTCCCGGACATCATCGTACACATTGAATGTTCCGTCTGCTTTCGGGGTCGATAAGTCGCAGAAAATCAACTGGGTGGATTTGTCGGGCGTAGATTCTTCCCATACCTGATAGGCATTCTCCACGCAGAGGTTGACCTTACTTTCCGGCTCATCCGGCAGCAGGTCATTGATAAGCCGCTGATCCAGTGCCAGCTTTCTACCGTCATTCGTGATCTTGAGCATATTATCAATTTTGGGATTGACATTGCCGTTTCGCACCTGTTCTGCACGGTCGGCAAAGCTGCTCACCATTTCCTGCTGCGTTTCACTGGGTTTCAGCACCTCATTGATGTACTCTGCTTCTGGCACGGGCAGGTTCAGCATATCCGCCGTCTGTACGTCTGCGGACTCCTTGAACAGTGAGATCAATTCAGGGAGATTGAAAAAACGGGCGAACCGCGTCTTTGCACGGTAGCCCGTTCCCTCTGGGGACAATTCAATCGCTGTAACGGTTTCACCAAACGAAGCCGCCCAGCTATCAAAATGTCCAAGATGAAGTTTCTGTAAGGTGTCATACTGCAAGTAGCGCATAATGGTATACAGCTCCACCATGCTGTTCGATACTGGTGTACCTGTTGCAAAGGTCACACCCTTGCCGCCAGTGATCTCATCAAGATACTGGCACTTTGCAAACATATCCGAGGATTTCTGCGCATCGGTCTGAGCAATACCAGCGATATTCCGCATTTTTGTGTAGAGGAACATGTTTTTATAGAAATGGCTCTCGTCTACAAACAGGCGGTCAACACCAAGCTGCTCAAATGTAACCACATCGTCCTTGCGGCTCTGGTCGTTCAGCTTCTGGAGCTTTGCCTGTAAGGTTTTCTTTGTTTTCTCCATCTGCTTGACCGTGAAACTCTTACCATCGTCCTCTGCCTTTGCTTCTGCAATCGCAAAGGTAATGTCCTGAATCTGCCGTTCGATCATGGATTTCTGCCGTTCCGGGGAAAGCGGAATTCGCTCAAACTGCGAATGTCCGATAATGATTGCATCATAATCGCCCGTAGCAATCCGGGAACAGAACTTTTTCCGGTTGGATGGCTCAAAATCCTTTTTTGTTGCCACCAGCACATTGGCATTCGGATACAGCCGCAGGAAGTCTGCGCCCCACTGCTCTGTCAGATGGTTCGGCACAACGTAGAGATTCTTCTGTGCCAGACCCAGACGGCGGCTTTCCATGCCGGCAGCGATCATCTGGAAGGTCTTGCCCGCACCCACACAATGCGCCAACAGCGTATTATTGCCATACAGGATATGCGCCACTGCATTTTTCTGGTGCGGCATCAGGCTGATTTCCGGGGTCATGCCCACGAACTTGATGTGACTGCCATCGTATTCACGGGGACGAATCGCATTGAACCGCTCATTGTAGACCTTGCAAAGTTCCTCTCTGCGGTCTAAATCCTTGAAAATCCACTGCTTGAACGCATCCCGAATCGCTTCCTGTGCCTGCTGCGCAAGCATGGTTTCTTTTTTGTTCAGCACTCTCCTTTCTTTTCCATCCTCATAGATGGTATCGTAAATTTTGGTATCCCGGAGATTCAGCGCATCTTCCAGCAGTCGATAGCCGTTGACCCGCATTGTGCCATAGGTGTTCGTCACACGGGGATTGCTGCGGTCAAGCGACTTGCCGCTGATATTCCATGCACCGCTGATCTCCGAATAGGTTGCCTTGATGGAACTTCCGATATAGTAGCTTGGTGTCTTAAACACCTGCTCCATGAAGTCCGTAATGTACTCTGCCTTGATCCAGTTCGCACCCAGCCGTACTTCAATCTCCGAAGCATTCAAATCTTTCGGCTGTACCCGCTTGAGATACTCGACATTGACCTGATACTCCGGGTGGTTTGCAGCAAAGGTTTCTGCCGTTGCCAGCTTTTCCCGGACATTGCCGGACAGATATTCGTCTGCCGTCACCCACGCCTGTGTGACAGGATTGCGGAAGATAACGCCCGCCAGTTCTTCGGTCACTTCCTGCTCTGTCTTTCCGCAAAGTTCTGCCATAAACGGCACATCGACCTTTGCTTTTTCTCCGATGGAGAGTGCCAGGGCTTCACTGGGAGTATCCACAGAGGTGACGGGTTCCGGCTTGCGAATGGTGCGCTTAGTAAAAATATCTGCCAGCCGCTTGAGGTTTTTATCCTCATCCAGAATCTCAAGAGATGCCAGCAGACAATAGCTGCTGTCCTGCCGGAATGCCCGTTTGTTTGCGGTGCTGTTGATCAGACCATACTGCGCTGTGAACCGCTTATACTGGTCTTTCAGCTTTCCTTGCAGCAGTTCCACTTCGGCATCTGTACCATCGTACAACTGGCAGTCCAGCAATTTCTGTGTAGTTTCCCGCAGAGCGATCATTCCCAGCACACGCTCCGCCGTGACCGCAGGCAGGTCAACCTTGTTCATGTAGGAGTTTTCACGGTAATAAACCTGTCCATCCACGTTGGTGTAACTGAAATTCTTCACGTTCGGGTCTGCCGGGAGCGGTTCTGCGTTCTGGTCAAGTTCATCGTCCGTGATTTCCGGCTCTGTGATTTCCGCATGGATGTTCTCAACTGCTGCTTTCAACTGCTGGGCAAGGTCTGCGCCCTCGATGGGCTTGACCGTGGTTTCCTGCTTGCCATATTGTGTACTTTCAGTCGTGATCTCACCCAGCACCATTTCAGGATGCTGCGCAAAATACTGGTTGATGGGGTATTCCTCCGGCGTTGTGCCAAGGTCTACCCACTCTGCCCGCTCCACTGCCGCCCGGTCACGCTTTTGCAAAAACAGGATGTCCGCTACTACGCTTGTATTGGCATTGCGCTGGAACGCATTGTTCGGCAGGCGAATTGCACCGACCAGATCAGCACGGTTGGCAAGATACTCTCGGACAGAGGAATCCTTTTTGTCCATCGTGCCGCTGGAAGTGACTACCGCCACCACGCCGCCCGGACGAACAAGGTCAAGACTCTTTGCAATAAAGTAATCGTGGATGAGGAAGTTGTGGCGGTCATACCGCTTATCCGGCACTTTGTAATTGCCGAACGGCACGTTGCCTACCACACAGTCAAAGAAGCTGTCCGGGAACTGCATCGTTTCAAAGCCCTGCACGGCAATCTTGTTTTTCTGATAAAGCTGCTGTGCAATGCGCCCTGATACGCTGTCCAGCTCTACACCATACATCTTGATGTTTTCCATGCTTTCAGGCACAAGACCCATGAAATTGCCGACACCACAGGACGGTTCCAGCACATTACCTTTGCTCAGTCCCATATTGGAAAGGGCTTCATACATTGCCTTGATTACCGTGGGAGAAGTGTAGAAAGCATTCAGCGTAGATGCCCTCGCTTCGCTGTACTCATCTGCCGGGAGCAGAGATTTCAGTTCCGCATACTCTTTCGACCAGTCTGCATTCTTCTCATCAAATGCCTGCGGAATGCCGCCCCAGCCGACATACCGGGAAAGAACTTCCTGTTCTTCTGCGGTTGCCTGCCGCTGTTCTGCATCCAACGTTTGCAGCAGCCGGATGGCTTCGATGTTTGCTTTGAATTTTGTCTTGGCTCCTCCTGCGCCAAGATCATCGTCTGTGATGTGGAAATTGATAGGCTCCTGTTTCGGCTGTGCAGGCGGCTTCTGTACGGTATCGGTATCCAGTGGAAGATTCTTTTCTTTCCGTGTCTGGTTGACCTCTTCCGGGGTCATAGGCTTACTGGTAAGAGGATTCAAAACATCGTCCACTGCCGAACGATGGATGGCATCTGTCCGGGTCTGCACATCTGCAATGAGCTGCATCTGTTCCGGGCTAAATTCAGGGTTCAGCAGTTCTTCCAGACTGCCGCCATTCTCCGCAACCGCATAGATTACATCCATCTGTTCTGAGGTAAAGTCCTCATAAGCTACCTGTGCTTTGTGCAGGGCATCAAAGACAGTCCGCTCCACTTCGTTGCGGAAGTCCTGCTGTTCAGCATTATCCAGATTCTTGTGGGATGGCTTGATTTCCTGTGCAGACGCATCCACCACCATGCCCCGCACCCACTGGGGCGCATGAGGGTCATTCTGATAAAGAGCAACCGCATCGCGGGAATCCGGCATCATATCCTGATAGGTGCGCTGGAAAATATCTTCTACCAACCAGTCTTTGAAGTTTTCCCAGTTCTGGCTTGCTTCCAGATACAGCGGAGCAGTTTTCGCATTCTGCTCTAACAGCTCGTCGATCTTGTTCCGAAGTTCCTTTTCCGCTTCGTCTGCATCCACATTGCGGTCGCGGAGATACGGATAGATTTCACTCTGCTGCACCGCATCCAGCATGGAATACAGACATTCTTTGTAAACACAGCGACTATCTTTCAATGCAGATTTCTGCCCTGCCAGAAGATAATCATTCAGCGGATTCTTTGCCAGTTCTGCATCATACTGGTTCGGTCGAAGCACCCGCGCCGCCCATGCAGGACGCTCCATATCTTTCAGATAGATCAGAGAATCCGTAACACGTTCGATTTTATAAAGGCGGTCATCTTCCAGATAGAGATAATCCCCGACATTTCTGCTGTACTTTGCCGCCTGCTTCTGGGGTTCTTCAACCACTGCGGTGGTTGAATGCTCTTTCGATTCCTGTTCCTGCGCCCAAATATCGAAAAGCGATATTTGTCCTGTCTCAGAAACAGAAATCTCAACAGCCTTTTTCTTTTCCGGGAAGATCGTGTACGTTCCCTCAACATACTGGTGCAGTTCAGCAAGCGTCTTTGATTTTTCCGCATATTCCGGGGAATCCAGCGGCACGGAAAGAAGTGCTGCATCCATCTTTTCCAGAAGCTCTACCGCCTGTTCCGGGTCAGCCAGCATGGTGGGCAGTTTCTTTCTGGCATCCTCATTCAGCAATTCCCGCTTAAATGGACGCTCTACTTCATCGGGCAGACGATGGTAGAAACCGATTACCCGATTTGCCATCTGCTCACGCTCGTAACTCGGCATCCGGCTGTAATCCGCAGGCTTCAGATACAAACTCTGGTCAATGAGCTTTGTAACTCGTTCAGTCGCCTGATTCCAGTTCAGCTTTACCAGCGCATCCGGCTTTCCATAGATGCCCCGTGCCAGTTCAAGACCTCTGCCGTCATAGCTGGCATGGGAATTATCTGCACGGGAAAGTGCATGACTGCTGCCGCCCACACCGTATCGGTCTTTCAGAAATGCCGCGCGTTCTGCTTTCTCTGTATGGGTAAGGAAGAAACTGTACGTTGCCAGCCTGCCATCCGAATACGGCCCGCCGCCTGCAAGGAAAGCATTGATCTCATCTTCCGTGATAAAGACTTCCTGCTCATTCCACTGAAAGCCCTCTCTTGCCTGATACGGCTGGAACGGGAGGGCAAACTTCTGAAACTGTTCGGATACTTTGTCCGGGCGATAGAACGGCATCCGCATCACGCTTTTATCTTCGGCGTAGGCTTCTGCCAGTCCCAAAAGACGTTCGTTCAGGTCAGCCAGAAATTCCGGCTGGTCAATCAACTTTGCAAGTCGTTCTGTAAGTTCCGGGTATCCGCCGGAGAAGATGGACGTATCGGCAAAGACCATCTCTGCCACGCCCTCTGCCATATCGCGTTCCATATAGCTTAGGGCTTCTGCGTGTTCATGCAGAGCATTGCCACGGGCTGCATCCAGGACAGACTTTGGTGCGTACTCTCCCTGCTGCAGAAGCTGATGGATTCTGCAGCTGACATCTTCCCAGGACAGAAATGCTTTGTTTTTGGGGTCGTTCCGAACCGTATCTCCAACGGCGATCTGCATACCCAACTCATCGAACCAGACTGCATATTTTGTGCCGCCGATCTCAAAGCCCTTGCCGCCCTCGCCATACTCTTCTTTGACGAAAGCAGTATACTCTTCCGGGATCTGTTCGGTCATAAAGTTATAGATAAGGCGGAGCTGGCTTTTGCTTCGATTGCTTCCCGTCCGCAGGATTTCATCCACAACTTCTGCCGGAATCGTGATCTCATCGGCATACTGGGCCTGCATCGGGGCTTCGATTGCCCGAATCTGCTGTTCCACGGTCGGCAGACTGGGCAGAGAAAAAGCAGAGGCAATTTCTTCCTCTGCTTCGCTCAAATCCTGTTCGGTTGTGTCAGCGGTTAGTTGTACACCAATTCCTTCAGCACGATCTCTTCCGCCATCGCGGTCAGATTGTTCTGATGTGCCACCCATGCCATTTGTTCGGTTTCCTTGTTCGGAGCCGGATACTTCTCGTTCAGGCTCTCGATCAGTTCTTCCATCCGGTTCTCCGCCTGCTCGTCGATCTGCGCCAGATGCTGATTCAGCCTGCCGCTCATCAGCATACTCTGATACCAGTTCTTCTTGTTTTCCCTCAGATAAGTCCTGCGCAGCATCCCGTACTTCCCAGTGCTCATCGGCTCGTCCTGTACGGTCAGGTTCGGAAACAGGTAGTCCCCCTTGCGGTGATAAGTCAGTTCCATACGGTTTTCCTCCTTCAGTGATGTTCGTTTCAGTTTCACGCTTTAATGTGCTAAAGTCCGTACTGGTATTATACAAGCTGTCGGCAGTTTTTGCAAGATGTTCTGTGACTTCTTTTCGGTAAATTTTCTGCATTTCCCGTCCGATGTCACGGAGAACCGCTTCAGATTGTTCCGAAACAGCATTGCCCAGGAACGTCAAAACCGGAAGCTGGTTGAAATCCACAATACGGATAAAATCCTCATCTTCCAAAACTTCCAGCGGTTCCTGTTCGCAGCGTCGGGAAAGGGTATAGAAAATACTGTTGGTCATTAACTCCCGGAAACGGACACGGAGGTTATCTTCATCCAGTCCTTCCAGAAAAGTGTCTGCCACCTCATATTCCAGACCATCCATCGCTTCTTCCAGATTTTCAGCGGTCAACTGCTGTGCCAGTTCCATCAGCGCAGCATTCATGCTGTCCGTCTGCGTCAGAGCATAAGTATCTGCCAGATGGTCGAGGATCATCTGCTGGTGTTCCGAATCATCAATGCGCCAGAGGATCGGCGTTCTGCCGCCCTGCACCAGATGCGTGTCCGCAATGTCGAACACATAGCGCAGCTTTGCCCGTGGGCTGGCATCGTCCAAAAGCGCAATGCCTTTTGCGCCACGGTTTACCCAGCGGTTCATTTTCTTGTTCCAGACTTCCAGCTCTGCACAGGCGGTCGCATCAGGACGCTGAGCATGGATCAGCAGAGTATCTTTGAACGAATAGCGGTACAGCCGTGCCGCCACATCCAGATAGTTCATCCAGTCTTTCGGAGAATTGCTTACCCACCGTGCGTTCTGCTGGGCAAGTTCCCGAATATCGTTAAATTTCGCCAATCGTTCCCTCCTTACTTCTTAGCTGGTGTTTTCGGAAATTCAAGACTGTACTGCGCCCTGCCATTTTCTATTGCCATAACAAGGTCTGCGGCAAAGGTCTTGTCCTTTTTGGCAGAGTAGAAGTCTTTTGCATAGGTACGTCCTTTCTTCAAAAGGTCAGTTGCCATCTTCTTTGTGAGCGTCTTTTTCATGCCGGAAAGGTATTTACTTTCTTTCCAGAGGGCAAATTTACAGTCCCGGTCAGAGCAATAGAAATTCAGCTTGCCTTCACAGACGGGCTTTCCACATACCGGGCAGTTCCCGATAGATACCTTATTATAAGTAGTCGATTCCTGTACGGTCGGAATCTGCCGGAGGTCTGCCAACATCTTATCCAAAAGTCCGTTGATTCCCTGCATGAAGTTGGCGGGCTTTATTTCGCCCTGTTCCATCCGCAGCAGTTCATTTTCCCACTCAGCGGTCATGCTTGCCGATTTCAGGTAATCCGGGATATTTGCGATTGCCGTAACCCCCTCTGCACTGGGAAGAATCTGCTTGCCTTTGCGTTCCACATAGCCGGAAGATACCAGCTTTTCCAGAATCGCTGCACGGGTCGCAGGTGTTCCCAGTCCTTTCTTTTCCGTGTCTTTTTCAAACTCCTTGTTGCCTGCGCTTTCCATTGCAGAAAGCAGGGTGTCTTCGGTAAATGCTTTCGGCGGAGATGTAAAGCCCTGCGTTTTCTCCGCGCTCACCACAGGAATCACCTCGCCCTGTTCCAGTTTCTTGGGGAATGCCATATCCTTGCTTTTTTCCTGTTCTGCAAACGGAACAGGCATTGCGGTATGTCCCGCCTGCAAGACATTTTTGTATTTTGCAGTGAATTTCCTGTCCTGACAGCATACTGTTACCAGAACATCTTCATAGATGTATGGCGGCTGTACTGCCTGTTGCATCTTCCAGACGATGAGAGCAAAGACCTTTTCCTTATCCCCGGACAGGCTGTTTGACCCACGCTTGCAGCTTTCCAGTGTCGGCAGAATCGCATGGTGGTCAGTGACCTTTTTGTTATTGACCACCTGCTTTACTCCATCTGCTTCGCCGCCATAGTGTTTGAGCAAATCTGCCATGGTCTGCTGCATATCTTCCGTGATGTACTGGCTGTCCGTTCGCGGGTATGTCACCAGCTTTTCTTCGTACAATTCCTGTACGATCTTCAAAGTCTGACTGGCGGTAAAACCATAATAGCGGTTAGCTTCTCGCTGCAAGGTCGTTAAGTCATACAGCTTCGGCGCAGACTGTTCTTTCCGTTTGCGCTCGATGCTGCCAACTACGGCACACTGTCCATCACAAGCTGCCTGCATGGTATCCGCATCCTGCTCCTGTGCCATCCGTTCCGATTCTGCCACGATGCCATTTCCTGTGATTTCTACTTTGTAATACGGCTCTTTCACAAAGTTCTGGATTTTGTTCTGCCGTTCCGTCAGCATTGCCAGTGTCGGAGTCTGCACCCGTCCAATGGTCTGCCGCCTGCCGTATTTCTTGGTAAAAGCCCGTGTGCCGTTCATACCAATCAGCCAGTCTGCCTTTGCCCTGCACTCCGAAGCGGTAAACAGGTTGTCATACTCTGCGCCATCCTTTAAGGAATCAAAGCCCTGCTGGATAGCGGAATCTTCCATGCTGCTAATCCACAGTCGTTTGACCGGGAGTTTGCTGCCTGCCAGACCGTACACACGGCGAAAGATTGCTTCGCCCTCACGCCCTGCGTCTGTAGGATAGTTCTCGGAGGTGACTTTTCTGACTTTGTTACTCGATGGCATCCAATGGGCCGATAAAGCGGTAGAAAATCTGGATTTTCTGGACGTATTCGCCATCGACCTTTTCCGCTTTGGATACCAGAATCTTGTCAATCAGCTGATGCAGAATCTTATAGTTCAGTTCGGTGATGCCAGCGTACTTGCTGACTTCATCAATAAAATCCTGAATCTTGTCCAGCTGATCGTGTTCAGCACGGCCTTCCCGCTCGTACTGCTCAATCTTCTCGGTCAGTTCAGCCTGTTCTTTGTCGTAGCGATCTGCAAGCATTTGAAAACGTTTCTCCGGGAGAAGTCCCTTTGATACGTCCTCATAAAGTTTTGCATACAGGTCTTCGATTTCTGCGATTCGTGCTTTACACTGCTTCAAATCCCGTTTGTGCTGCGCCCGGTCAGAGGACACCCGGAGGTGCATCTGATTTGCAATCTTCTTCACAAGGGCTTCCCGATTGCTCACAGCGGCCTTTGCGTGTGCCTGAATGTCCGCAAAGACAGCTTCATGCAGAACACGTGCTTCCAAATTATGAGAGTCACAGGCTTTCGCACCATATTTCCGATAAGTGCTGCAACAATAAAAGGTCTGATCCAGAACACTGTTGCGTTTGCGCCTGTGCTCGACCTTGACTAACATCGTTCTGCCGCAGTCTGCACAGCGGACGATGCCCTTGAAGATATTGTCGTAGTCGGTCTTATCACACATAAAACAACCGGAACGGCTGTAAAGGATTCGCTGCACGTTTTCCCAGCGGTCTTGTGGGATGATTGCTTCATGTGTATTCGGAACGATAGCGCGTTCTTCAAACGGAATATAACGCCGCTTTTTGGATTTCATGGACACGGTGGGCTTGGCTTCGTAGATGATGTGTCCGGCGTAGACTGGGCTGTGCAGAACCTGACTGATATAGGCACTGTCCCAATCATACATCTTTTCATCATCAATAAAGCGGCCAAACATCTCTTTCTTGTAGTAACACGGCTTCAAGACTTTTTCATCGTGGAGCCGCTTGGCGATGCGGTGAAGCCCCAGCCCTTCCTCTGCCATTGAATAGATGTACTCAACAACGGGGGCGGTGTTCGGGTCGATCACAAGGTGATTGTGGTCGGCAGGGTCTTTCTGGTAGCCAAACGGTGCGCCGCTGGAGATATACTTTCCGCTTTTCTTGCGTGTCCGAAGGGCACTCTTGATCTTTCGGGAAGTGTCTTTGGCGTACATTTCATTGATGATGTTTCGGAACGGGGCAATATCCATCTGAGATTGCTCGTTGGAATCATAACCATCGTTGATTGCAATATAGCGGACACCGTGTTCAGGAAAGAAGATTTCCATATACGTTCCGGTTTCGATGTGGTTGCGTCCAAGTCGGGACTGGTCTTTGGTAATGACTGTTGCCACCTTTCCTTCCCGGATATCATCCAGAAGTTCCTGAAAGGCAGGGCGGTCAGAGTTCGTACCGCTGTAACCATCATCAACATAGTACTGGCAATTCCCGAAACCGTTGCGTGTGGCATACTCCATAAGCATCGCCTTTTGAGTGCGGATGCTCAGGCTTTCGCTGTTTGAACCGTCATCTTTTGACAGTCGGCAGTATAAAGCAGTTACTTTTTTGTCCTTTTCCATGTGTACCTCCATAATGGAAAAGAGACCTCATCAATCACATTGTAGCGGATGCTGCGTGATGATGCAAGCCCTTTTCCGCAGTAAAACGTCCAATTAGCCAGCGGCGAGATACGATTCGGCAGTTTTACGAATTTCTTCTTCCGCAAGCCGCTGAAAAAGCGTATTCATCGGCACATTGCCGATATAATGGCGTTCCACGATCAGGCGCACGGACTTCGGACTTCTCGGCGCACGTTTGCGTGTGGTGGCTTTCTTCTCAGATTTTTCTTTGTTCAAGGGCAGACCTCCTCATTCATGTGGTGCAAATACGGAAAGGAATGGATGGATTCTATTCGTTTTTCTCTTTTTGTTTTATTACGTTGGTTAGGTGAAAGTTTTCTTCGATACAGTCTTAAAGGCTACTATACTGCATAGGAAAAATCTCTTTTGCAGATGCCATTAAGAATCTGCATCACAGAATCGTGATTTTGGCGGTTCTAGAATCGTGAAAAACGCAGAACTATTCAACATTTGGAATTTTCACAAAGATGTGATTGGGCGAAGAAAACCGCGTTCGTCTGCGCTCAATCAATCCCGCAGCGTCCAATTCCTTAAGCGCACTGGAAACACTGACAGTGCTGCGCCCTAGCTGCTCAGCCAAAGAGCAAATCGTAAAAATGACAAACACGAAACCACGTTCATCTATCCAGAGATTTTTCTGCGAGAACGTGGCACGGTCGAGCAGCAGCACATAAGTCATTTTTGCAGTCTGGCTCAGGTCAAGTTCCAAAAGGAAGCGTGGGTATGGGAGAAACGGCGGCAGCAGAGTTTGCGTGGTAAGATATTCTGAAATGTTGATCACCTCCAGCTGAAGCAGAAATCAGGAACAAAAGTATGTAACGAGAATTGGTGGGTTCCAATTCTCCAGTCGCAGAAAAGCACGAAACAAGTGCTCAACTGCGTTAATAAGTTAAGGTCTCCCATATTGGTCCTCGACTTCCCTAGGAGTGGG
>ENA-OYYB01000554-OYYB01000554.1-human-gut-metagenome-genome-assembly--contig:-NODE-554-length-21446-cov-27.385068_pt1 | contig 21446 bp, 14 predicted proteins | sample MGYA00244059_ERZ653440 | MGnify/ENA primary metagenome ERZ653440 (study PRJEB26926, sample SAMN06164994) | human gut metagenome | biome: ENVO:00009003; feature: ENVO:2100002; material: ENVO:00002003... | reverse complement strand
TGGTTTTAGTTACCCTATGCGAGGGAAATCATTATCCTTTTATAGAGGAAAGATATAAAAAATCTTATATAAATAGGTATAGAAATCATTAAAAAAGGTTCATTAATCGTTAAAAATACACTTATTTGTCAGTTTTTGCACTATTTTCGCCTAAAAAGTGTGATATGAGAGCTTTAAATATGATGATAGAAATGGAATAAAGTGATTGTTATGGGATGCGATTATTTACATGAAAAATGAATTCTCATGGTTCTTTTGTCGAAAGTGATTTCCGGGGTGTCTAAGAAGTGGGAGAGTGCACCCTTGTCTGCCAATTCCTGGGGAGTTCCTACGGATAAGACGGAATTGCTTTCTCTTTTCTTGTCATGATGATCTTCTTCGTTGTGATTTTCTGTTTCCTCCTGATTGGCTGAAAGTTTCTCCATGAGCCAAATCTTGTCTGCCAGTTGCAGGGCGATTTCTACATCATGAGTAGAAATGAGGATAGACTTCTGGAGTTGATGGGCCAGTCGCTTGAGCATGAGTAGGGTTTCCACCTTGCTTGGAAAATCAAGAAAGGCGGTTGGTTCGTCCAGCAGGATAATGGGGGTCTGCTGGGCTAAGGCTTTGGCTATCATTACTTTCTGGCGTTCTCCATCGCTTAAAGTATTGAATATGCGACCTCTGAGGTGTTGGATTCCTACTTCATGAATAGCTTCATCCATTATCTTCTGGTCTTCCTGAGAGAGTGAACCCCAGAAATTAGAATAAGGAGAGCGCCCCAGACCGATGATTTCTTCTACCTTCAGATGGATGTCGTCCATTTGGGCGGTTAGAACTACGCTGATGGATTTTGCCAGTTGCTTTTGGGAAAACATGCTGACGGATAGGAGATGGTCTGATTCTGAAGTTTCCGATAAGATAATGTCTCCTTCCAAAGGCGGTTGGAAGGCTGAGAGTGTACGTAGCAAGGTTGATTTACCGGTACCATTCGCACCTATCAGACAGGTGAGTTCGCCACTTTGCAGAGAGGCGTTGATATTTTGGGCTACTATTCGATTCTGACCGCTCGAATGATAGCCGATAGTTGTATTTTTTAGAATGATAGTTTTCTTCATCTCGCTTCTTTGACTTTATGAAATAACCTTCTCGTTTTTTGTGCTCTCAAGTGCAAAATTACGACTTTTGATTTGATAATAGCCACACTCGGGATAAAAATAACCAACTTTAACGCATTCGTTTCGATTGATGCTAAGCCATTTTATCTCATGGACATCCATAGCTTATTTTATAAAGTTTAAAAGTTTATTTCATAAAAATCCGAATCTTTCAAATAATAATTCCCCCAAAAATGCGTTTTATTTCTATATATAACTTATATGAAGAGTAAAATATATAACTTATTTGAAAAGTAAAGAATCAAAAATGGAACAAACTTCTCCTATACAGGCTTTATTGCAGCAACGCACTCTTCTTCAGTTGGAGTATTATACTGAAAAGGAGGCTTTTCGCAAACTGACGGAACAAATCGGCATGCGACGCAAGGTGAAACGTGGTGACGCTTGGTTTCCACTACGTATAGGCAAAAGCTTCTATAATTCGCTCAATCAAAAATCCATAGAGGTGTTCCGTACCTCCGACGAAGAGATTGACCACAATTTTGAGTTCGGACGACCTGTCATGTTCTTTCAGGTCAAGAATCATCCAGGGGAAATTTCTTCCCATGCTTCATTCAAAAGTTCAGCTTCTTCCTCTCAGGGTGCAATGTCCTCATCTCAAAACGCAGCGTCTTCGTCTCAAGGTGCAGCGTCTTCCTCTTCTGCTTCCAATCCCAAGAGCATTAAATATTTCTCCTTTACCGGTACGGTCAGCTATGTGGATGGTGACAGAATGGTGATTAATGTGCCTGATTCTGTTTCCTTGCTCGACTTGCAGACAGAAGAACCTATCGGCGTGCAGTTGTCCTTCGATGAAACGAGTTATAAACTGATGTTTGAAGCGCTCGACCGTACGATGAAGGCAAAGAATAACCGTCTGGCTTATCTGCGAGATCTTTTCTATTCTCATCAGAAAGCAGGCAGGTTTTCCTTTGAACCCATGAAGTTCCCTTGGCTTAATCCTACCCAGGAAAGAGCCGTGAACGAGGTGCTCTGGGCGAAGGATGTGGCCATCGTGCATGGACCTCCGGGAACGGGAAAGACGACGACTCTGGTAGAAGCCATTAATGAAACCCTGATGAGGGAGAGCCAGGTATTAGTGTGTGCACAGAGCAATATGGCGGTGGACTGGATTTCTGAAAAACTCGTGGATAGAGGCATCAACGTGCTTCGCATCGGCAATCCGACAAGGGTCAACGACAAGATGCTCGGTTTTACCTATGAGCGTCGTTTTGAAAGCCATCCTGATTATCCGCAACTCTGGGCGATACGCAAGGCTATCCGCGAATTGCGCTCCAACCGCAAGAAAGGAAGCGAGAGTTTTCATCAGAAGATGGACAGACTGAGAAGCCGTGCTGCCGAGATAGAAATCCGTATTAATGCAGAACTCTTTGGCGAGGCACGTGTCATCGCCTGCACGCTTGTGGGTTCCGCTCACCGTCTGCTGGAAGGCATGAAGTTCGGCACCCTCTTTATCGACGAGGCTGCACAGGCATTAGAGGCAGCCTGTTGGATTCCGATGAGAAGAGCCAGCAGGGTGATCTTAGCGGGCGACCATTGTCAGCTGCCGCCTACGGTGAAGAGCATCGCTGCGTTGAGAGCTGGACTGGGTAAAACCTTGATGGAGCGTATTGCGGAAAACAAGCCGGAGGTAGTGACCCTCTTGAAGATACAGTACCGCATGAACGAGGATATCATGCGATTCTCCAGCGACTGGTTTTATGGAGGTCAGGTGGAGAGTGCGCCGCAAATCAAATATCGCAGCATTCTCGATTTCGACCATCCGATAACGTGGATTGATACTTCAAACGAGGAGAATCAGATAACGATAGAAGGAGAAGATGCTCCTGAGGATTCTGCTTCCACATCATCTTCTTCTGCAGCCAATCAAAATTCTGATTTGAACTTCAAGGAACAATTCGTGGGCGAAAGTTACGGCCGTATCAACAAGGCGGAAGCTGAACTTACCCTCCTGACCTTAGCTGAATACTTTACCAAGATAGGCAAGCAACGTGTGTTGGGCGATAGTATCGACGTAGGCATCATTTCGCCTTACCGTGCCCAGGTGCAGTATCTCAAGAAACTCATCAAGAAGTATGAGTTCTTCAAGCCTTACCGCCGTCTCATCAGCGTCAACACGGTGGATGGTTTCCAGGGACAGGAGCGCGACGTGATCCTCATCTCCCTGGTTCGTTCCAACGATGAAGGCCAGATCGGATTCCTGAAAGACCTTCGCCGCATGAATGTGGCGATGACAAGAGCCCGCATGAAGCTCATCATCCTGGGCAATAAGGACACGATGACGAAGCATCCTTTCTACAAGAAACTGTGGGAGTATGTGGAGGGACTCAATAATGATGAATAAGACAAGGTTCGTGTAAAAAAGTGTATGCATACGATGAAAGTTCGTGTAAAAAAGTGTTGAAAACATTTGAAAGTTCGTGTAAAAAAGTGTATCTTTGCAACCGGCAGAGCTGTTTAAACATCATAACAGCAAGTTATTAACATCATTAACAACTTCAAAATGTATGTAAGGATGAAAAGAACGATCATAGAACAATTAAAAGCATGGAAAGAGAGCCTTTACAGAAAGCCCTTAATCTTATCAGGAGCAAGACAAGTAGGCAAGACTTATATCCTCCAGGAGTTTGGGAAACAGGAATATGACCACGTTGCCTACATCAACTGTGATGGAAACTCTGAGATTGCCAACATATTTGCAGAAGATTATGATATGAAGCGAGTCCTAATGGTTATCGGAGCCATTAGCAAACAGCCTATAATCCCTGGCAAAACGCTTATCATTCTGGATGAAATACAAGAACTTCACAAGGGACTTTCTTCGCTGAAGTATTTCTGTGAAAATGCACCAGAATACCATGTGGCTGTAGCAGGTTCACTTTTAGGCGTTGCCATGCACCAAGGAGAATCCGCCCCAGTGGGAAAGGTTGATATCATTCGACTCTACCCTATGTCTTTCGAAGAGTTTCTTATGGCAAAAGACGAAGAACAGTTGCTGAACATATTGAAAAGTAAAGACTGGAAGACCATCACATTACTTCATGATAAACTCATCAAGATATTAAGAGAATATTATTTTGTAGGGGGAATGCCTGAGGCTGTGAAAACTTATCTTGCAACTAACGATGCAAATCTCGTCAGACAGGTTCAGAACAACATTCTCACCATTTATCGTAGTGACATGTCGAAGCATGTCAGCCCAAATGAAGCCACTCGCATCAGCATGGTTTGGCAATCCATCCCTTCCCAGCTTGCCAAGGAAAACAAGAAGTTCATCTATGGAGCGGTGAGAAGCGGAGCACGAGCCAAGGATTTTGAGATGGCAATACAATGGCTGGTGGATGCAGGTCTCACTTATCGCATTTCCCGAGTAAGAGAAGTTGGAATGCCTTTGAAGTTTTACGAAGACCTCAATGCCTTCAAGCTGTTTCTCCTGGATGTCGGCCTCCTGGGTGCGCTGAGCGAGATGGAACCTGCCCAAATGCTCATCTCCAACAAAGCCATGACGGAGAGCAAGGGGGCGTTCACGGAAAACTACGTCCTTACCCAGCTATTATGTCAACAGGACATTTTCACCTATTATTATAGTAGGGAAGACGCTCGCTTGGAGATAGACTTCCTTGCCCAGCACCAAGGGGTGATAACTCCGATAGAGGTAAAAGCGGAAGAGAACCTGCGTTCCAAGTCACTTCGCGCCTTCTTTGACGCCCATCCCGACTTGCGAGCCATCCGCTTCTCCATGTCGCCATACAAGGAGCAAGAGTGGATGAAGAATGTTCCATTGTACGGGGTAGAGGAGAGTTTTTAGGAACTCTTCTCACAATACTCCTTGAACTTTGCCTTAGTCATGGCAATACCAATGAGTCTATTAGATAACACAACAATAACAACAAAATAAAAAATATGTTACAACGAGATTATATCCAGCGGTTGATCCGCGAGTTTATGGCGGCACTCGAAAGAATGCTCGAAAAGAAAGAGGTGGAGGTGAGACGTGAGAAAATCAAGGAACTCTACGACCAATACGTGGGACCTTACGCCTTCTACAGTATCGCCACCATCGAGGATGTGATGAAGGCAATGGCAGGAATTGCCGACGAGGAGAAGCGACTCTCCAAGATGGACATGCTTGCCGAACTCTACTATCACGAGGCTGACATGGTGGGGCAGCCCGCAAGAGATGAACTCCTGAACAAGGCGTTCATGCTCTTTGATTATGTGGAAGCCCACGGAGATACGTTCTCTATCGAGCGCCGCAACAAAATGGCAGAAATCAAACAGAAAATAGGAGATGCACTCAACTAATGACATGACTGTTGGCTCGCCTTTGCGAGCCATCATCAAATTTGCAATTCCACTTATCTTGGGTTACATCCTCCAGCAGATGTACCTCATCATCGATGCCGCCATCGTGGGAAGATGGATTGGCGTGGGGGCTCTTGCGGCTGTTGGCGCATCCAGCTCCATCATGTTTCTCATCATGGGTTTCTGCAACGGCTCCTGTGCCGGTTTTGCCATCCCTATCGCCCAGGCTTTCGGTGCCGGGGATTATGCCAAGATGCGGGCTTACGTAAGCAACAGCATCCGCATCGCCGTGGTGTTTGCCGTGGTCATCACCTTCCTTTCCTGCATCTTCTGCGGAAAGATTCTGCACCTGGTGAATACGCCGAAGGAGGTGTTCGATGATGCCTATATCTTCCTGATGCTGCAGTTTGCGGCGATTCCTTTTACCATCGCCTACAATCTGCTTTCCGGTCAAATCCGCGCCTTAGGCAACTCGAAGCAGCCTTTCTATTTCCTCATTACCGCTTCCGTTATCAACATTATTCTTGATGCCATTCTCATTTTCGGCATGGGGTTAGGCGTAGAGGGTGCGGGCATTGCCACCTGGATTTCGCAGGGAATCTCCATGCTGCTCTGTATCTGGTTTATCAAAAAGAAGATGCAGATTCTGATTCCGAAGGGTGAGGAAAGGACTTTTGATAACAAGAAGATTAGCATTCTGCTGAACAATGGTGTTCCGATGGGTCTGCAGTTCTCCATTACCGCCATCGGTCTCATCATGCTTCAGAGCGCCAACAACGCTTTGGGAACGGTTTATGTGGCTGCATTCACAGCCTCGGTACGCATCAAATATCTCTTTACCTGCGTATTCGAGAACATCGGCGTGGCGATGGCCACCTATTGCGGTCAGAACTTAGGCGCCCAGAAATTGGAGCGAATCGGACAGGGCGTAAGAGCTGCCATCAAGATGATGCTGGTTTATTTCGTCTTCACCTTCCTGCTCATCTATCCGTTTGCCGATGAGATGATGATGCTCTTTGTGGATAAGGGCGAAACGGAAGTGGTGACTTATGCTGCCCAGTTTATGCGTATCGCCAACTATTTCTATCCTTGCATAGGTTTGCTCACCATCCTGAGATACAGCATCCAGGGCTTGGGTTACAGCAATCTCTCGCTGCTGAGTGGCGTAATGGAAATGATAGCGAGATGCGGTGTGAGTCTCTGGCTGGTACCTGTCCTGGCGTGGACGGGAGTCTGCATCGGCGACCCTGTGTCGTGGATCATGGCAGATATCTTCCTCATTCCCGCCTTCCTGTGGCTTTATAAGCATCTGAAGAAGGAGAATGCTGGTGCATTTAAGTAAAAAGCGTCTTCGGTTTTCCCGAGATTATAAATAAGCAAAAGGCTGAACTTCCTAACCCGAAGTTCAGCCTTTTTGTCTGTTATCAGTATTCCTGATACACTTTTTATCGTTTATAGACGACAAAAATGCATCAATTCTATCGTTTATAGACGACAAGCATCATTTTTTCAACGCAATCTACGTGTCTTATATGTGAAAAAGTTGCTTTGGGCTTTGGGCTTTCCGTTTTGACCGCTGACGATTGGTTCTGTCCGTTATAGAACTACTTGCAAAAAATAATCTTTCTAACTGGGAAAATAAAAAATTCCAGTTAGGAAAATAAAAATCTCTAATTGGGAAAATAATCGGGATGAAAATGGCTCAAAACAGGCAGCTGAGACTCATTTTCTGCTTTTTCCGGCTCTAAATCGGCAGACAATCTCAGTTATCTCGCTTTTGCTTGCATTTTTTAGGAGAAGATATTTTTTTTTTGATGTATTTCAGCAAGCTTTCTATCTACTTTAAAGCCAAAGACTAAGCTATTTTGTGGTTTTCGGGAGACCAGAAAAGAGTATTTTTATAAAGTCTTTGGAATGATTGGCAAATTAATTGGAACGCCACTTTTTTTCATTAACTATCTGATAATAAGCCTTTTAGAAGAAAGCAGATTAGAAAATCTTCCAGATTCCAAATCTTCCAATTATTTTTTCTGCATATCCCTCCTACCTCTATTTTTATATATATTTATATGTATTATATATATAATTAACTAATAATCAATAAGTTATATAATACAAAGAAGTAAAGAAGAAGGACAAACGAAAGATGCATACCCTCTTAAAATTAATTGGAAGAACTGGAATCTGGAAGATTCAGCAGCTTAATTGGAACGCTATGATTTCATTAACTATCTGATATAGAGCTTTTTAGAGAAAAAAGCGTTCCTGTTCCAGTTGTTCCAATTAATTTTTCAGCATATCTCTCATATCCCTTTTTATATATATATTTATATATATTATATATATAATTAATAATCAATAAGTTATATAATATAAAGAAGTAAAGAAGAAGGACAAGTGGAAAATTCAAACCCACTCAAAATTAATTGGAACAACTGGAACAATTGGAACAACTGGAATAGCAGGAGCGCAGCCAACTGGAGCAAGCTAATTGGAACGCAGCCCCCAGGGAAATCCCCCTCTTCTCTAGAAGGCAAGTCTAATCCATTTGCTTTTCACCTTAGGAACAGAAAATCATAGGAAAAACATTAATTTTCCTTAAACAAGCCGTTTCCAGGATTATTTCAAAGTATAGTTAGAAATATTTTCGTATTTTTGCAAAGTACACTTTAAAATATTTCTGTATGGACAAGCAAATTATCAAAAATATCATCATCGAGAAGCAAATAGCCATCCCGAACTACAAACTGGTTCACCGAGATTTCCTTTTCGGCGATAAGTCGAATTATATTCTCGTAGGTATCAGACGAGCAGGAAAATCCTACTTACTGTATCAGGATATTCAGACCAGACTCAACAGAGGAGAACAGTCGGCCCAAGATATTCTCTACATCAACTTTGAGGATGAGCGCTTGTCACCCCTCAAGGCAGAAGAACTGGGCACTATACTGGATTCCTACATGGAACTATATCCGGGCAAACAGCCCTTCGTCTATCTTGATGAGATTCAGAATATAGAAGGTTGGGAGAAATTTGCCCGCCGCCTGGCTGATTCCCAATATCGCGTGATGATTACAGGCAGCAACGCCAAGATGCTGGGCAAGAAAATGTATTCTACACTTGGAGGAAGATACATTCCGAAGGAAATCTTTCCTTTTTCCTTTGCAGAATACCTAACCTATCATCAAGTGGAACCAGGTGAAAACTGGGAATACAACCAGCAGATAAAATCAATAATATCCAACTATTTTGATTCCTACTTTTACGAAGGGGGAATAGCTGAATCGTTTGAGCAACCCGACAAGCGGGAATATCTCAATGCTCTGTATCAGAAAATTCTGATTGGCGACATCGTGGAGAAAAACAGCATTCGCAATTCAAAAATATTCCGCTTTCTGGCTAAAAAACTTGCCGATAGCGTGATGCAGCCTTCATCCCTGACCAGATTGCAACACATGGTGAAATCTACCGGAGACACCATCAGTTTGCCAGCCCTAAAGGATTACCTGGAATACATGCAAGATGCGTATCTCTTCTTCCCGATTCCGAATTTGGTTTCACCTATGACAGAACAGGCAACACTTCAAAAAAGATACGTTGCCGATAATGGAATACTCAATCTCTTTTTGTTTCAGGGAGAAACGAAGCTGTTGGAGAATATGGTGGCGATAGAACTGAACAGAAGATTCAGAAACACGACAGAAGAAACCTTGCTCTATTATTTCAACAAGAACGTAGAGATAGATTTCTGCGTTCCTTCTGCCCAGTTGGCCATCCAGGTATCTTACAATCTGAATGATGAGGCAATCTACGAGCGAGAAGTAGGAGGACTGATTAAATTTCTGAAAGCCTTTCCAGGCTATCACGGCTACATCATCACCCGTGATTACCAGACCCAAATAATGGCATATGGCTATACGATAGAGGTAGTACCTATCTGGAAATGGCTACTGCAAGACAACAACTAGAGCTTTAGAACAAGAAAAGGGGCAAGACCATGGCTCAAAGCACCATGATCTTGCCCTTTTCTATCTTGATTCTTGCCCCCCTCTTTGGACTTTCAGCTCGTTTTTAACCATACGGTTCGAAATATTTCCTCAAAATACATAAAATAAAAACTTGCTGTCCCACGAATTGACACAAGTGCAAACTAACTTTGCACACAGAAAACAAAATAGCAAAGTTATGAAAAGAAAAAAGTTATTTTTCAAGGAATGTCATCTCGCAGGTCGCCAATATCATGATGCCAATGAAGTTTGGGAAGAGTTGAAGGTCGGCACTCTGCTTGAATTACAAAGAGACCAAGAGAACCCATACGACAAGAATGCAGTCGCTGTGGTTTACTCAAAGGTGGCAGATAACAACGAGAAAGAGGAATATCTGCTGGGCTATCTTCCTCGCACTTCCAATACAGAGATTGCCCAATTATTGGAAATGGGGTGGGCATCTATCTTTGAATGCCGCATCAGCAAAATCAACGAAGATGCTCATTACGAGAACCAAATTCGCTTGACCATTCGCATCAAGCAAAACCAACAAGCACAGAATTGTGTCGAAAGCTAACCCTAATATCGGGCCAGGCCGTAGGGACCTGTATGGTGCGGCGTGGCCTTGACCTTTCTGTGCTTTCCTACAAAGGGACAGGATACGCCTCTCACACGTCGGTCTTCGGATGCAGGCTTCGGGAGGATTTCCTGTCCCTTTTCTTATTTACGAAATAATCAGCAGCTTATACTATTATCTTTTCATGACGATTTTAAGCACTTTTTCTTGATGCTCATTCATATCATCCACATTCCATTCCAATCCAAAAGGACGTTTAGCCGTCTCATTCTTAATCCCATCATCATAATTGTCTTGACATATTTGCAACATGATTCTGAACTTTAGAGATGCTGTACTTACTTGATTTGACTTTGAATCCAAATAACGGTTTTTCTTATCAATTGGATTCCAGTCTGAACCGGAGCTATTAGCTTCGGAACCAATCATGGCAAAGTTTCCAAAACAATTGATGTCTTCTGAGCTGATAGGTTTATCACTACCAGCCTTAGCCTGAGGATAATAATGTTCAAGGCTCTTACGAGTTCGAGAGAAATAGAAGTTATTAAATACCTCTAATTCAAAATCACTACATCCCAAATTTTGAAAGAATCCGATACGTTTTGCATCTCCTTTCTTAGCTTTTTCTCCACGTAGCTCTTCCGCATACTTTCTCCATATTTTATAGTCTGTATAATCAAACACATAGAGAGGTATATTGGGCGCTCCCTTAGGATAGATGCGCTTAAAGTCTCGTTCTGCATTTTCCAGTTCTACATTCAGATGTCCATTTCGTATCATCGTGTCATCAAAGCTATTAGGCTTTGGCTGGTTTCTTTCATTGAGTTTTTCCGCATTCAGATACACATCAAAGAAATACTTATCAGCCAAATCTCTCATAAAGACGAGATAATCACTAATATTATCGCTCTCAAACAAATGATACAGACAATAGAACAGGTAGTTCTTGCGTTGCTTCGCCGTAAAAGTCACCTCGAACATAGATAGCAACTGTACCAGCTCTGCCTGCACAGGTTTGTCTTCCGACAAATCCTTCAGATAGACAGTATTTCCATTTTTATAGTAACGCTGTAATTTCCACGGATTTTCAGAAATACGGTCCTCGCCGAGCGTATGATGAACCACATAATTATCCAAGAAATACTTAGCCTTCAACAGATTATAAGCAAACCGCTTTACGAAATCAGCCGTGATGTTTATCTTCTCAAACTCATGAAGCAGTTCCTTGTCATCAAGAGATAATTTCAAAGGATCAAATCCTTGTTCCTTCATCCTCGTAATCTTCAACACAATCAAGAGGAAATTAGGAAAGTCTATGATTGGTTGAAATCTATCATTTTCATCTAACGTCGTACTCTGGGGCACTGGCTTAACAGGAGTATCCAACAACTCTGCAATCGTTTTTCTACCCAAAGAATTACCAGCATTAGCTGGCATATCGGCGAAAGTATCAAACGACTCTAAGACGAAACTATCCATGTTCTCACCAAAAACAGTTTTCATATCTGACATCTTTTGCTGAACGTAAAAGCACATATCACTACATGCTTCCCAGATACGGCTGAACTTTTCCATTGAGGTATTATCCCCGATAAATTGCTCACTCAATTTTGCCTTAACAATCTCATGCTTCTCCAGCTGTTCGCCACGAGAGTTCATCACCTCAAAATAATGGTTCAAATCCACATCCTTCGGCACTCGATAATGTATGATATGGACATGATTCAAGAAATACTCTTTGAATTTATCCACATCAGTTTGAGCCAAACCAACAATCTCATTCAATCCTGCTTTTGCGGACTCGAAGCCATTCTTGATACCAAGGTCAGGCATCTCACTAAGATCCTCTTTCTCTCCACGCCCTGATAATGCCTCTATCGTCGAAGCTGAAGCTTTTCGTGCCGAATAAGTCAAGCGATTATAAATGTCATGCTCTCCCAAAGCTCTAAGTATGATGTAAATCGTAGTCAAACGCTGTTGACCATCTATCACCTCATATTTGTTCTCATCACGCTTATAAGTGACAAGAGTCCCTATGTAATAAACCGTTTTGCCCATATCCATAGAATCATGGACATCTTTTATCAAAGCATAGATTTCATCTCGTTCCCACGCATAGTTACGCTGGTAGATAGGAATTACGTATGTAATAGGTGCTCCGTGATTATCGCAATAGATTTCCTTGATAGAACACTCTTTCAAAATACTTTTCAAATCTTTCATTGTCTTCTACTATTTATAAAAAACGATTAACATTAAAGAAATGGAGATAATTAAGATAGACTCCATCGCCATCATGCCCATCCAAATTCTTGGCATTTATTCTGCCATTCTTTTTTCCATCCTTTATGTCGCTATCAGACAAAGGGGTTAGCTTATCTGCTAACACGCTGAGTAATGTAGTGGGAGTATCCTGCCTGGCTATCAACTTGTACATATTAAATGAATTCTTCAAATTCTCATTAGTTTCCATAATGAAATTCTGAGCAGAAAGCCATCCTAAATTTGTATATTGCGCTCTAAGCGAATAAGCCCAAACAAAGGCATAAACGACAAATTGCTCAAACAGTTCCATATCTTCTTTGGTTGGATATGACTCCGGACAAAACCTATCTACATACAGGAGAACCGAAGTATCAAACAGCAACCGAGCAATACCATTGCCTACTCCCTTCTTGAAATAGCGATCTAATGTCTTCACTATAATATTGTCGTTGATATAGAACCCCTCGTACTTGCTGTTATCTCGAATGTCCTTTAGTATGGCATAATAATGCTTCGTATATTCAAAGAAAGGTTTGCCTGCTATAATTGGAGCGTCCAATTGAAATGCATTAATATTGCGAGTTCCAGAAACGAATGGCATAGCAGAAGAATTTACCATATCTGCATAACAATAAGCACTCTTATAGAATTGAGCATAAGGAGTCCGTGCAGAACGAGTAATCCCCTTGAACATGTGGATATTACGTTCATCCAAAACTTCTGCCCTATTGCCATTTACCCATTCTTTGATACGATACAGATAGTTTCCGAAAAAATCTGCCAAACCACTTTGAGATATTTGTTCCCATCCCTTGACGATTCTTTCAACCTCATTCTCCTCTATACCAATCATTTCACGTAAATGATAAGCTTTCAGCAAATCATGTGGATATAGAGCTTTGCCACGAGCATTCTGAGAATCAAAGAACTGAAAGGCTTCAGAAACGTCAGATGTGACAACAACAATAAGTTCACATCTGTTCTCTACAAATTCTTCCAGTCTTCCACACTCCTGTTCCTTTACATAATACTCTTCTTTCTGTTGTTGACTTCCTTTCAAATCAGGTTTGCTGACGCGTCGTTCCAATGCTCGATAATTATTGGATATATTACGGGCATTATACTCATTATCATATAATTCTTGCTGGAGAAAAGCTATATCGTTCTTCCCCAAGGCCCTTAGCAACAAAGAAAACGTAATGATTCTCTGCAAGCCATCAACTATATCATACGAGTCTTGGCTTGATGCTCGATGAAGAATCAGAGTACCTACCCTGTAACTTTCTTTATTTTCATTCATCGCTTCGATAATATCATCAAGCAACTGTATTGCATTACGAGCAGTCCACTTATATGGACGCTGATAGATCGGAATCGACAGATTCACACCATTTATGGGTTCCCCGCCATTCGAAATCGTTTGACGAAGAAGCAAATCACCAATAGTAGTTATAGACAACGTAAGTTTATCCTTTTGGGATTGTTGTTCTACTGATTGTTGCCCAACTATATGTATTTGCGAATTATCGTCTTTCGCCCTATTGATAATGGTAGTATTCTCTATGGTATCTCCCATCGTCCAATACTTATAACCATCAATATGAAGATAAGGAAAATTATATTTCCACCATTGTTGTGGAACACCAAATTCTCTTTGTGACTGCACAAAAAAGACAAATTCCTCATCAGACAAGGCGCATTTATTCCTCACAATGTACTCATGAGGACACGTAGGCATAGTCTTGGCAAAAGTCCATTGACATTTGCCTATCAAACTGCGTAATTTTACTTCATCATAGTTCATATTTTATGAAATTATTTGTTATGACGGCACAAAGATAAGAAAAACTTGTATCAAATCATAGGACAAGTTCTTTTTTAAAAGAAAAAATGTATCATAAATCAATAAAAACGCAAAAATCTCGTTACTTCATGTAGATAAAATTGTATATAACATGAGAACTCAAGCGAAATTCAAAGAATACATTTGGTTGGTAAACACCATCAACAAAGCCCAATCTATTTCTTTTGCAGATATTCAAAAGAAATGGCTTGAAACGGACATGAGCGAAGGAATAGAATTGGCTCGTTCAACCTTCAATCGACACAAAGATGCCATAGAAGACATTTTTGGCATATATATCGAGTGCAACAGAAAAAACGGATATAAATATTCTATTGGAAATCCTGAAGCATTAGAGTCTGACTCCATACAAAACTGGATGTTAGCCACACTTGCATCCAATAATATTATTAGCGAATGTGTATCGCTTCAAGATAGGATCGTGCTTGAAACTGTACCCTATGAAGGCGAAAACCTCAAACTAATCCTTGATGCCATGAAACGAAACATCAAGATAACCATTCTTTACAAGAGGTATGGCAATACAGATATACTATCGAGCCATATTGCATAAAATTGCATAAGCAACGTTGGTATGTATTGGGGCACTTCCATTATACAGAAGCAGAAACCCAAGAAGTAAAGGATTACTATGCTCTATTCTCACTTGACAGAATCAAAAGCATAGAATCCACAGATACCAAATTTGAGATAACTCAAGACTTCAACGCTCAAGATTACTTCAAGGAATATTACGGAGTGCTGATTGGCGACGGAACTTCTGTTGAACGAATTAGGTTTAGAGCTTACGATTACGAACAGTATCGAGTAAAAGACTTACCTCTCCATTCAACTCAAAAAACTATCGCAAAAGGCGACAACTATATGGATTTCGAAATTACCATGCGCCCTACCGTAGATTTCTTTGGATATTTAATGAGCCGGGGAAGCCAATTGAGAATCCTCTCACCAGAATGGTGGCTGAACAGATACACGACTTGCATCGAGATGCAATGAGAATGTATGAAAAATAGAATCTCACTCAAATCCCAATCTTCAGGAAGATAGCACAAAGGTAGTACAATGTTTCAAAATAGAAAAGAGATTTCAGATAAAAAAATAGAAACTTTCCTTTTTAAAAGGAAATAATTGCCGATTTCTTTCCTTTTTAGAAGGAAAGTTTGTATTTTTGCAACCGAAAGTCCCTTGAAAAAGTGGCAGAATAGAGCAAAAAGTCCCTTGAAAAACGTGCACGGCATCAAGAGTAATCATAAATCATTAGGAAACAGATGTTTAAACGAAAAATCGAGAAATATCTCAAAGAATGGAAGAGTGATGAGCACAAACTCTCATTCTTCCCCTCTACATGGCTTTCCTGCTGAAAAACAAATAATCTTCGTTAAAATATCGGAATCCTAAGAATAATCCCGACAGAAATGATTAAATTTGCAAATAAAAACAGAATACTGTAGATAAATGCAGAGGATAACGCATAAGAGAATCAGAATTTCCTGGCTGTTGCTATTGGTTTACCTGCCGATGCTGTTGGTCGTTACGTTTCACCATCATGGTGAAGCGCAGGGAAGTCAGGCTGGTTTCTATTGTGCAGATTGCGCCCATCATATTCATCACGACGGGCATCTGATAGCTCTGCAGAATACCATGCACGACTGTGTGCTCTGCCAATTGCAAAGCACTCCTTATCTGGCTCCATCCCTCGTGGTTTGGGTTGCCCTCGCCGTGCTTCATTTCTCCCCTCGCCGTGCCTACTGCTCTCCTTGCTTGTGTAGGGCGAAGGGGGTAAAATCTACCCGTGCTCCACCTTATTATCTTTTTCACTAATTGTTTTTCTTCTAAAGGATTGATTGTATCTAAACGATGAATCCCGGAAGATTTATCTCTAAACGATGAATCTCAGCAGGATTGTTTCTATACGATTTATCCCAGCTGAATAGTCTCTATATGATTAGTTGCAGGCGAATAGGCTCTGCGCGATGAATCCCAGATGATTTATCTCTAATCGATAGGAAAAAGAATAAAATAAGGTAATAAAAATAAATAATGAGAACAATATTGAAAGCAATATTGCTGATGAGTCTATGCTCATCGGCAACAGCCCCTGCTATGTCAATAAACAGAGCAAATTATGATAAGAAGGAAGCAAACATTCATGAAGAAGAGGCAAACATTCATGAAGAGGAAGCAAGCGATTCTACCAGACACCAGCCGCTGACGGAATCGAGCGTGAAACTGAACGAAGTGGTGGTAACAGGCTTGACGGGCAGCCAGAAACTGAAGCAATCGCCCGCACCCATCTCCTTCGTTTCTGCCCGCCAGCTCGAAATGCAACCTTCTACCAACATCATCGACGCCATCGCCCACCAGCCAGGCGTTTCGCAGATTACCACGGGAAGCGGAATTTCAAAGCCTGTGATCCGTGGCCTGGGCTATAACCGCGTGGTCGTGGTAAACGATGGAATCAGACAGGAAGGGCAGCAATGGGGCGATGAACACGGAATAGAAATTGACCCGGCTTCGGTGCATTCCGTAGAGATTCTGAAAGGTCCGGCAAGTCTCATGTATGGCTCGGATGCGATGGCTGGCGTACTCATCTTCCATTCTGCTCCAACGCTTGCCAAAGGCGACATGAGAGCAAATTTCTCTACCGGTTATCAAACCAACAACGGACTTTTCGATTATTCGCTCAACTTTGCCGGCAACCAGGGCGGATTTGTATGGAACACCCGCTACAGCGGAAAGATGGCGCATGCCTACAAGAACAAATACGATGGTTACGTATTCGGTTCATCTCTCAGAGAGCAGGCATTCTCGCAGCTTCTCGGCTGGAACTACCGCCAGGGGCATTCGCATCTCACACTCGATTATTATCATCTCACTCCGGGCATCGTAGAGGGAGAAAGAGATGAGAAAACGGGCGAACTGGAAATTCCGGATGGCTATGATGCCAAGAGCTATGGCAAGCCAATGCCTTATCAGCAGATTCATCATTACAAGGCTGTACTTGATAATTCCTGGTTCCTGGGCGACGGCAATCTGAAGTTCCTTCTGGGTTATCAGCAGAACCGCCGTCAGGAGTTTGAGGAGGAAGAGAATCCGAAGGAATGCGGACTCGATTTCATGCTCCATACCATGAATTACGACCTGCATTATCTCTCGCCGGAAATGAATGGATGGAAGTTCTCTACGGGCATCAACGGCATGTGGCAGCAATCAATTAACAAGGGAACAGAGTTCCTGATTCCAGCCTATCATCTCTTCGATTACGGCGTGTTTGCCACGGTGAGCAAGAAAATAGGCAAGCTGAATCTGAGTGGCGGAATCAGATATGATCATCGCCACCTGCACAGCGAAGCTTTAAGAGAAGAAGATGATGATACAGATTCGCATCGTTCAGATTGGAATGGTTCTGAATCGAATGGTTCTGAATTGAATGATTCTTTCCGTTTCCAAGCCTTTAAGCGAAGCTTTGTGGGAGTGACCGGAAGCATCGGCTTGGCTTACGAAATCCTGCCCGATTTCAATATCAAGTTGAACTTAGCAAGAGGATTCCGTGCTCCAAATATCAGCGAATTGTCTTCGAATGGCGTGCACGAGGGAACCCAGCGATACGAGTTGGGAAACACCCGTCTGAAGCCAGAGAACAGCTGGCAATTCGACCTTGGTTTGGATTATTCTTCGCCTATCATCTCGGCTTCCCTTTCTCTGTTTGCCAATCGCATCAACCATTATATCTATAGCGAGAAGTTGGCGGATGAGAATGGACAGCCTGTCCTCATCGACGAAACGCCAGCCTATCAGTTTACATCGGGCGACGCCCGCATCTTAGGTGGTGAGGCGAGCATCGACATCCACCCTGTGGAGCATCTTCATTTCTGCAACACCTTCTCGTATGTCAACTCTGTACAGTTGCATCAGCCATCTGAATCGAAGTATCTGCCATTCACCCCAGCTCCTCGTTGGGTTTCGGATGTAAGGTATGAGTTTGTCTGCGACGGCAAGATGTTCGAGCATCTCTTTGTCAAACTGGAGATGGATTGCAATCTTCGCCAGAACCATTATTTTGCAGCCAACGAGACGGAGACCGCTACGCCATCGTACACCTTATTAAATATGTATGCCGGTACCGACGTGAAGCTCCATGGCAAGCGCCTTTTCTCGCTCTATCTTTCGGGCGAGAACCTTACCAACCGTGCTTACCAGAACCACCTGAGCCGTCTGAAGTATCTTGACGTAAACCATGTGACGGGCAGAGGAGGCGTTTACAATATGGGCCGCAACTTCAGCATAAAAGTAGTGGTTCCGATAGAGTTGTAATTCCCCTTTTAGAATAAGCAATTCCTCATCAGGAATCAGAATTTTGAATAAACAAGTGCCGATAAGGGTGCCAAAAGCTGCAGGAAAAGTAACTTTTGGCGCCACTATCGGCATTTTTTCGTCTAATTATTAGACAATCAGGACCGACTTTCTATGATATTTCGTAACTTTGCACCATGATAAAGAAACAAGGAACGATATTGATTGTTGATGACAACCGCAACATTCTTACTACGGTAAGGATGCTGCTGGAACCCATATTCGATGGCATCATCACCATCGCCAACCCTAACTCCATCCCAGCTAAACTGAGAGAGGAGCATCCCGACGTGGTGCTGCTCGACATGAACTTCTCCAGCGGAATCAATTCGGGAAACGAGGGACTGTACTGGCTCAGGGAAATCAAGAGTCTCAACCCGAAAACCGAAGTGGTGCTCTTTACCGCCTATGCCGACATCCAACTTGCCGTAACAGGCATCAAGGAAGGTGCCGCCGACTTCATCGTGAAGCCTTTTGAAAATGAGAAATTGGTTCGTACGCTGATAGAGGCAAGGGATAAGAACAAGCCTACAGATAAAATTATCAGCAGAAAAGGTGGAAATGATTCGGCTGGCATGATGTATTGGGGAGATAGCGAAGTGATGAACAATTTGAGAAGCATTGTAGAAAAGGTTGCCGCAACCGATGCAAACATCCTCATTACGGGCGAAAACGGAACGGGTAAAGAGGTATTGGCTAATGAAATACATCGTATGTCCACAAGAAGTGCGAAAAAGATGCTGCCTGTGGATATGGGAGCCATCACGGAAACCCTTTTCGAGAGCGAACTCTTCGGTCATGTAAAGGGTGCTTTTACCGATGCTAAGGTGGATAAACCGGGCAAGTTTGAGCTTGCCGACGGCAGTACCATCTTCCTGGATGAGATAGGAAACTTATCCTACAGTCTTCAGGCAAAACTCCTTACCGCCCTGCAACGCAGAAGCATCGTAAGAGTGGGGGGAAGCACGCAGATTCCTATCAACGTACGACTGGTTTGCGCCACCAACCGCAACCTGCAGCAGATGGTAAACGATGGCGAATTCAGAGAGGACCTGCTCTATCGTATCAACACCATCCATCTGGAATTGCCTGCCCTGAGACAGAGAAAAACAGACATCGTTCCGCTGGCAGAAAGATTCCTCCATCAATATGGCGATTTATATAATAAGGTGAACCTCCGTCTTTCGGAAGAAGCTGAGAAAAAACTTATCAGTTTGCCATGGTACGGTAACATCCGTGAACTGCAGCACGCCATCGAGAAAGCCGTGATTCTATCTGATGGCGGAATGATTTCTGCCGAAGATATTGACGGCGGAAACCAGCAGAGAAGAGAGAAACCGCTGGAAGAGGTTCAGACGCTCGACGAGATGGAGAGCCGAATGATAGAGAAAACCATCAGGGAATGTGAGGGAAACCTGTCGGTGGTAGCTGCAAGGTTAGGTATTTCTCGCCAAACGCTTTATAATAAGATTAAGCGATATGGATTATAAACTAATTATAATTATCGTGCTTTTGCTCGTGGCTGTAGTGGGGTACATTCGCCTCTACCGCCACTATCGCCGCAACATCAAGAAGGTAACCTTCCTTTTTGATGCGATAGATAATGGGGATTTCTCCTTCAACTTTCCTACGGAAAAGGGGTTTAAGGAAGATAAGATTCTGCACAAATCACTCAACCGCATCAAGCTCTTCCTGCAACATACGAGAGAGGAGCAGATGGATCGGGAGAAATATTACGAGCAAATTCTGAATGCAGTAGATACGGGCATCCTGGTGGTGGATAGTCACGACAACATCCTGCAGCACAACCAGGCTGCCCTCCGGTTGCTCGATACGGATGTGCTTACCCACATGAACCAGGTAAAAGGAAAACTGAAGGATGAACACCTGGCAAAGCATGAGACGCAAGCCATGCTGAAAGACAAGCACGTGCGCATCATCGCCCTGAGCGACGTGAGCCACGAGCTGAGCAACCAGGAAGTGGATTCATGGATCAAACTGATTCGTGTGCTGACCCATGAAATCATGAATACCATCACACCGGTTACTTCGTTGAGCGAGACTCTGCTTACCCGAGTTACAGAGGATAAAGACCTGAAGCAAGGCTTGGAAACCATCCACAAAACTGGAACCGAGCTGTTGGCTTTCGTCAATAACTATCGCCGCTTCACTCATGTGCCCCAGCCTCAGCCTGCTCTCTTCTATGTGGAACCATTCCTGGAAAGAATGGCGATGCTCTGTAATCACGATGTAGAGATAGAAGTTTCTCCCAAGGATTTGCTGGTTTACGCCGATGAGAGCCTCCTCTCTCACGTAGTAACAAATCTTCTGAAGAATGCCGTAGAAGCTTTCAAGGAAAAGGAAAGAGAAGACAAGCAGGAATGCCGCTCCGCAGATTTGCAATCCGTGGCAAGCAAGAAGGCATTTATCCGTCTCCATGCCTACGCCAATGCCCAGGAATCCATCATCATCGATGTGAGCAACAACGCCGGTCTCATCCCCGAAGATGTAGCCTCCCACATTTTCATCCCGTTCTTCACCACGAAGCCGGAAGGAAGCGGAATCGGGCTCTCCCTTTCCCGCCAAATCATGCGAGTAAGCGGCGGCAGCCTCTCGCTCCATCAGGACAAGGCACAGGGAATCACCACCTTCCGCATCATCATCCCATAAAAAAGTATAATTTGGGGGAGGAAAGTTTGGCACTTTCGCTTTTTTACCATATCTTTGCCATTATAAAAGATTAAGCTTATGTCAACAGACGATAAGACCATATTAAAGATAGTCATATAATTACTTACAGAAGATTATGGAATTCGAAAAGGAAATCAAGGAATACGAGGATTTGAGAGGAAAATATCAAACCCTTATCATCAATAAAATGGATAGGAGGGTGTGTCATAAGTCTGTGACGCACCCCTTTTTATTTTTTCCCTTTTCAC
>ENA-OYYB01000542-OYYB01000542.1-human-gut-metagenome-genome-assembly--contig:-NODE-542-length-21691-cov-6.885792_pt1 | contig 21691 bp, 16 predicted proteins | sample MGYA00244059_ERZ653440 | MGnify/ENA primary metagenome ERZ653440 (study PRJEB26926, sample SAMN06164994) | human gut metagenome | biome: ENVO:00009003; feature: ENVO:2100002; material: ENVO:00002003... | reverse complement strand
CCTGAGATGTCTCGTGGGCGCGGAGATGTGTATAAGAGACAGGACTATGTATGATAAGGGTTATGTAATGGTCAGTATCAAAGATATGGCAAAGGTGAATGAGGATGGAAGTATGTCACCGGGAGAAATCCTTCTTCCAGAAGGAAAGATTCCATTTGTGCTTTCACAGGATGATGTCTGTTATTATCATTATATGGACGGCGACGGATATGCCTCTAAACTGGTTGTAGATGATGAAGGTAAGATCCGAAATGAATATATTGAAGATGATGGAAGTGTATCAGTAGGAGATTATGATATGGTTCCACTGATCGACCGCTTTGTAGAAAAACATCCTGATTTTTCTTACAGAGGAGCCAGGGGTATTGTGGCATTAACCGGATATAATGGGATTCTTGGATATCGAACAGATATCAGCTATGAAACACGTCCGGCAGATCTGGATGATAATAAAGTAGAATGGCTGAATGCACATCCGGATTTCAGTCTGGAAAAAGAACGGGAAGAAGCAAAGAAAGTTGCAGAGGCCATGAAGAAAGAAGGATGGCTGTTTGCCAGTCATACCTGGGGTCATCAGAATATCGCGCAGATTTCGCTGGAACAGCTTCAGGCAGATACACAGAGATTCAAAGATAATGTAGATCCTCTGATCGGAGGAACGGATATTATCATTTTTGCATTTGGAACAGATCTGACGGTGCAGGAAGATTATTCCGGGGACAAGTTTGAATACCTCAAGAGTGTCGGATACAATTATTACTGCAATGTGGATTCCAGCAAATATTTTGTGCAGATCCGAGACCGTTACTTCCGACAGGGAAGGCGAAATGTGGATGGATATCGTATGTATTATAATCCGGAACTTCTGGAAGATTTGTTTAATGTAAAGGATGTCTTTGATCCAAGCAGACCGACTCCGGTACCACCAATGACTTAAGTTAAGAAAGAGGGAGTTACAACTATGAAGAAAAGAGCTGTGATACTTGGATGTATTTTTTCAGCTTCGATACTTCTAAGCGGCAGTCATATTCTGTCGCTTTTGAATGATACAGCAAAAAAGGAAACAAAAACAGTCAGTACTTATCAGACTGCTTCTCAGGAAGAGGCAGAAACGGACAGTAATGACTCGGAGAAAGAGGATTCTTCAAAATCCAGTAAAGAGCAGTCCATTCTTGATCAGGCAACCATCATGTATCAACAGTATAATTATGATGAAGCAATCAAACTTCTGAAAGGTCAGAAGGAGTTTGTGTCAAATAAAGATTATATGGATCTGGCAGCCAAATGTCAGATTTCCAAGTCTTCGCTTGTAGAATATCCGCTGGAAAAGATTACACATGTATTTTTTCATACACTGATCAAAGATACCAGCAAGGCATTTGACGGAGATTCCAAATCAGGTGGATATAATCAGGTAATGACAACGATCAGTGAGTTCAATAAGATCATACAGATTCTTTATGATAAAGGATATGTTCTTGTAAGTCCGCATGATATGGCAACGGTAAACAAAGACGGTACAATGAGCCGTGGAAAGATCATGGTTCCGGAAGGCAAGATTCCGTTTGTACTCTCACAGGATGATGTGAGCTACTATCATTATATGGATGGTGACGGTTATGCATCCAGGCTGGTGCTTGATGAGAATGGTGATGTCAAAACAGAATATATTGAGGATGATGGAAGTGTATCGGTAGGAGATTACGATATGGTTCCGCTTCTGGATGCATTTATCAAAGAGCATCCTGATTTTTCTTATCATGGACGTAAGGGAATTCTTGCGATGACTGGTTATGATGGTGTTCTTGGATATCGTACAGACATTGCCTATAAAGATAAAGAAAACCTTCAGGATGACCAGAAAGCCTTCCTGGACAGTCATCCGGATTTTGATTATGACCAGGATGTGAAGGATGCCAAGAAGGTTGCTGATGCCATGAAAGCAGAAGGATGGGAATTTGCCAGTCATACCTGGGGACATCGGAATGCAACGACTTCCACGGCAGAGGAACTGAAAACAGATGACAAGAAATGGAAAGCTTATGTGGCACCGATCCTTGGTGATACAGATATGGTTATCTTTGCTTTTGGCGCAGATATTGGTGACTGGGAGGGATATTCCAGTGACAATGCGAAATTTGCCTATTACAAAAAAGCCGGATACGATTATTTCTGTAATGTAGATTCCAGTCAGTATTTCGTACAGATTACAGACCAGTATTTCCGCCAGGGAAGAAGAAATCTGGATGGATATCGTATGTACTATAATCCTGACATGCTCAGTGACCTTTTTGATGTATCAGAGGTATGGGATTCTTCCAGACCGACACCGGTTCCGGAGATGTAGGATACAGATTGTTTTGAAAGGAGAATTTTTTATGAAGAAAAAAGTAGTAGCAGCAATGTTAGCAGCATGCATGGCAGTATCTCTGACCGCTTGTGGAAATAAAGAAAATCCTGATAAAGATACCACAAAGACAGAGGCAGTCGCTGATAAATCAGAAGATAAAGAGGAGTCCAAAGATTCCGATTCTAAAAAAGAAGAGACAAGAATTGTTTCTGTAAAAGATATTTCTGACTATGTTACAATCGGGGAGTACAAGGGTTTTACTCTGGACCGTTACACACAGGCAGTAACAGATGATGATGTTAATGCAGAGATCAGTTATGAACTGCAGGACAAGGGAACGGAAGTCAAGGACGGAACCGTTGAAGAAGGAGATACTATTACTATTAATTTCACCGGTACGGTTGATGGCGAGGAGTTTGACGGAGGCTCAGCAGAAGATTATGAACTGGTTGTCGGTGAAGGTGACATGGGAATCGATGGCTTCGAAGAGGGTCTGGTTGGAATGAAAAAAGGTGAAACCAAAGAACTGACGCTTACTTTGCCGGAAGGATACAGTGATGATGATTCCCTTTCCGGCAAGGAGGCAATCTTTAAGGTTACTCTTCAGAAATTTACAAGACCTTCTGAATTGACGGATGAATGGGTTACTTCCAATACAGATTACAAGAGCGTAGATGAGTATAAGAAGTCTGTAAGGGATAATCTTGAAAAACAGGCTGCTACAACAGCAGACAATGAATTGTATGCAACAGCATGGTCTCAGGTACTTGATGCATCTGAAATCAAGAAGTATCCAGAGGAAGAAGTCAAAAAAGCAGAAGAAAATTATAAGGCGTTGTATGAGCAGTCAGCAAAAGACAATGACATAGAACTGAGTGATCTGCTGGAAGCATGGGGACTTACAGAAGAAGACTTTGAGGAAGAATGCAAGAATTATGCTGAATCCAAAGTGGAACAGAATCTGATCGTTCAGGGAATTATCGATGCAGAAGGATTAAGTCTGAACGATAAAGAAACGGAAGACTTAAAGAATAATCTGCTTGTGGATTATGGAGTAGAAAGCATAGATGAACTGATTGAAGCATATGGCGAAGATGAAGTGAACGAATCACTGGCACTTCTTCGAGTAGAGAAATTTATTGTGGAACAGTCAACTGTAAACGAAAAAACTGGAAGTGCAGAGGATCCTATCGAGAATGAAGATGCATATTCTGACGCAGAAAATACAGACTCAGAACTGATGGAAGACGATGGAAGCGACGCGGAGCAGGAAGCCTCAGAGGAAGATATGGCAGGAGAAGTCATGGAGGATGATACGGTAGAGGAATAAACAAATATTTAACAAAAGGCAATTGTATTTCCATAATAAATGCGTTATGATAATAAGATGAATGTGTTACTGAAGTACCATAAACAGTAACATCAGAGGCAACTGTGAGGGTACTGAACAGTTACCATCAGAGATAAAATACAGCAGGTGGAAATCATGGACAAAAAAGTATTGCGTGAGAGAATACGCAAAAAACAACAGCAGGTAAGACGACGCAAGATGATGCGGCTGGGCGCATGTGTCATTGCTGTGATTCTTGTCGTCGTGTTCGTTATAAGAGGAATTCTGATTCCTGTTGTCAACAGGATCAGCGGCAGGAATGTTGAGAAACCAGCCAAGGTTCAGGCTGAAGTTGATAATACAGATTCCGAAACCGTCTCGGATGGTACTGCAGACACTGCATCGGGAACGACAACAGCAGTAAATTCAGCAGTAAGGTATCCACTTAAGAATGATTCGGCAAAGGCATTTCAGCTGTCTATTGGATGGAATGAAAATGAGAAAGGCAAATGGTATCAGAATGCAGATGGAACCTATTATGCAAATGGTATGCAGGAGATAGATGGTTCCAAGTATTATTTTGATGAAAACGGTTATATTCAGACCGGCTGGGTAAGTGTTGGATTTGATGATTATTATTTTAATGATGATGGTACATATGATCCGAATACACATAAACCGAGAATTGCACTTACTTTCGATGATGGACCGGGAGAATATACAGATGAACTTCTGGATTGTCTGGAAGAGAATAATGCGCATGCGACATTCTTTATGTTGGGACAGAACGTGGGCTCCTGGCAGTCAACTGTACAGAGAATGGTAGATATAGGATGTGAGATTGGAAACCACAGTTGGGATCATCCGAGCCAGACACTGTTAAATATGTCAATGGATGATGTTCTGGCAGAATTCCAGAAGACAGATGATGCCTTGAAGGAAGCCTGTGGACAGATTTCTACAGTAGCCCGGGCACCATATGGAGCCGCAAACCAGGATATTTTTGATGCGGTACAGAAGCCATTCTTTATGTGGTCACTGGATACAGAGGACTGGAAACTGATGGATGCAACGGCAGATTATAACGCGGTTATGAACGGAGATCTGACAGACGGAACGATTATTTTGATGCATGATATTCATGAACCTTCTGTTCAGGCGGCATTAAAACTGATACCGGATCTTACTGCCCAGGGATATAAGCTGATGACAGTCAGTGAACTTGCAGCAGCCAAGAATGTAACCTTACAGAATGCAAGTTATTCACAGTTCTGGGACAGTCAGCTTCAGGCAGGAACGATCCCGGGATATAGTGGAAACTCAGATTCAGCATCCACAGATGATGGAAGCAGTGATGTTTCTGATGGATCAGACAGTTCTTCTGATGGCACAGATGTAAGTGATGGAAGTTCTTCCGAAGATTCCAGTGATGGTTCGGAAGACAGTAGTTCAGGAGACAGCAGTTCGGGAGATGGAAGCTCCGATGGAGACGATTCTTCGGGCAGTGGTGATTCATCAGGAGGTGGTGATTCCGAAAGTGACGGTTCCTATGATGACAGTTCCGGATCGGAGGATTACGGAGATGATTCTTCCGGTGACAGTGATTCAGGGGATTATTATGATGAGGATTCCAGCGGTGATGATTCGTATGATACATACTAAATAAGAAGTACAGATGAGGACAAAGCAAAGAAAAAGTTTTGTCCTCATTTTTTATTCGCAGATATGAAAACTCACAGTACTTTTAGTTGACGAAGACAAACCACATTGGTATAATATGACTATAAATGGGCTGAAATGAGAGTGGTAAAATGTGCAGATTACCGATAAATATGCGAATATAAAATCAGCCAGTATGGATCTGCTCTGTCAGAAACCATAAAGAAACTGATAGAGGATTGAAAGAAAGAGTGTATATTAAGGAGGAAGTTCTGGATGGGAGAGAAAATGCAGTTTACAGAACTGGATCAATATCTGTTTGGACAGGGAACGCATTATGACATTTATAAGAAATTAGGAGCACATCCTACGACACAGCGCCGTAAAAAGGGCGTTTATTTTGCAGTATGGGCACCAAATGCCAGATCTGTTTCTGTCATTGGAGATTTTAATAACTGGGATAACCAGGCGAATCCTATGAATAAAGTAGGAGAGATTGGAGTATACGAGCTTTTTGTTCCAGGTGCCAAGGCTGGAGATTTGTATAAGTTCTTTATAGTCGGCTATCATGGTGAGGAACTTTATAAGGCAGATCCATATGCAAATGAATCAGAGCTCCGACCGGGAACGGCATCCAGGATCACAGATATTACAGATTATAAATGGAAAGATACCACATGGATCAAGAAACGTCAGGAGTTTGACGAGAAGCGTGATCCAATGGCAATCTATGAGGTTCATCCTGGTTCCTGGAAGAAACATCCGGCAGAAAATGAGGATGATCCGGGATTTTATAACTATCGCGAATTTGCACATGAACTGGCTGCATACGTTAAGAAAATGGGCTATACGCATGTAGAACTTATGGGAATTGCAGAGCATCCGTTTGACGGATCCTGGGGATATCAGGTGACAGGATATTACGCACCGACATCACGATATGGTACAGCACAGGACTTTAAGTATATGGTGGATTATCTGCACAGAAATAAGATAGGTGTTATTCTTGACTGGGTTCCGGCACATTTCCCGAAGGATGCACATGGACTTGCCAATTTTGACGGAACTGCTGTATATGAACATGAAGATCCGAGACAGGGAGAGCATCCTGACTGGGGAACCAAGATCTATAATTATGGAAGACCGGAAGTAAAGAATTTCCTGATCGCAAATGCACTGTACTGGATCGAAGAATGTCATGTAGACGGACTTCGTGTAGATGCAGTGGCATCTATGCTGTATCTGGATTATGGCAAGAAAGACGGCGAATGGGTTGCCAACAAATATGGTGACAATAAGAATCTTGAGGCGATAGAGTTCTTTAAGCATCTGAATACGGTTGTTCTTGGAAGGAATCATGGTACGGTCATGATCGCAGAGGAATCTACAGCATGGCCTAAGGTTACCGGTAAGGCAGAGGATGATGGTCTTGGATTTTCTCTGAAATGGAATATGGGATGGATGAATGATTTCCTGGAATATATGAAGCTGGATCCATATTTCCGTAAAGGAAATCATAACAAGATGACTTTCTCCATGACATACGCATACAGCGAGAAATATGTACTCGTTATTTCCCATGATGAAGTTGTTCATCTGAAATGCTCTATGCTGAATAAGATGCCGGGTTATCCGGATGACAAATTCAAGAATCTGAAGGCCGCGTATGCATTTATGATCTTCCATCCGGGCAAGAAGCTTTTGTTCATGGGACAGGACTTCGGACAGCTTCGAGAGTGGAGTGAAGAAAGAGAACTTGACTGGTATCTTCTGGAAGAAGACAATCACAAAGATCTGCAGAACTTTGTGAAAACACTGTTCCATATGTATAAGAAATATCCTGCACTTTATGCCGGAGATAATGATCCGAATGGATTTGAATGGATCAATGCAGATGATGCAGACAGAAGTATATTCAGTCTGGTACGTAAGTCACCTACCAAACGAAACAATCTGTTGTTCGTTGTAAATTATACGCCGGTAGAACGTACAGATTATCGTGTTGGCGTTCCGAAGAATAAACAGTACAAACTTATTATGGATGAACACGGTCTTCTGGACAAACCGGAAGTATTTAAGGCAGAGGCAAAGGAATGTGATCACAGAGAGTTTTCTTTTGCATATCCGCTTCCGGCATATGGAATTGCTGTGTTTACATACTAATTTTTGTTATAAAGGCATTGCAATTTGCAAAAATATGGTTTATACTGAACGCGAATTAGAAAGCAACTAACTGATTAAAATCTCGAAAGGAGAATAAAAATGAAAGTATCCAACATTAAAGATATCGACAAATTTTTTGAAGTAGTGGACAGCTGCAAAGGAAGAGTAGAACTTGTAACAGGTGAGGGAGACAGACTGAATCTGAAATCCAAATTATCCCAGTATGTATCTCTGGCAAACATTTTCTCCGGTGGAGAGATCCCGGAACTGGAAATTGTTGCTTATGAGAAAGAAGATATTGATAAACTTCTGAGCTTCATGATCAACGGCTGATCAAAGGAATGAATAACATTACTGTAAACGGTAATGATAAACACAGTGGGGGCGTGACTGGTTCATGTCCCCACTAGCATTATGCATGGCAAAATTAACCAGGGGGTGCATGCACTTCCTGGTCAAGCTACGTTTGGAGTTAGCCTTGCTAAACACTGTATTAAGAAAGGACATGAATATACCATGGAAAAGACAAAGATTGATATTATTTCCGGTTTTCTTGGAGCCGGTAAAACAACTCTGATCAAAAAACTCCTCAAGGATGCGTTTAAAGACGAGCAGGTTGTACTGATCGAGAATGAATTCGGAGAGATTGGAATCGACGGCGGATTTCTTAAAGAAGCGGGAATCCAGATCCGTGAAATGAATTCAGGATGCATCTGCTGCTCACTGGTAGGAGATTTTGGCGCATCTCTCAAAGAGGTGATCAGCAAATATCATCCGGACAGAATCCTGATCGAGCCATCCGGCGTCGGAAAACTCTCAGATGTTATCAAAGCAGTTCAGGGTGTTGAAGAAGAAACAGGTCTGGTACTTAACAGCTATACAACGGTTGTTGATGCAAAGAAATGCAAGATGTATATGAGAAACTTTGGTGAGTTCTTCAATAATCAGGTAGAATATGCCGGTGCGATCATCATGAGCCGTACAGATATTGTGGATGAGGCAAAAGCTCAGGCCGCAATGGAACTTCTTCGTGAAATTAATCCAAAGGCAGCTATCATTACTACACCGATCGAAGAACTGGAGGGTGCAAAAATCCTGGAGGTTATGGAACATCCGGTATCACTGGAGCAGGAAATGATGGAAGAAGAAGTATGCCCGGAATGTGGACATGTTCATGAACATGGTCATCACCATCATGATCATGAGGAACATGAGCATCATCATGACCATGAGTGTGGATGCGGCCATGACCATGAACACGAGGAGCATGAGCACCATCATCACGACCATGAGTGCGGATGCGGCCATGACCATGAACACGAGGAGCATGAGCATCATCATCACGACCATGAGTGTGGATGTGGACATGATCATCACCATCATCATGCAGATGAGGTATTTACAAGCTGGGGACGCGAGACAATTAAGAAATATACAAGAGAGAACCTTGAGAAAATTCTTGAGACTCTGTCAGAGACAGAAGAATATGGAGTTATTCTTCGTGCAAAGGGAATGCTTCCGGCAGAAGACGGAACATGGATCTATTTTGATATGGTTCCGGAAGAAACAGAGATCCGCGAGGGGGCACCGGAATATACAGGACGTCTCTGCGTGATCGGTTCAAAACTCAAAGAGGATAAACTGGCTGAGCTTTTTGGCCTGTAATAACGGAGGAACATACAGACAATGGAAGAAATCAAAGTGCCGATTTATTTAATGACAGGTTTCCTTGAAAGTGGAAAGACTTCTTTTCTGAATTTTACTATTCAGCAGGATTATTTTCACACAGACGGAAAAACTCTTCTGATTCTCTGTGAAGAGGGTGAGGAAGAATACGATGAGGCTGCACTGAAAGCAAACAATACAGTTGTGGAAATTATCGAAAATAAAGAGGATTTTACAACTGAAAGACTGGTTGCCATGGATATCCTTCATCAGCCGGAACGAGTTATCATTGAATATAATGGAATGTGGCTTGTAAGTGACTTCGAAAAAATGCAGCTTCCACAGGGCTGGGGGGTAGAACAGCAGATCACTTGCGTAGATGCCAGTACCTTCCAGATGTATATGGCAAACATGAAATCCATTTTTATGGATATGATAAGAAACAGCGATATGGTTATTTTTAATCGCTGTAAGGAGGACGATCCACTCCCGACATATCGTCGTGGAATCAAGGTTGCGAACCAGAGAGCAGAAGTTATCTTTGAAGATGAAGAAGGTGAACTTGGAGATATTTTCCAGGATGAAATGCCATTTGACATAAATGCACCGGTGATCGATATTCTGCCTGAGGATTATGGTATCTGGTTTGTAGATGCCATGGATCATCCGGAAAATTATGAAGGCAAAACGGTCAAATTTAAAGCCAGAGTCATGAAGCCGCGTGGAATGGGAAGTAAATTCTTTGTTCCGGGACGTACTGCTATGACCTGCTGTGCAGATGACACCACTTTTCTTGGCTATGTATGCAAGAGTGCCTATGCACCAAAGCTGAATCCAGGAGAATGGGTAGAAGTTACCGCAAAAATTGGTGTGGAGAGAAGAAACGAGTATCAGGGAGAAGAGGGAATCGTTCTTTATGCAGATCATGTAGAAGTCTGCGAACCGCTGGCAGATGAGATGGTTTACTTTAATTAAAACTAAGCGAGGAAATTTGAATGTATTTGATTGTAGGTTTGGGAAATCCCGGAAGGCAGTATGAAGCAACACGCCACAATATGGGATTTGATGTGATTGACAAACTGGTAGAAGAATACCAGGTTCCCCAGGGCGGTGTGAAGTTTAATGCCATGTATGGAAAAGGTATCATAGGAGGGCAGCCGGCTCTCCTTATGAAACCTCTGTCTTATATGAATCTCAGCGGAGGTCCGGTACGGGAGATGGCAAACTACTTCAAAATCGATCCGGAGACAGAGATGATCGTTATCTATGATGACATTGATCTGGATCCGGGACAGATTCGGATCCGTAAGAAGGGCAGTGCCGGAGGACATAATGGAATCAAGAATATCATCCAGGAACTGGGAACGCAGAAATTTGTACGTATCAAAGTTGGGGTAGGTGCAAAGCCAAAGGGATGGGATCTTGCAGATTATGTTCTTGGCAGATTTGGAAAAGAAGACCGCAAACTCGTTGATGAGGCACAGGAACGGGCATGCAAGGCAGTAGAACTGATTCTGTCGGACGGCCCGGATGCTGCCATGAATGAATACAACAAAAAACTGGAGGTTGTATGAAAACATTTTTGCGTCCTCTGCAGAATCTTGCAGAGATGGAAGCAATATGCAGACAGGCAAAAAATAATCGTGGAATACTGGAGATCAGTGGTTGTATGGAGTCCCAGAAAGCTCATTTTATATATGGGCTTTCCGGGCTTTTTCCATCTCATCTGATTTTGGCAGAAGATGAGAAAGCTGCGAAAGAGCTGTATGAAGATTATCGTTTTTATGATAAGAATGTATATTATTACCCTGCAAAGGATCTGCTTTTTTTTCAGGCAGATATTCATGGAAATCTCCTGATCCGTCAGAGGATGTGCGTTATTAAGGCATTGCTGGAGCAGAAAGAGGATATTACAGTTGTCACCAGTATAGATGGATGCATGGATTATCTTCAGCCGCTTGATAAAATTGAAAAACAGCTGCTTCATTTCCGAAATGACAGTACACTGGATATGGATAAGCTCAAGGATGCACTTGTTCATATGGGATATGAGCGTGTGGGTCAGGTTGAGATGCCCGGACAGTTTTCTGTTCGAGGTGGGATTGTGGATATCTATTCTCTCACAGAAGAGAATCCGTGGAGAATTGAGCTCTGGGGAGATGAGATTGATTCCATCCGTACATTTGATTCGCAGAGCCAGCGTTCTCTGGAAAATCTTGATGAAATTACCATCTATCCTGCTGTAGAGCAGCCGGTCGAAAAGGATGGAGTTTCTTTCCTGGATTATTTTTCGGAAGAGAACAGTCTTGTGTTTTTGGATGAGCCGAACCGTCTGGAGGAAAATGCAAAAGCAGTAGAAGAAGAATTTCGTCAGAGCTGCGAGAACCGTCAGCAGAAAGGGGAGGGAAATCTTTCCCAGAGCTGGATGTGCAGCTGGGAAAAACTGAGACATAAGCTGAATGACCGAAACTGTATTTCCGTGTCACTTATGGAACCCAAACGGGCGGACTGGAAGATCACAGAACAGTTTAATCTGACAGTGAAATCTGTGAGTTCCTATCAGAGTAGTTTTTCACTTCTGGTCAAGGATCTTAAACAGTATAAGAAGCAGGGATATCAGATTGTACTTCTTTCAGGATCCAGAACCAGGGCAGAGCGTCTTGCGAAGGATCTTCAGGATGAGGGATTGAGTGCCTTTTACGGAAAAGATTTTGATCATGTGCTGGAACCTGGTGTGATCATGGTTGCATATGGGCATGCCCGTCGAGGATTTGAATATCCTTTTATTAAATTTGCAGTTATCACCGAGACGGATATTTTTGGAAAAGAGCAGAAGAAGCGAAAGAAAAAGAAAGAATATAACGGAAAGCGGATTCAGGATTTCTCAGAGCTTTCTATTGGAGACTTTGTTGTTCATGAGAAGCATGGGCTGGGCATTTACCGTGGCATTGAGAAGGTTGCAGTAGATAAGGTTGCGAAGGATTATATCAAGATTGAATATCGTAATGGAAGCAATCTGTATATACTTGCCACGCAGCTTGATGCCCTGCAGAAGTATGCCGGGTCAGAAACTGCCAGACCGCCGAAGCTGAATCGGCTTGGTGGTCAGGAATGGAAAAAAACAAAATCCAGAGTTCGTGGTGCTGTTCAGAATATCGCGAAGGAACTGGTGGAGCTTTATGCGGTCCGTCAGGAAAAAGAAGGATATGTCTGTGGACCGGATACGGTATGGCAGAGGGAGTTTGAGGAGATGTTTCCTTATGAGGAAACAGAGGATCAGCTTGCTGCAATTGAGGATACCAAGAAAGATATGGAGAGCACCAAGATCATGGATCGTCTTGTATGCGGGGACGTAGGCTATGGTAAGACAGAGATTGCCCTTCGTGCGGCGTTTAAAGCCGTTCAGGAGAGCCGTCAGGTCGTCTATCTGGTACCGACTACCATTCTTGCACAGCAGGTCTATAATACCTTTGTACAGCGAATGAATGAGTTTCCGGTGCGAGTGGATCTTCTGTGCCGTTTTCGTACACCGTCCCAGCAGCAGAAAACCATTGCAGATCTGAAAAAAGGACAGGTTGACATAATTATCGGAACGCACAGAGTGCTGTCAAAAGATGTCACATTCAAAAACCTGGGCCTTCTGATCATCGATGAAGAACAGAGATTTGGTGTTGCCCATAAAGAAAAAATCAAACAGCTCAAGAAAGATGTTGATGTACTGACACTGACGGCAACTCCAATCCCAAGAACTCTTCATATGAGCATGATCGGAATCCGCGATATGAGTGTTCTGGAAGAGCCGCCTATGGATCGTGTCCCAATTCAGACCTACGTTATGGAATATGATGAAGAAACTGTCCGGGAGGCGATCAACAGAGAACTTCGAAGAGACGGACAGGTTTATTATGTATACAACCGGGTGAATGACATTGCAGATGTGGCAGCACGTCTCTCTAAACTTATTCCAGATGCGAGAGTTGATTTTGCACATGGACAGATGAGTGAGAGAGAACTGGAGGCCGTCATGTATTCATTTATCAATGGGGAGATCGATGTGCTGGTTTCTACAACGATCATAGAGACAGGACTTGATATTTCGAATGTAAACACGATGATCATCCATGATTCGGATCGTTATGGGCTTTCGCAGCTTTATCAGCTTCGGGGAAGAATCGGACGTTCCAATCGTACTGCGTATGCATTCTTAATGTACCGCAGAAATACAATGCTTAAAGAGACAGCAGAAAAACGACTGTCAGCGATCCGAGAATACACAGATCTTGGAAGTGGATTCAAGATCGCCATGAGGGATCTTGAACTGCGTGGAGCAGGAAACCTTCTTGGCGCAGAGCAGCATGGTCATATGAATGCGGTTGGATATGATCTTTACTGCAAGATGCTCAGCGAGGCAGTAAAAGAAGCAAAAGGAATCCATACAATGGAAGATTTTGAAACAACGATCGATCTGAACATGGATGCTTTCATTCCGGATACCTATATCAGTAATGAGTATCAGAAACTGGATATTTACAAAAGAACTGCAGGCATTGAAACAACACAGGATTATGATGATATGCTGGAAGAGCTTCTGGATCGTTTTGGGGAGCCGCCGAAGGCAGTATTAAACCTTCTGACGATTGCCAGACTCAAGGCACTTGCACACAGGAGTTATGTGACAGAGATCAAGCAGACAGGAAAAGATATGAAGATCACGCTGTATGAACGTGCGAAACTGAATCCGGCAGGATTTCCGGAACTGATGCAGAAATACAGGCGGGGGCTTCAGTTTAAAAACGAGCAGGAACCGAAATTCATTCTGACTCCGGTCGGAAATATTCTGACAGCCCTCACCGATTTTCTGAATGAACTGGAAAAGCTGGTGGAAGAATAAAGTAACTGTTCACAGCAACAGAATAAATCCTGACTTAAGGGAACAGCAGGAGAAACGTGTTTATTTTGTGAAAAAACATGGTTTCTTGAGGAATATCCTTGCCCTGAAAGAGAAAAAAGTTTATACTCATACTATTAGGTTATTGCCTACAGGCAATCATGGAGGAAAATATGAAAGAAATGACAAAGAAAACAGCCGTTGTTGCTATGGCAGGTATTATGGCTGCAGGGATGCTTACCGGATGCGGTGAGAAGAAATTAGACGGAAGCAAGACGGTTGCTACAGTAGATGGAACAAAGATTCCACTGGGAGTTGTAAGTCTTTCTGTCAGAGAAGGTCAGATGCAGACAGAAGCTATGTACAGAAGTTATATGGGCGGCTCTGATTTTGATATCTGGGATACAGAAGCAGAGAAAGGCAAAACCTACGGAGAGCAGGCTGTAGAAGAATCTCTCAAGGATGTAGAGCTTATGTACATCATGAAAGCAAAGGCAGCAGACTATGATGTTGAACTGACAGATGAGGATGAGAAGGCGATTGCAGAAGCAGCAGCTTCATTTATGGAAGCAAACTCTGAGGAAACGATTGCAGATCTGGCAGTGACAGAAGATCAGGTTAAGACTTATCTGGAACTTCAGACTTACAAACAGAAAATTCATGATCCGATCGTTGCAGATGTAGACAAGAATGTTTCCGATGAGGAAGCACAACAGTCTTCTTTTGAGTATGTCAGCGTCAGCACAGCGGATTTAAGTGATGATGAGATCAAAGAAAAGAAGGAAGATGCACAGAAGATCCTGGATGGCCTTAAGGCAGATCCGGATGGAGATTTCAGTGAAATCGCCAAATCTGTAGATGATTCTTATTCTTCCTTGAGCGGTACCTTTGATGCAAACGAGACCAGTGAGGATGAGGACACAGATGACGAAGATGCAGATGATGGCAGCAGTTCTTACAGCGGTACTTATCCGGAGGAAGTGATCGATGTTCTTCGGACACTCGATGATGGAGAGGTTGCCTCCGATATCATCGAGACAGATACAGCATATTATGTTGTAAAACTGAGCAAGAAGGATGATGAAGAAGCAACAGAGACCAAGAAAGAAAGCATCATTTCTACAAGAGAGCAGACACTGTATACAGACACTACAGAGAAGTGGCTGGACGATGCAGACATCAAAGAAAAAAAGAAAGTTCTCAAGATTCTTAAAGTAACAGACAATCATAAATATGTTGCACCGACTGCAACACCGGCTCCTACAGAGGAAGCTGCTGAGACTGAGGAGGTTACAGAAACTCCGGAAGCAGATGCAACTGAGACTCCGGAGGTAACAGAAGCAGCAGATACCACAACAACACCGGAAGCTACGGAAGCACCTTCCTACAGTACAGATACATCTCTGACAGTCAAGGATGGAGATACTGTAAATATTGATTATGTAGGTAAGATCGACGGAACAGCTTTCGATGGCGGAAGTACTAATGGACAGGGAACAGACCTTGAGATTGGTTCCGGAAGTTATATTGATGATTTTGAAGATCAGCTCGTAGGAGCTCATCCAGGAGATGAAGTAGAAGTAACCGTAACTTTCCCGGATGATTACGGCGCAGCAGATCTTGCCGGAAAAGAAGCAGTATTTGATGTTACTGTGAATGGAATTTATGAATAAAAAACTATAAAAATCAAGCCCCGCAGCATTCGCTGCGGGGCTGTTTAAATGGAAATATGTTAAAGTTGTTCACTATTATCCTCAGAAAAACTTCCTGTCACATGAATACCATTGATTTCAACATCTCCCTCCATTGGAATGACAATACATTTACGTCCATCAATGATCTGGGTTTCAATTAATGCCGCGCGGTCTGGATCCACGTGAATGACAACATCAGGGGTCTTGATCTCCGTCCGGCGGGTGTTAGTAATGTTGGACACCATGAGAGATGCATTTTCTCCGGCTGTGGCTTCATAACATTGGTCAAAGGTTTCCATTTTTTCTTCTTCAACGCCACATTCCTCGAAGAGGCGTTTCACTTCCGGTTTGGTGAGCACAGCCGGTTCAGGAGAATCCTTCTGTGATTCAACCCACTCATTTAACTTCTCATGAATGTTCATGACAGTATCATAAGCACAGTCTTCCCCCAGGGTTTCCTCCACAAGGGCATTGAAGGAATCTCTTTGTCCACCGGCTGAAAGCGGAGTTTCACAGCCAAACAGTTCGTCTACAAAAGTACTGCGAAGTTTTTCTGCATTCTTGGAGTAATAGAGAAGTCCGTGGATATCTGTACTGCGGTCATTGAATACAGGGAACAGAAATCCAAGGTCAGGCATTTCTACGATCCAGTCACGGATACGATCCTCAATGTTATTGGTTTTGGCATTGTAGCAGAGCCCTGCCTTGGAAAGGTTTACAGGACAGATGCTGCACAGAATGTGATCATAAATTTCATCAGATGCGTCAAACATTTCCTGACCATCGGAGGACTTGCCGGGGATATCATATACGGCATGGATCAGGATGATGTAATAATTTTCTCCGTAATCATAAGCCTGGATGACCTTATCATAAAACTCTTCCAGAATAGAATCATCCTGGAGTTTACTTCCACGCAGACGAAGAAGAAATTCCTGAGTACCGCCTTCTTTTTCCTGTTCAAGAGGAAAGTCCATATTGATGAGGTTTTTGCCGACGGTACCGGAAAGTGTTTTTTTGAAAATTTCAAAGTATTTAAACATTTCTTCTTCAGAAAGAGAAAGAAATGCTTCTTTCAGTTTGGTTTTTTTGTTTTTTTCTCCGTCAACATAGCAGCCGCAGATGCGTGTAATAGCACAGTTGTTGGGTGTGAATTGTTTCTTGATTTCGGATATTTCTTTTTTATTCATAAACAAACTCCTTGTATCTGAAAATATAAAAAGTATTTCTGGTCAGAAAAAAAGGGCCATAAGGCCCTTTTTACAAGTTAGATTTTGGAATAACCAAAACCGTTTACCAGTGCATCCAGTTTCTGTTTCTGGGCACATAAAGGACAGGTTGCAGCAGAATAAGAACCATAATTCGGAAGATCCTGATGGTTAAAAATACTGTAAACCGGCAGACCGGCAATGCTGGTAGCTGCACTGAAAATGGAAGCAATGCCGCGGATCGCACCGCCATAATACAAAATACTCTCAATTGCACGGGACAGAGTTTCTCCGGTAGTGATCGAGCCATCCAGGATCAGGATGTTTTTGCCACGGATCATTGGCTGAATGTTATCGCGGAAGATAATCTGTCCGGAGTTATTGTATTCCGGTGAAGTGATATAAATAGTCTGATGAGAATTCATGGAATAAACACCGGCTCTGGTAAGCGTTTCTGCCAGATAAGCTCCGACAACTTCCAGTCCGCTCATACAGATGATCGTATCGACAGGAATACTTGTTTCATAATTGGCGGCCAGTGCTTCCGCGATGCGCATTGCCTCAGAACTTCTGGAACGCATGGTAGTGAGATCCAGATAGTGGGTGATGTGAGACTGCGGCGTTGCAAAATGTCCAGCATAAACCTTGAGCTGGATCTTCTTATCGCTGCGAGCATAAATTTTGGTCATTTTTGATTCCATAAAATCCCTCCCTTAAATATTATAAGATTTCTGTGCGGAATGCTTCTGCAATCCCACTGAGCTGATAACGGTCAGCAAGATCCTGGATTCCGGTCATGATTTCTTCACGGCTGAAATTGTGGGCTTCCAGGAAGTCATCGTCCTTTCCATTAAGATTATAATAAAAAAGAAGACCGATCTCCAGATTCTGGCGGTCACCATCACAGGTCATTTCATATAACTGGTTCTCTGCTTCATCGATCCGTCCCTCATCTGTTAAAGCAAGCAGTTCCTCAAGTACTGTTCTGGCAGAGGCATCTTCGATCACCTCCGGGGACAGTTCAGATGCATTTACCTGAAAAAGCATCTTCATAACTGCATGAATCATTTCACGGATCTGGCGAAGTATAAAATCATCCTGAAGCATTTGTTTCTCCCTTCTGAATCGTGCAGCTGCCAGTCTGGTGAACAGTCACGATTTCATAAAATATCTATCTTTAGATTACCACAAACGACACGGTTCTACCAGTGAAAAATTATTCATAATCCTTCCTAAATTTCTTTACGGGAAATTTTGGGAATGCTATAATATATTTTTATAGGAGTTAGTTATAGGAAAGTACGCGAATAGAAAGGATGCCATGGAAACACAGCAGGAATATAAAATGACAAAACATGAATGGGAAATCATGCTGAAGGAATTGCAAAAGGTATTTTCCATTGTGCGCCTCCTGAATGAAGAGGAGCTGCGTACAGGCAGAATACAGGGAAGTACAGATATGACAGAAGGATGCGAATGCTATGCACTCTGGAACAAACGCACCCGCTGTGATAACTGCATCTCCAGGGCGGCCTTTGCAGAAAAAGACAAAAAAACAAAACTTGAATTTATAGACGGAGATATTTTTCAGGTAGTATCCAGGTATATTGAAATAGAGGGTATCCCCTATGTGGTTGAACTGGTAAATAAGCTTGATGGAGATATTCTGATAAATGAGGATGGCAGAGATGAGATGCTCAAGAAGCTGATCCGATATGACAGGGAACTGTATATGGATGCACTGACAGGAGCATATAACAGACGCTATTACGAAGATCAGCTTAAGCAGACTGAGATGGTTGCCGGAGTTGCAATGATCGATCTGGATGATTTTAAGCTTCACAATGATACCTATGGCCATAATGCCGGTGACCTTGTTCTGGAAACGGTTGTAAATGTTATACGGAACAGCATCCGTAGGACAGACGTGCTAGTACGCTTTGGCGGTGATGAGTTCCTTCTGGTTATGCCGGATATTCTGGAAGCCTCATTTCAAAAGAAACTGAAGCAGATACAGAACGAGATTCATGCAGCAGAAGTTCCGGGATATTCACAGCTTCAGGTTTCTGTCAGTATAGGTGGAGTATTGTCCACACATGGAACAATAGAAGACGCAATACATAAGGCAGATCAGTGTATGTATCAGGCAAAGACAAGTAAGAACATGGTTGTCACGGAAAGTGATCTGCAGCATGAAACACAGAATATCACAAATCCATCAGCAACTCATAAATACAAGATTCTGATCGTAGACGATTCAGAAATGAACAGAGAGATTCTTTCTTCCATTCTTGGAGATGAATTTGATATTCTTGAGGCAGCAGACGGAAAGGAATGTATTTCTGTCATAAGGAAATATGGACGTGATATTGCTCTGGTTCTTTTGGATATTGTGATGCCTGAGATGGATGGATTTGAGGTTCTGGAATTCATGAATAAACATGAGTGGATTGATGATATTCCGGTGATCATGATCTCAAGCGAGGATTCGGCAGCCAGTGTCAAAAAAGCCTATGAAATGGGTGTATCAGATTATATAAACAGACCATTTGATGTGGAGGTTGTTCATCGACGAGTGTTTAATACGATCAAGCTTTATGCAAAACAGCGCAGACTGATAGCTTTGATCACAAACCAGGTATATGAAAAAGAAAAGAACAACCGTATCCTGATTGAAATCTTAAGTCAGATCGTAGAATTCCGAAATGGTGAAAGCGGGCGTCATGTTCTGAATGTAAATATCATCACAGGAATTCTTCTGGAGCAGCTGACACAGATTACAGACAAGTATAATATTTCATGGTCAGACAGACTTATCATTACAACGGCGGCTTCTCTCCATGACATCGGTAAGATAGGAATTAATGAAAAAATTCTGAATAAGGCAGGCAGACTGACACCTCAGGAAATCGAAAAAATAAAAGAACATACGGTGATTGGGGCTTCTATACTGGAGAACATGGAACTGTTCAAGGATGAAGAATTAGTAAAAACCGCTTACCAGATCTGCCGCTGGCATCATGAACGTTATGATGGCAGAGGATATCCAGATGGACTGAAGGGTGAGGAAATTCCTGTTTCTGCACAGGTGGTCGCTCTGGCAGATGTCTATGATGCACTGGTAAGCCGAAGAGTTTATAAGAAATCTTATTCGCATGAAGAAGCCATGAAGATGATTCTTGGGGGAGAATGCGGTGCTTTTAATCCGGTTCTTCTGCAGTGTCTGACAGAAGCACAGGATAAGATAAAAGAGAGTATTGTAATAAAGGAAGAGAATGGAATTTCCTGCAGGCGAAATGTCATGAAAAAACTGAGGAAATACGAAGATACAAAGGAGCATCTGATGGAATCTATTACGCAGGATATCCAGAGGGAATGTTCTGAAATAGAGAAAGATACAGCATTTTACCAATAAAAGTTAAAGGAGAAAATAGAATGACAGTCAGAGAATGTTATGAGAAAATGGGGGCAAATTATGATGGAGTTTTATCCAGACTGGGAAATGAAATGCTGATCAGGAAATTTGTAATAAAATTTCTCAAGGATCCGAGCTTCCAGGATCTCACAGCTGCAATTGAAAAAAGTGATGCAGAAAGTGCTTTTCGTGCGGCACATACATTGAAAGGCATTTGCCTGAACCTGGGGTTTGATAATCTGTATAAGCCAAGTGAAGCACTGACAGAAAAGCTCCGCGGAGGAGAACTTAACGGATATGAAACATTGTATGATGAAGTGAAAGAGCAGTATGACAAAACAGTAGAGGCAATTAACGAAATTGCAGAATAAGAATAACCAGGAAGGGGATGTCGAAATGCGGTATTATCGACATCCCCTTTCTTTCTAATGGAAAACAGTCTGTACCAGTATCATATACAGGATGGTTCCGCCGCCGATACTCAGCAGAGTACTTTTTTTCCATTTGTGGAGCAGAACAATAAAAATGATTGCAATTGCCTCAGGAAGCCCATGTGTGCTGCTCGACGGGACATCTTTGAGACAGTAGATAATGAGAAGTCCGATTGCGGCATATGGAAGTACTGTTCCAAGATATTGTACAAATTCCGGCGGATTTTTCCCTTCGGGAAAAATCATAAATGGGATAAAACGGGTTGCCATCGTTCCAAGAACAACAGCAGCAATAGTAATGACCGCCTGTGTTGTTGTCATTGTCATTTCGCCACCACCTCCGGTCTTTTACTGTATTTATGTTCTGCTGTAAAACACAGGATGATAAGGATCATGGCAGGAACAATAAACTTGCTGTTTCCAAAAAGCAGAAGGCAGACTGCAGAGCAGATCAATCCGGTCAGTGCAGGACGATGATCTTTTGCCTCTTCCCATTGATTCAGAAACATGACGACGAACAGTGCAGTCATGACAAATTCAATCCCTGTTGTATCAAAATGGATCACATAACCGAGAAGTGCACCAGCCGTAGCTGCGAGGATCCAGTAGATCTGATTTAGAAGGTTTACAAAGAACATAAACCATCCCCTGTCCACATCATCCGGTAGTGTCACGGTGCAGTTCACGGTAAAAGACTCATCGCACATACCGAAGATCAGGTAGAATTTTTTCCATCCGGTATTTTTGTATTTATCCAGCATGGAAAGTCCATAAAATAAATGTCTGGCATTGACTACCAGAGCCAGAAAGAATGCCGCGATCGGACTGAATGCCGACCTGTCTCTTATACACATCTGACGCTGCCGACGACTTAATAGGTGTAGATCT
>ENA-OYYB01000539-OYYB01000539.1-human-gut-metagenome-genome-assembly--contig:-NODE-539-length-21720-cov-8.762705_pt1 | contig 21720 bp, 17 predicted proteins | sample MGYA00244059_ERZ653440 | MGnify/ENA primary metagenome ERZ653440 (study PRJEB26926, sample SAMN06164994) | human gut metagenome | biome: ENVO:00009003; feature: ENVO:2100002; material: ENVO:00002003... | reverse complement strand
CTATTAAGTCGTCGGCAGCGTCAGATGTGTATAAGAGACAGGGCGAGAGGATGCGCCGGTGGAAGTTCATGCAGCAGAACACCACGAAAAAGGCGATGAACAGGCCGATGAGCAGCATCTGCAGATTGCCGGAAAAGACCAGTCTCCGGTAGTCCGCCATGGGGATGCACACCGCCAGCCGGTAGGACTGGCTCTCGCTCAGACGGCACAGCTGGGAGATGCCCGCATAGGCGCTGTCAGGGCCGGTCAACTGGGTCAGCCCGCCGCCCATGCTGCGCAGCACCAGCGTGTCCCGGGGGGCATGGTAGTAGCCGCCGGTGGTGCCGCTGCTGAGGGCGGCATCGGCAGCAAGGCCGTCCCCCGCCGGGGCCAGCAGGCAGCTCAGCCGGTCAAAGCCGGTGGGCTGGGCAAAGTTCTGCTTGAAGTAGCTCTCGCTGATCTCAAAGCCGCACAGCCCGTACATCGTGCCGTCCTGCCCCCGCAGGGGCAGCAAAAACAGCTGCACCTCCTCCGAGGTGCCGGGCAGCTCGAACCGTTCGGTCAGCGTGTAAGACTGGTACAGCGGGGCGCTGCCGGGGATCATCCAGCGGTCGTAGTCCGGGAACTGGTCGGTCTGGAACTCCATGCGCCACTTGCGGTGGGGCATCACGCTGTGGGCCTTGCCCACCTCCGCACTGCCCCGGTACAGCAGCAGGGGCACGGTGGGGGTGTCGGCACCGCTTTTCTGCACATACAGCCCGGCGCGGGAATGCTCTGCTCCCTCCATGCGGGTGTTGACGGTGGCATCCAGCAGCACAAAAACACCGGAACAGCCGGTCTGGCGCAGACGGCGGCACAGCGGCTCGATCATTTTCTCCTCCAGCGCGTTCAGCACCTCGGGGGAGTCGTTCAGCTGGGCAAAGGACATCTGCCGCAGAGCAAGCTCCTTGTCCACCTCTGCGCTCATGTCCTCGGACAGGTTCACGCCCATGACCGCCAGCTGTTCAAAATAGCGCTCCATATCGTTCTGGAACACCGAAAACTGGATCTGCAGACTGCGGCTGATGTCCTTTTTGGTGTTGTGCAGGCTGGCAAACAGGAACAGTGCCGCACCAAAGGTCAACACCAGCAGCACCACCAGCAGCAGGCAGGCCCACAGCAGCCGGCTGCTCATGGGGCTCTGGCGGATCTTTTCACGGTGCCGGTCAACAAAGTGCATCAAAGTCCCTCCTTTCCGGCTGAGCGGCAGGCTCAGGCATTGTCACACAGCAGCTGCCATGTTTCCTCGGCAAGGGCTTCCAGCGTTTCGCCGTCCGCAAGGCGCTGGGGATAGTCCTTCTGGCGCTGGCGCAGGCTGTCGTACAAGGTTTTGGCCTTGGCGTGGTACCCCACGATGCCCGGTTCGGACAGGGGGGTGTTCTGGATGCGCATTTCATTATAGACGTCGTACAGCCGCTGATAGCTCTGCTGCTCAAAGGGATAGTCCGCAATGGCGTCAAAGGCGGCGCTGGACACCGGCATGTATCCGGTATTGGCGGCAAATTCCAGATTGCGCTGCTGTTCGGTGAGCCAGCGCAGGAACACGGCGGCGGCTTCGGCCTTCTGGTCGGTGGTCTTGAAGGCGCACAGGCCCACACCGGCCTGCGGCATCAGGGGCGTGGCGGTGCCTGCGGCGTGGGGCAAAGGAGCCAGCAGCAGGTCGGTGGGCTCGGTGGTGTTGTCCGGGTAGGTGACGAAATCATTGTAATAGAGGATGGCCGCAGAGCTGCCAAGGCCCGCCAGCGTTTCGCCGGTCATCACCTGCGTGTTGGAGTACAGGTCCGAGATCAGAATATCGCCCTGCACCAGCGCCCGGGCAAACTCCATCCACGAAGCGCGGAAGGTCTCGTTGGTCAGATCGTACCAGCTGCCCTTGTACAGCTCGCCGCTGCCCTGCTCCAGCGCGTTCAGCTCCACCAGACGCAGGGGGTAATCCAGCGCGCAGAAGGGCTTGCCCTGCGACCACTGCCGGTAGGCACCCGCCATTTCAAAAAAGCCGTCCCATGTGGCAAGGGTAGAAAGCTGCGCCCCGGTGTCCGCCGCAAACCGGGCGTACTGGGAGCCGTTCAAAAAGATGAGCTGGGTGGATTTGGACACCGGGAACACCACCTGCTTCCCGTCAATGATGCCGTCCTGCACAAAGCCGGGCACATAGGCCGCCATGTCCTCGGCGGTGAACCAGTCGTTCCAGTCCACAAGGTTCTCAATGCCCAGACCGCTGGCGTCCGCGGGGTGGGCCGAGAACAGGTCCGGCAGGTCCAGCGCGCCGGGCTTGCCGGCCTTGGCGTCCTGCAGCTGGCCGCCGATGGCGGCACTGTTGGTCATGTTGGTCACGTTGAGCAGAATGCCCTTTTCCCTGCCCACCGTGTCGTTGAACTCGGTCAGAAGGCGGTTCATGGGCGAGTCGGCCTGTTCGCCGTACACATGCCAGATGCTGAGCATGGTGGGGTCCTTGGGAGAAAGCAGGGTCTTGCTGCCGCCGCAGCCCGCAAGTGCCAGACCGGGGACGAGCGCCGCAAGCTTTAAAAATGTCCTTCGTTCCATTTTTCATGATTCCTTTCCACACATTGCAGCCAGAGGGGGAAAACCGGCACAGGCAGGGCTGCAGCTGCCTGTTTTGGTGGGAAACACCCCAAAATCCCCCCAATTTTGGGCTTTTTGGGGGGATTTTTTGAGGGGGAAGCCCCAAAACCCCAAAAATTTTTTTGGAATTGCCCCCCAAAAACGGCTTTTCTGAGGGGGCAATTTTTTCCCGGGTATGGTACAGTACAACCAGAAAAAGTCCTGCGCCGGTGCAGAAAGCCTGTCGCTGTGCACAAAACGTGTCAACAGGCAACTGCGGATTCTATTCATAAGGATAGCATAAGATGGAGCGGACTGCAAGTGCAGAGAATACCAAAACCAGAGCCCCCTAAAAAGCAGGGGGACAAACAGAAAGGAGCACCCCCATGAAAGAGATGAACAGACGCGAATTCCTCACCCTTACCGGCGCAGCCGTTGTGGCGCTCTCGCTGGCAGGCTGCGGCGAACCCTCCGCACCTCCCACACCCACTACGTCCAAAGAAGCCGAGCTGGTGGCAGCCATCAACAAGGTCTGGAAGAAAAAGTACGAAGCAAATGAGGTTGCCCATGAGCAGCTGACCCTCAATCAGGATGCGGTGGACGTCATAAGTGCTTACGGGCATATTTGTGAAAAGGCCAACGAGACACCGCATATACTGACAAAAGATGACTTTGCTATGATTTCGGAGGGATCCGGTAAGTTTGCGGAGAAAATGAAAAATAACAGTCTCGCAGGTATGGCCGGCGTCCCCGTACCGTTTTCCGGTAAGGTGATAGCTCTGGAGGATGCGTATTCTTGCGAGGATGCTGCCGTTCAGGCTTTTGTAGAGAAACTGCTGAGCAGCCTTTATAATAGCTCCAAGGCAGAGTACATCAGCATTTATCTCCCGGTGGTTCAGGGCAAGACCTACATGACCGCTGCTATATTCCTGAACAACAAGCCATAAGATAACAAGCCCCCCTGTTTGCCCCGGGTACGGAAGCCTCACGACGTGCCCGGGGCTTTGTAAGTGAAAGGAGACAGCCATGAAACACAAATGTTTTGCTGCTGTGGTTCTGGCTGCGGCGCTGCTGCTGACCGGCTGCGGCGGCGCAGCTGCCCCCGCGGCCCCCGCAGGCTCCGGCGCAGCTTCCCAAAGCACCGCAAGCACGGCGGTGCAGACGGCGCAAAAGGAGCGCATCACCGACCAGTGGAGCCTTGAAAAGACGGTGCGGGGCGAGATGATCGGCGTGATGAAGCTGAGCATCCATGTGCCGCAGCTTGTGTGCGACAGCCCGGACGCCGCCGCTCTCAACGAAGAACTTGCCGCTATGTATGTGGCGGAATACAAGGATTATGAAAGCGATCCGGACGCTGAGGTGCCGCAGGGCGAAGAGTGCTCACAGACCGAGATCAACTGGGACGCCTACTGGTACGGCGACTGCGTAAGTCTGGTGATACGCAGCCACGATTACGACGACGCCCCGTGGTATTACAGCGGGTGGTGCTTCGATTTTGCCACCGGCAGGCGGATCACCACAGCCGAGATGCTGCAGCACATGGGTCTGGACCCGGACGAAGTGCAGGCGCAGGTGCAGCGGCAGGCCATGCAGACCTTTGACCGGGAGATGGCGCAGGGCGCGTATTACGAGGGCCTGCGCAGCGGCGGGAACCTGTCGGAAATGCGGATGGGCACGCTGGAATACAATGAACTGGAAAACCTGTGTCTGCTGCTGCCCCAGCAGGACCGGCTGGTGCTCCGGGGCAAGTACTGCTCCGAGACCGACTGGGGCTGGCAGCAGCTGGATGTGGAGATCCCGCTGACCTCCGCCGCCCCCGCCGACACCCCGGTGCTGACCGATACCTACGACGGCGTGCAGGTGCAGCTGAAGGGAACGCAGGGCACCATCACCCTGAGCCCTGCACCAAAGACCAATCAGTGGGGCGACATTGGCATCCGGGTGGAACAGACGCACACCTACCCCATCCTTGGCGCCTACAATGAATATGTGGATGTGTGCATCGGGGAGCAGGAGGACGGCTTCTTCCGCCCGGTGGTCTATCTGCTGACCAAAGACGGCGTGGTGGAGTATGTGGACGTGCTGCGCTGCCTCATGTTCGGGGATGCCATGATCTGTCAGGACCCCATCTACTTTGCCAACAACGGCACTGCGCTGGAACTCTGCGGCAGCGAGGTGAACCTGCACCGGAAGGACGGCTCTGTGCTGGAACTGGCTCCCCTGTCGGCAGAGTGGAGCACGCAGGAGATCCCCTATTCCGTCACCGGCTCCTACAACTACACCTCTGAAACCGGCTGGAACTGGCTGGATCTGGGCAGCGACGGCAGCGTTCAGCTGGGCGTGCAGAACAACAGCCGCATCGATCAGGGCGACGCAGCGTATCTGGGCGTGGTGCCGGAGGGCATGGTGCTGGCCATCTTTACCGACACGGGGCTCGACTTTGTGGCGGCGTTCAAGATGGACCTGTACGACAACCTGACCATGACCATGATCGACGGGCAGAACCCCTTTGCCGAGGGGGAGACCCAGCTGCAGATGACCCGCAGCTACGGCTGAGAACACAGGAGAAGGACCATGAAACACAAACGCCTTGCCGCGCTGGTGCTGGCTGCCGCGCTGGTGCTGGCCGGGTGTGGCGGCACAAAAAGCAGCTCCGGCTCCGCTGCCGCCAGCCAGAGCACCGGCAGCAGCCAGAATGCCCCGGCGATTGCCGTTCAAAAGGAACGTATCATGGAGCAATTCACGCTGGAAAAAACCGTCCGGGACGAGTACGGCATCACCCAGAAGCTGACCATCCATGTGCCGCAGCTTGTGTGCGACAGCCCGGATGCTGAATCTATCAATGATGAACTTGCCGCCATGTATGCGGAGGAATATCGGGATTACGAAAGCTACCCGCAGGCTGAGGTGTCGCAGGACGAATGGTGCCCGCAGACCTACATCGATTGGGACGCCTACTGGTACGGCGACTGCGTAAGCCTTGTGGTGCGCAGCTACTACGGCGGCACCGACCCCATCTATTCTCAGGGCTGGTGTTTCGATTTTGCCGCCGGGCACAAGCTTTCGGTCACCGAGCTGCTCATGCGCATGGGACTGGACCCGGACGAGACGCAACTTGCAGTGTACCGCGCCGCCATACAGACCTTTGACCGCAAAATGGTGCAGCAGGAATATTACGATTCCCTGCGGGAAAGCGGCATGCTTTCCGGGATGCGCGCCGATACCCTGCGGGACAACGGGCTGGAAAACCTGACCGTGCTGCTGAAAAACGAAAATACCGTCACCCTTGTTGCCGGATACCACACTACCGCCGGCAGCGGCTGGCGGCCGCTGGAGGTGGAGCTTCCGCTGACCCCCGCCGCCCCTGCCAAAACGCCGGTGCTTACCGATACCTACGGAAGCGTTTCGGTGCTGCTGGACGGCGACATCCGCACCGTTACCATCAAACACACCCCCGAGATCATCGCATGGGCAGAGGATTATGATATCCGTCTGGACGGCGATGTCACCCTGCCCATCCGCAACGCCTATAATAATTATGTAGATGTGTGCATCGGCGAGCTGGGCGCGTCCTTCCATCCCGTGGTCTACCTGCTTACCGAGGACGGTTTTGTGGAGTACGTGGATGTGCTGCGCTGCCTGCTGTATGGGCAGAGCCTGCTCTGTGCCGACCCCATCTATATTGCCAACAACGGCACTGCGCTGGCGCTGCGGGACGCCGAGGTCAGCCTGCTGTGTGCAGACGGTACGGAAACAGAGCTTGCCCCCCTGACCGCTGAGTGGAACAGCCCGCAGCAGGTAGATTCCACCGGCAGCTTCAGCCTTGGGGAAGGGGAGAACTGGTGCTGGCTGGAGCTGAATTCAGGCGGCGGCTGCCAGCTGGCTACCCACAACAACCGCTATTTCTATCAGGGTGCTGTCACCTATCTGGGCGCTACCCCGGACGGCACCGCGTTGGGCTTCTCTCTTGTCCGCGACACCGAAAACGGCCCGGAATGGGTTGCGTTCAGCGCTGCATTGAAGCTTGATTATCGCATTGATTGCCTGATCCTTACCCCCCTGAGTGGGCAGAACCCCTTGACGAACGAAACGGTCCCGCTGGTGCTGACCCACAGCTACGGCTGATAAACGAGCAGGAGGCGCAAGATGAAACACCTGGCACTGTGCGGCGCACTGGCGGCTTTGCTGGCGGCGCTGCTGGCAGGCTGCGGGGCAAGGGCCGCGGCCTCTGCCCGCCCGGCTGGCAGCCGGGAACTGAAATCGACCCCGCCGGATGCCATGCACGCCACCGCGGCGATCACCGAGCAGTACACCCTTGAAAAGGTGGTGCAGGCAGAGAACGGCGGCACCGTCCGGCTGAACATCCATCTGCCCCGGCTGGAAAGCGACAGCGCCGACGCCGCCCGCATCAACGCCGAGATCGCCCGCTACTACGAATACGATGTGCAGGAGTACGCCGACTGCCCGGAGGCAGCCGATCCGGATGTGTGGGACATCTGCATTGAGATGAACTGGAACGCCAGCTGGTACGGCGACTGCGTCAGCCTTGTGGTCAGCAGCTGCTACGGCGGTACGGATGCGCCCTTCCACAATGGCTGGTGCTTCGACTTTGAAAGTGGAAACCAGCTGACCGTCACCCAGATGCTGCAGCGCATGGGGGCAGACCCCGCTGCGCTGGAAGAGGCGCTTTACCGCGACGTGAAGCGCCGGGATGAGCTGGACCGTCAAGCCGCCATCGAGAGAGGACTGCTGCCCACCGGCAGCCTGAAAGAGGGAAACACCGCATGGTGGACTTCGCTGGACGAGCTGCCTTTTTCGCTGGACGGTAAGGGAAACATTTCCTTCGTGGTCCGCAGGTTCAGTGCTTCCGGGGAAGAGTATGTGAACGATGTCCCGGTCATCCCACTGGATGCGCAGCCGCTGCCACCGGACTGGGAGTGGCAGGTGCTGGCCGAGTGGATGGCAGTCACGGCGGTGACGCAGGGTGAAAGCTATGCCCCCGCCGACCGCAACGAAAGCTGCACCCTGCGGCTGGAAAAGGCCGAGATCACCGGCACGGTGACCGTCTCCTTCATCCGGGAAACATACGTCAGCCCGCAGATCCAGTCCGCTGCCGAGACCCGCACCGGAGAGCTGAATGCCGGCGCTGTGACCGGCTGGGACGGGGAAAAAAGTCAGGGCTGGAATCTGAAATGTCTCAGCGAGGACGGCAGAAGCAACTGGACCATCTCCATGATGGAGGACGGCTCGCTGCGGATGCAGTCCACCGGCCCCAAAAAGGGCAGTGAGGTCTGGTACGTTTTTCAGCGCACCGAGGCGTGGGACGACATCGGCTACACCGCCATCCCCCGCAGGCTGTGGGGAACATACCGCGCTGGAGACGAGTCCGCAAAGGGCATCCGCTGGATGACCTTCCTGCCGGACGGCAGCTGCTGCATGAGTGTGGAATGGGACGGGTGGAACGGCACCCTGACCGGCACCGCCGAGGGAACACAGGGCCGCACCGAGGACGGCACCGAGCTGCACTTCACGCTGACCGACACGGACGGCAGACCCTGCGAGTTCTGGGCCATTTTGCTGAACGATGACGGCAGCCCCAGCGGCTGCAGCCTGAAATACCGCGCCGGAGAAGTACTGTTTGACCGGGACACGCGTCCCATTTACTGGAAAAACGACTCTCCGGATCTAACCCTTGAACCGTGACCAAAACCGAACGCAATGCGATGACAAAGCGTTGTCGCTTACAACAAACAAATAACAGGAGGAAATTACTATGGGTCTTATCAAAGCAGGTATGGGCGCACTGGGCGGAACCCTTGCAGACCAGTGGAAGGATTTTTTCTACTGCGATTCTCTGGACAAGGATGTGCTGATGGTCAAGGGCCAGAAGCGCACCTCCCGCCGCAGCTCCAACAACGGCGAGGACAACATCATCACCAACGGCAGCGGCATCGCCGTGGCAGACGGACAGTGTATGCTCATCGTGGAGCAGGGCCGCGTGGTGGAGGTGTGCGCCGAACCGGGCGAATTCACCTTTGACGCATCCACCGAGCCAAGCGTTTTTACCGGCAACTTCGGCGACAGTCTGGCGGAAACATTCCAGACCGTGGCCAAGCGCTTTACTTACGGCGGCGACACCGGCAAGGATCAGCGCGTGTACTACATCAACACCAAGGAGCTGGGCGAGATCCTGTACGGCACTGCCACCCCCATCCCCTTCCGGGTGGTGGTCAGCGAGGAGCGGGGCTACAAGCTCTCGGTCAATCTGCGGTGCAACGGCAGCTTCACCTGCCGCATCTGCGACCCGCTGCTGTTCTACACCAACGTGTGCAGCAACGTCTCTACCCAGTATGACGCATCCGAGATCGCACCCCGGCTGAAGAGCGAGCTGATGAACGCCCTGCAGCCCGCTCTGGCCACCCTTTCGGCAAACAAGGTGCAGTATTACGAGATCCCCGCCCACACGCTGGAGATCTCCGAGGCGCTCAATGAGCAGCTGTCCAGCGTCTGGCGCAAAAAGCGCGGCATCGAGGTCTTCTCCTTCAACATCAACTCCCTGTCCATCCCGGAGGAGCAGCAGAAGAAGATCACCGAGTGGGAAGAGAACGCCATGACCACCGATCCCACCACCGCTGCCGCCCGTCTGGTGGGCGGTCAGATCGACGCCATGAAGACCGCCGCCGGCAACACCGCCGGTGCCATGACCGGCTTTATGGGCATGGGCATGGCAGCCGGTGCAGGCGGCATGGGCGGCATGAGCGCCCAGAACCTGTTCGCCATGGGCCAGCAGGCCCGTCCGGACAGCGTGGACGCGCCCCAGCAGGTCAGCCGTCCCGCACCCGCCCCGGCGGACAGCTGGAAGTGCAGCTGCGGCGCCACCGTTACCGGCAAATTCTGCCCGGAATGCGGCAGCAAAAAGCCGGAGCCGAAGCCCGCTGCGGACAGCTGGACCTGCAGCTGCGGCGCCACCGTCACCGGCAAGTTCTGCCCGGAGTGCGGCAAGCCCCGCCCGGCGGCAGCAGAAGGCTGGAAGTGCAGCTGCGGCGCAGTGAACAAGGGTCGCTTCTGCTCCGAGTGCGGCAAACCAAAGCCCGCCGGTACGCCCAAGTATAAGTGCGACAAGTGCGGCTGGGAGCCGGCCGACCCCGCTCACCCGCCCAAGTTCTGCCCGGAGTGCGGCGACCCCTTTGACGACAGCGACCTGACCTGACAAATACAGAGCAATGAAAGGAGCATACCATGATGGGATTCTTTTCCAACCTGTTCGCAAAACAGAACTGTGCCGTCTGCGGCAAGGAGTGCGGCACCATGCACCGCTCCAAGCTGCGGGAAGTGGCTGAGAGAACTCAACTGTTCCAAGAATGAGTTGACAGCGCTGGACGTAGATGTGACCCATAAACCCAATCTGGTAAGGGTAGAATGCCAAAACAACAAGCTGACATCGCTGATTCTGGGAGAGAACAAAATGCTGGGAAAACTGAACTGCGCCAACAACCTGCTGACCCAGCTAAACCTGAACAACATGATTTCCTTAAAGGAACTGAACTGCTTCAACAACCAGCTGACCGTGTTGGACGTCAGCAGCAGTCCAGAATTGACTAAATTGTGGCTTGGAAATAACCATCTTACCAGCCTGAATCTGGACAATAATCCGAATCTAAATATCACATATACTGATATTTACAGTGGTGAAAATGTTTACACCGTTACCCTGAACCCTGACCGTACGTTTGACCTGCGAAATCTGCCCGGGAACTTTGATATAAACCGGGTTACAGGATGGGTGCATGGCGACGCCGAAGGAAACACTCTGACAGTCGATGAAGGCACAAACGTAGTGTACTACGGTTATACGTGCAGAAGCGGTATGTTGGAAGTAAGTTTCAAACTGGATGTGACTGGCACCGGCGGTTCCACGGGTGGTGGCTCTACCGGTGGTGGCTCTACCGGTGGCGGCACCGTTCCCCCTGTGACACCTCCCTCCGGCGGCTCCACGGGCGGCGGCTCCGGCGGCAGTGACGGCGGCGCAGGCATCGCGGTGTTGGCTATTGGCGGCGCAGCGGTGGCGGGCCTTGTGGGCTACGGCGTGTATAACCACGTTGCCGCCCAGAAACTGCGGGCCCTGCTGCCCCCGGACGTCTCTCTGCCGGAGAACCGCGCCAAGACCGCGCTGCTGCTGTGGGATACCGCAGGCCGTCCCGAGCCTGCCGAGGCCCCGGCCTTTGCAGACGTGGCGGACCCGGATACCGCCAAGGCAGCCCAGTGGTGCGTGGAGCAGGGCCTGATGAAGCGCCGTCTCAACGGACGCTTTGGCCCGGACGGCACCGTTCCGGCGTATCGGATCCTGAATGCCTACCGGCAGCTGACCGGTCAGTAAGCCTGCCCCGGCACACGGCAGCCCGCCGTCTGCCGGTGAGGGTACAAACGTCATAAAAAGCATCCGCAGCGCTCTGCACATGGGCCAAGACAGCCCGGCAATGCCGCTGCGGATGCTTTTTTGCCGGCTGCAGTTCCTTTGCGGGCCGGCCCCCTGACGCAGGCTGGGCAGAATGATTTTATCATTCCACTGAAATTGCACAAGAGAATATAGAAAGAGGTTTCCTTATGAACAAACCGCTTTCCTGCCGCTACAACATGGACACCAACCGAGTGGAAGCCCAGTTCGAGGGTGGTACTCCCCTTTCCATTGACTGCATCGCCGTGGAGGACGAGTACGGCAACACCCCGGCACAGCGGGCAGAACTGGACTGGCTGCTCTACAACAAGCCCTTGGAGTACGCCCAGCTTGTGCTGAGTGGAGAGATAGAGCATTATCTGTCACTAGGATGTGACCATGGCAGACTTGAGGATTGATGATTCAGCAGCCGTTCGCAAAAAATTAAAGAATCATCTTTGCAAAGACCATTGCTATTTGCGCCCAAATCGAATATAATATAAATAGGAAAGCGGACGTCATTCCGCTGGTGTGGCTGACACCTAAAATCCGATCTGATGCAAGACGTAAGGGCTTGAGGTTGGCGGGCAATGATAAAACCCGAAAGAGATGCAGGACGTAAGGGCCTGAGGTTGGCGGACAACGATAAAATCAGTCGCAAGGGACATCGGACAGCACCACGGTGTTGTAGATGTCCCTTTTATTTTGTAAAAACGCAAAGGAGCGCAGAATCAACTATGACGAAAAAAGAAGCACTGTCCATCGTTTTTTCCTGTGCGCCATTGTATAAAGAGAATTTGGTAGACAGAAGCCTGCTGTTCATCACCACCGACAAGCACAAGAATGTCCATTGTCTGGAGGTCACGTTCGATATTGGCAACTTTTTGCACATGACAGGCTTCAAGCTGCGGAAATCCGGCATCAATGCTCGGCACTTTTTCAATCTGTGCTATGACAAACGTCTGACCGAAGCGGACTTTGATTTTTCCGCAGACGGAACCACCGAAATGAAAATGCGGGTTCTGCCCAGCCTGATGAAGAAGAACCTCTCCGCAAAAATGCTGGGCGATTATAATATGAGCCAGCCTAAGCTGTACACTGACAAAATCGCTGGTTCCCTCAGTGCCTGCATGGGGTTTGTCCGGGATGGTGGTGAAGGCCGTTTCGTACCTAACACGGTGCTGGAAGGCGATATACGAACCAAGGTAAAGGCCGCTGACCGAATCATTGCTACATATCGCAAGAGCCGCAGTGAGGAGCAGTATTCGGAAATCGTATTCACCGCAAAGAAAGTTGAATGGGAAAAGATTGTCCTTCCCGATGAATACAGCTATCTTGTCTTACCTGAATAACGAAAGAATGCCCACCCACCGATGGAACTGAATCTCCACGGTGAGCGGGCATTTTGCGTTTTTGTTCGATTCGAGTGAATCTATTCGGCTTGTGGTTTTCGCTTAACCCACGGTTTGGCTCCATAACAGGCTGATGCCGAACCGGTCCATTACTTCAACGCCACCGATAGCTGGTCATTGCCGCTATCCTCTAAGGGTATTATACATCAGTGATGTAACATTTCAAGGAAAAATATTTGCATATCATAGCAACTGGCCACCCACTGCACTGGCTAGTACGGCAGGTGGCCATTCCCTCTTCATTTCCTTCTTACAAACTGAATCGGTCAGGTCAAATCTTCACCGTTGGTTGCAATGACCTTTTTATACCAATAGAAACTGTCCTTCTTCAAACGCTTGCCATCACCCGTGCCATCATCCTGATAGTCAACATAGATGAAGCCGTATCGTTTTGCCATTTCTCCGGTAGAGGCGGACACGAGGTCAACGCAGCCCCACATAGTGTAGCCCATCAAATCCACACCATCCAGCGTAACGGCATCTCTCATAGAGGATAGGTTTTTCTTTAGATAATCGATACGATAGCTGTCGTGAATTTTGTTGTCCGATGTCAGTTCATCTGCCCAGCCAATACCGTTTTCAACGATCCATAACGGTTTATGATACCGGTCATATAGCGTGTTACAGGCCAATCGCAGACATGCAGGGTCCGTAGCCCATCCCCATGCATTGGTTTCCAGATACGGATTTTTTACTCCCATAGAGAAATTTCCGCCTGTTGTACCCAAGCCATCTTCATGCACAGTAACTGTATTGCTACCATAGCAGGAAAAACTCAGGAAATCGCATGGATACTGTTTGAGCACTTCATAGTCTTCCTGTGTATCCTGCAAAACGATGCCCTCACGCTCATATTTTTTCAATCGATATTCTGGATAGAAACCTCGCATCTGGACATCGCTGTAAAAATAACGGCTCTGCTGCATTTCCATCGCTTTGATGTTATCTGCCGGGTCGCAGGTGTAGGTATAGAGGGGGCGGTATGCCAGCATCATTCCAACACGAATTGCCGGGTCGATTTCATGTGCTAACCTGACTGTCCGTGACGATGCCACAAACATATTATGTGCCGCCTGCGCCAACTGCTGTGCATTGCAGTTGGAAATGCCTGTAACCATATACGGCGCTAGTTCCATATTGTTGATTTCATTGAAAGTCAACCAATATTTCACCTTATCATGGTAACGCTGGATTACTATGTGGGCAAATTTTTCAAAGCAGTCGATCCACACACGGTTATCCCATCCTCCGAAACGCTGCACCATGCTGATTGGAATATCAAAATGCGAAAGCGTTACCAAAGGCTCAATTCCATATTTATGCAGTTCATCAAAAACATTCTCATAAAAAGCCAATCCTGCTTCATTGGGCACAGCGTCATCTCCATTCGGGAAGATACGTGTCCAACTGATGCTCATCCGAAAGCATTTAAAGCCCATTTCTCCCATCAGTGCAATATCTTCCTTATAGTGATGATAAAAATCCGTTGCACGGTGACTGGGATAGTATGCGTCCGTTCGAATCGCAGGCGCTGCACCTTCCGGAAGTTTCGGATCAAACGCGGATGTTTCGCCTTGTTCGCCTGTAACAGGGTTCTGCCACACCACCATGCGCGGTTTCGTATGGGAACCGCCCATGGAAAAGTCTGCTACTGTCAGACCGCGCCCGTCTTCCTGATAACCGCCTTCATACTGGTTGGCTGCAGTGGCTCCTCCCCACATAAAGTCTTTGCGAAAAGCCATTTTTCTCCCCGCTTTCTCTCATTATTCCTTATCATCTCCATACTGAGCATCGTTGAACATTACATATGTAATGATAAAGCCCAGTGCAGTTGCCAACAGCATCACACCGCTTGCCACGATCAGGGACTGAACAGGGTTTGCCGGGTCGATGTAGCCGGGAATCTTAAAGATGCCAAACCCAGGAATCGTATAAACTGCGAAGCCAAAAAGTCCACCTACACCGCAGGCAATTGCGCTAGACACACAGGTCACAACCAAATATTTCATGCGAGGCATAACGATTGCATAGGTTGCCGGTTCAGTAACACCAAAGAGGGCAGAAACAGCTGCCGGAAGAGCCAGTTCTTTCAGTTTTTTACTCTTTGTCTTGCACAGGATACCAAGCGTAACACCCAGAACCGCAAAGCTCACGACACCCAGAGATGCATAGTTCGGGGAAGGAGTGCCTGCCATGACATCCATCAGCGCCGGCAGAACGATTACGCTGTGAACGCCCAGTACCACAAGGATCTGATAGAATCCGCCAATAACCACATCCGACAGGATATGATTAAAGTTATACAGCAGGTTCATTACAAAGCTGACACCATCTGCCAGCAGGTTGGCTGCCGGTCCTACCAGCATATATCCGATAGGAACCACGATCACAAAAATCAGCATCGGGGTCAAAAAACCTTTGACCATATCCGGCAGATGCTTATTCAGGAACCGCTCAGCGTACACTGCCAAGATTACAGTAAAAAATGCAGGCAACACCGTGGATGTATAGGTGTTATTGAAAACATGGCCGAACAGCTCAATGTCCACACCATTGATCGAAGGGATGCAAAGCGCCAAGCCCACTGTAACGGCTGTAAAAATATCGGATTTCATTCGCTTTGCAATATTATAGCCGATCAGCGCCGGAAGGAAGAAGAACGGAGCATTTGCAATACCGGAAAGCAAAACATAAATGCCTGCCTCTTTACTCATCCACCCCAGTGCTGTAATAAGTGCAAGAATACCTTTGATCATACCTGCTGCACACAGCATCATTGCCGAAGGAGAAAATGCTGCTGCAATAAACGGGAGAATTTTGCTGTAAAAAGGTTTATTTTCCTCAGACTGCTGTTTAGACGGTTCCGCAAAGCGGGTAATTTTGCATACTTCGTCATAGATTTCCTGCACACGTGCACCAATCAGCACCTGATACTGGCCCCCTGCAACCATAACACCCAGCACGCCATTAGTCTTTTTCAATTGTTCGGTCTGTGCCTTTTTCACATTCTTCAACTCAAAGCGCAGACGAGTGACGCAATGCGTCAGAGAAATAACATTTTCTTCGCCACCGACCAGTTCAAGAATTTCTTTTGCCAGTTCAGCACCATTTCTTTTTTCTGCCATTCCGGGAACCTCCTGTTCCTTTCCTTCCAGCTGCAGGGTCAGCCGACCGCGTTCCAATTCTGCACTGATAACGCCCTGCACCTGATTGACTGCTGCCAAATTCACTACACCGGCATCTTTGAGCATAAGATACAGCGTGCCCTTACGCGGAATCGTCCGGCTGACATTCTCCTGACCTCCGATGTACGGATAAACGCTTTGTAAGATGTCCTGTTCTGCCATTGCAGTGTCCTCCTTGTGAATGTTCGGATATATGTAATTCCTGTGCACAGAATACATCAAAGTAAAAAATCCGGAGCACACTTCACCACAACAAAATCGGCAGGGAAGCTCCCTCGTTTGCTGCGTAAAGTCCGCCCCGGATATCGCGCCATTTCAGGCTATCGCTCCAGAAACCAAGCTTTCTGTTTATTCTTGTTCTCGCTCATACACGCGCTGGATATGCATGATGAGGTATACAACTTCATCATCGTTGCAATCCCATCCGTAGGTATTCTTCAGATATTCTACGACCTTCAATGTACAGGCATAAATATCGGGATATTCACGCATTAAGGTTCTCCGAAGATTGCTGGATATATTATCCGTCTGTACGCCTGCCTGTAATCGCTGAATCAAATAACGCAGATGGGTTGCAAACCTGCTGTAATTGTAGCTATCCTTATCCAGCTGAATGTGCAAGCTGCTTTCCACGATTTCGTTAACTTTGGCAATCACCTGCATACTCAGCATCAGGCTGTGCATATCGCCGCTTTCTGCTTCGGCATTGATAAAATGCATTGCGATGCTGATTGCTTCGCTTGCAGGCAGGTTCATTCCAGTCTGTTCGTTCAGCATCTTTAATGCCATATCTGCCATAGCTGCTTCTCTAGGATATAGATGGCGAATATCATAAGCAATCGGTGTGGTCAGGTCCACACCTTTTTTCAGGCGCTCCGCTGCAAACTGGATATGGTCAGCCAGTGTAAATGGAAGATTCGGATTCAGGGAACAGTCCAATTCAATGCCTGCCTGATCTGCAATGTCAGCACAGACCATTACGATGGGCTGCGAAAGTTCTGCAATCATTCCAAGGTACTTCGGGTCAACATCGTAAAATGTACGCTCAATTTTGGAAAGATCATCCAGTTTGTATGGCATTTGTGGAAAACCAATTCCTTTGCCCATCACTACGATTTCGTGACCTGTCCGGTCAATCGCTAATGCGGCACTCGTATTGATTTTTTTAACAAGCTTCATCTGCCGCACCACTTTCCCGAAAAGACCTGTAAAAGAAAAAAGCCTCCGAAACAACACCTGACAATCCACAGATAAGGCATCAATGAACCACATTGGACCCTATTCTGTACTGCCACAAGTATCGCTTCCGAGGAATATCGCCTTGTTACGCCAATTAGTATAGCAAACTATTTTAGTGATGTCTATTGTCATTTTCAATAAATCGAATTTATGATTTTTGTCATATTCGCAAAAGCCCTTCCTGAATGATTTTATAAGTCTTACTATCACTGCTTTACCACAATAAAATTTCCAAAACCATCTTGACGTACCCCACAATCCATGATACCCTCTATCGCAAATCCCACCGCGTTAGCCGTAAATGACTGCACGGTGCGGGTTTATTCCCTATGAAGATTTTTACCGCCCCGCAACACACCCGATCTATTTTGCCGCTTACTTCACCCGACAAAATCATCGCTGCGCTGCGTGGGCGGTATTTTTCTTTTTCACAAATAAAATCTTATGTAGTTGTTCAATCTTCCAAAATTTGTTTTTAGTTGTTGACCGCACAACTTCAAAGTGTTATTCTTGTGCTTGAAAGAAGCAGGTTGTAGTGTCCGCACTGCGTCCGGCTTTCTTCATACTGTACCTTGAATCTTACATAAGCCGTCTGAACGAGATACTGCGCCATGACCTCACACTTTCTGTGGGCGAGCCGGACAACGCCGCTGCAAAACAGGGGCAGGAACTGCGTTCGGTGTGAACGGTGACCATGAGCAGGGGCTTTGCCTTTTCACACGTTTTGCTCTGCAAAATTTTCAACGTGCATTGCGGTTCGACTTCTGAAATTTTCAGTGTTGCACGGAAAGGGCGAAAGCAAGTATCGACCTGTGGCCACAAATTTTCAATGCTTGAAAATGTTCTGTCACATGGTCTGCCACTTGTTGGGGAGTGCCTTCCCCAAACCCTGCTCCAGCGTTGCGCTGGTTTCAGCGCAAAAGCGGCGTGTCGCATTACATAGCCCTCTCCATCCCGGAGCGGGCATTTATCATTTTCACAGGAGGTCGAATATGGCTGAAATGAAAAGTCCGAACGCACACGCACGAGAGAACCGCAATGACACGCCGCGAAAACGAAAGACACACATCATCAAGGTCAGAGTGACCGCAGAAGAAAAACTGCGGATCGCATACGCCTGCAAAGAACTCCACCTCACCCAGTCCGAACTCGTCCGCCGCGTCCTGTACGGCGTGAACGTCAAGCACACCGTTGTGGTGGCGCAGGGCGGCGAGGATGCACTGGCGGCGCTTGCCGCCTTGTCTGCCCAGTGCAGCAAGGTGGGAAGCAACCTCAACCAGCTTGCACGGCACTTCAACTCCGGCGGCAAAGACACCGAGCAGCTCCGGGCGCAAATTCTGGAGGAACTGTCCGCACTCACGAACTTTCGGCTGAAAGCCGAAGAAACGGTTGGTGAACTGTATGGCAACCATCAAGCATTTGACCTCGAAAAACTCTAACTATGCCGCCGCCGAAAGCTATCTCACCTTTCAGCACAACGAGTACACCGGTCTGCCCATTCTGGACGAGAAGGGCAGACCCAAGCTGCGGGATTCGTACCTGCTCGACACCCTTGAGTGCGGCGAATCTTCGTTTGCTATGGCCTGCCTGATTGCCAATCGCAAGTACGGCAAGAACGGCAGGCGGGAGGACGTGAAGACCCACCATTATATCATCAGCTTCGACCCGAAGGACGCAGTAGAGAACGGCCTGACCATGGAGCGGGCGCAAGCCCTTGGCTTGCAGTTCTGCAAGGACAACTTCCCCGGTCATCCCGCCATCGTCTGCACCCACCCGGACGGTCACAACAGTGCCGGGAATATCCACGTCCACATCGTCATCGGCAGCTTGCGCGTCCGCACCGTGGAACGGCAGCCCTTCATGGACAAGCCGTGCGACTGGGAAGCGGGCAAGAAGCACCGCTGCACCTCTGCCATGCTCCGGCACCTCCGTGTCGCTGTCATGGAGATGTGCGAGCAAGCCGATCTGAACCAGATCAACCTGCTGGAAGCCCAAGGCGACCATGTTTCGGAGCGCGAGTATTGGGCGCAGCGGCGCGGACAACGCCGCCTCGACCATGCCAACGCCAAACTTGCCGCCGAAGGGCAGCAGCCCACCCAGACCGTCTACCAGACCGAGCTGGACAAGCTGCGAAAGCAGATCTACGCTGTGCTGAACAAGACCACCACCTTCGAGGAATTTTCTGCATTGCTCATGCAGGAACACGGCATCGCCGTGAAGGAGAGCCGAGGCCGGTTGAGCTACTGCCCGCCCGGCCGGACAAAGTTCATCACCGCCAAGAAACTGAGCAAGAAGCTGGAAAAGGAGCAGGTGCTGACCGCCCTCTCCCAGAACATCCAGCTTGCCGCCATCATCCAGCCCAGCAGCGAGAAGAAGCCGGATAAGATCAGGAAACTGGTTGACATTCAGGCGAACGTTGCTGCGGGCAAGGGCATCGGCTATGAGCGTTGGGCGAAAAAGTTCAACCTCAAACGCTGGTCGCAGACCTTGTGTCTCCTGCAGGAGAAGAAGCTGCTCAGCGAAGATGCCCTGCACCAGCGCATTGCCGAACTGCAAACCCAGCACGACGATGCACTGGCGGTGGTCAAAGACTTGGATGCCCGCATGGTCTCCCTCAAGGAGCTGCGCGGGCATCTTGTGGTCTATCGGCAGTACAAGCCTCTTGCACAGAAGCTCCAGACTGTGCGGAACCCCGCCAAGTTCAAGGAGCAGCATCGTGCAGAGTTTGCTGTGTACGAGGCCGCTTGCGCCTATTTCAAGGCCAACGGGCTCAGGACACTGCCGGACCTCAAAAAGCTGGATGCCGAATACCAGACCCTTTCCTCGGAGAAAAACGGGTTCTACACCCGCTACAAGAAAGCGCAGATCGAACTGCGTGAACTCCGCACCGCACAACAAAACGTGGAAGCCTTCTTCCGCAAGGAAGAGCGCAGCCACGCCGTACCGCAGCAGGAGGTCAAATGAACAACACTCTGACGGATCGATGTGTGAATAAACCCAACCTCACCCACGCCCCTCACCGGGCTTCGTCCTTTCGCCTGTACCCCGCCCATTGGGACGGAGGGTAGCACCTCTGTCTTTTCGGACGTAAAGAACGCCATCTCGACCCGGCAGGCAGCGGAGCTATACGGCTTCGCCGTAAACCGGAACGGCATGATGTGCTGTCCCTTCCACGGGGATAAACACCCCAGCATGAAGGTGGACAGCCGTTTCCACTGTTTCGCCTGTCAGGCGGATGGCGATGTGATCGATTTTGTCGGCAGACTTTTTCAACTTTCTCCCTATAAGGCTGTGGAAAAGTTGAAGAACGATTTCGGCATGGCACTTGCCGACGGCAAGGTGCGGCTTGCTCCCCGCAGACCGCCCACCGTCCGGCAGCAGCTGCTGGACTATTACCGCTGTCTGCAGCGTTGGCGGGTCCGATACGCACCGCAGTCACCCACAGAAGAACTTCACCCCTGCTTTCTTGAAGCGATAAAGAACCTTGACATCGTTGAATATTATCTGGACTGTTCGGTGCTCCCGGACCCGCAGACCGAAAACGAGCTACGGAAGTATTGGGAGGGATTGCATGAGCGACTGGAAAAAGAGGAACGAAGATTGGCGTGATGAGGACGAACTGGAAGAAGAGGAAGAATGCGAATGCCCTTGGGTAGACAGCAAGGGCAAAGTGCGTGAAACCGCTTACTGCCAGTACCTTTTAGAGAAACACCCCATGATGTGCCTGAAACAGAAGCTGTTCGACCAGAACGGCGAGGTAGACGAGGACGCACTGCTCTACGAAGTCCACAGCGACCTCCGTGACTTTGTGCTCGACAACCTTGCCAAGAAGGAGAAGCAGGTTCTGGACGCACTCCGTATCGAAACCTATACCCCTGAATGGAAACCCCAGCTTGACCGCATCCATCTCCAGAACGGAACCTACTTTCTGGACGAGCGGGGCTTTGTGCCGGAAAAGGAACTCTGCCTGAACCGGCTCCCCGTGGAATACCAGCCCGATGCCCCCGCACCGACCAAGTGGCTGGAATTTCTGGACGGTCTGCTCATCCCGGAGGACATTCTGACCTTGCAGGAATATCTCGGCTATCTTCTGATCCCGTCTACCAAGGCGCAGAAGATGCTGGTCATGACCGGCAAGGGCGGCGAGGGAAAATCCCGCATCGGCTTGCTGCTGAAGAAGCTGTTCGGGGAAGCCTCTCACTCCGAATCCATCCTCCGCATCGAAACGAACCGCTTTGCCAGTGCAAATCTGGAGTACAAGCTGGTCATGGTCGATGACGATCTGAACATGGTGGCTTTGCCCGAAACACGGAACATCAAGTCCATCGTCACCGCTGAAGACCGTTTGTGCATCGAGCGGAAAAACAAGCAGGCTGTCCAAGGCCTGCTGTACGTTCGTTTCATCTGCTTCGGCAATGGCAACCTTGTGGCTGCTCACGATGACAGCGACGGCTTCTGGCGCAGGCAGATCCTCATCACGGTGAAAGACCGTGACCCTGCCCGGGTGGATAATCCCTTCCTCATCGAAGAGTTGTCCGAGGAGCGTCCCGGCATCCTGCTGTGGATGCTGGAGGGGCTGCACCGTCTGCTGGCGAACCGCTATCAGTTCACCATCAGCGAGCGCTCCATCCAGAACCTTGAAGCAGCCATGGCGGACAGCGACAACCTGACCCAGTTCATGCAGGCAACGGCGTATGTCCGCTTCAAGCCCGACACCGAGGAACGCTCCACCTATCTCTACCGCGCCTACACCAAGTGGTGCGAGGATAATCTGGAATCGCCTGTTCCGCAAAAGAAGTTCAGCCAGTTCCTGCTGAAAAATGCAGGGAAGTATGGCCCTGTCTCTTATACACATCTCCGAGCCCACGAG
>ENA-OYYB01000455-OYYB01000455.1-human-gut-metagenome-genome-assembly--contig:-NODE-455-length-24677-cov-27.409065_pt1 | contig 24677 bp, 17 predicted proteins | sample MGYA00244059_ERZ653440 | MGnify/ENA primary metagenome ERZ653440 (study PRJEB26926, sample SAMN06164994) | human gut metagenome | biome: ENVO:00009003; feature: ENVO:2100002; material: ENVO:00002003... | reverse complement strand
AAATTGATGAAATAGTAGGTTTACCGGGTAACTTTGGAAAGCGGTAAGAGTACCCACCGCTTAGGGTAATAGTCTGTGTGGTGAGATTACAGGATAATTAATCAAAATGATGCATTTTAAGCAGTATTTATGTTATTTCGTTCAATATGTCTTTTAATAGATAACTAAAAGTGATATAATTATAGTTATGAATTGAAGAAGGGTGGTGTCTCATATGAAGGGTAAGAAAAAGGTTATTATAGGTATTATTGCAGCAGTTGTAGTTGTTGGAATCGTGGTGGCAGTAGTTCTGGGGATGAGAAGAGGGAAATCAGACAAAACAATTAATGTCGGCAATGCAACAGAGTCAGACGAGATGAGCAGCTGGAGAACTGACGGACATCGTGTGGCTAAAGCGGAGTCGGGATATTATTATCTGGACTGGAGTGATACTGATTCGACTACAATGCTTATGTATCTTGATGACAGTACACATAAGATTATTCCAGTGTGTGCCAAAGCTGAATGTAAGCATAATTCATCAGATTGTAATGCAGTATTAGACAGCAGTTACGACAATTCTCCGCTTCATTACTATAAGGGAAGTCTATATGTTGTTAAAGTGGAAGGCGGTATGGCTAAGTTAGAAAGAATTGCGAAAGATGGAAGCAGCAGAGAGGATGTTGCAGATCTGTTTGCCAGTGATGATGGAACAGTGTCTTTAGTATTCCATGATGATTGTGTATATGCATATGACAGAATTGGACACATGGGGGCAGTTGAGAGCAAAGATACTGATAAAGTAGTGATTGTAAAGGCAGAACTTGCAAATGGAAAGACAAGTGAAGTGTTCTCATATGAGGGAGCAAATAACGCTATTAACGAGGCAAGAAGCTTCGGTGATAAGCTGTTTTTCCTGATAAATCATAATTCAATTGATAAAGAAACATTAACGGCAGACGTTAATTACAAGCTTTATTGTTATGATTATGCCACAGGCAGCGCAGAACTGGTATCTGATAAGAATATATCTGATTATTATGTTGATACAGACAATGGAATTCTGTACTATTTCGTGATAGATAAGGGGCTTTATTCAAGAAAGCTTAATGAAAATGATGGCAAACTGTTGTATAAGGCTGATGATTCAATAGTAATGGCAGCCTTGTCATATGATGGAAAGTACATATATATGTGTAACGGTGGTGCAGGAAGTGCAACCCAGATTACTAATTTTATTGATGAAAAAATATTTGTACTCAATCCAGACGGAACACTTGTCAATACTATAGAACTCGACAGAAGGAAAATGAGTAATCTGTACTACGGCGACGACAAGTACCTGTTCATAGGCTACTCTAATAAGCTGTCGTATATTGATAAGAGCAATATTAGCAGCAGTGTGGAGATAGTTCCTGTTAAGTGATTTTGAAGTGGGCTTACACAGTGAGGGGCGGAATATGAACGAGTTTAGGAGACTGATTAACAGGAAAGTTGTCATTGGCTTTATCGCATTACTTATTATTAATGTATCGTTGTATGTGTATCAGCAGACAAAGGGCGCAGGGATTAAGGAATTAAGGTTTGAAACCGCGCAGCGGCAGTGGTGTGTTGATTACTATGGCAATTATGATATTGAGGTTGCGATAAATGCGGTGGATTCGGATATAAAGAGGATATTAAGTTACAGGAAGGCTGATAAGCAGGGTGTGGCGGAATCCGATGTACAGCCGGGCGTGGAGTCTGAGGCGGCGGTTGACAATTATACATCTGAGGTTTTGGAAAAATATAAGTCGCTGTCTGAGAGTGAACAGCTTCTGTTTCTGACGGTATTAAGGGATATAGAAAGCCAGTTGGAATATATAAAGAAGTATCCTGAAGACATGAAGCAGATTCAGACTAATGCACAGCAGCTTATGACTTTCTCTATATTTTCTGACAAGAACAGCTTTACATATAATAATATTGTTAAGACAGGTAAGGATTTTGAAAAGGTAGCTGATGTATCGCTTTATCTTGTTAATAATAAGGCGGCAGGCAGTTTTGTGAATTATTATTACACATTTTATTTCGCGCTGATTATAATGGTTTTCATAATATACGGTCTGTCGGGTGAGCGTGATAATGGAATGTGGGGGATTGTACATTCGGCAGGAAGCGGAAGGCTTCGGCTTGCGTTGCACAGACTGTTTATTATCGCAGGCTCTGGCGTGGTTATAACAGCGGGTCTGTATTTTACAACATTTGCAGTAGCGCTGCTGTTATACGGCGGAGCAGGGGTGCTCAATGCGCCGGTTCAGTCCATACAGGCATTTGAAAGATTTGCTGTGCCAATGAGCCAGATGGGGTTCGTGCTATACAATTATGTATACAGCACTTTTGCGGTACTGGTGCTAAGCGTGGCTTTATGGGCTGTATTTGTTGTCAACAGAAAGAGAAATCATGCACTTATTCTTACAGGGGTGATTGCAGGACTTGAAGTGTTTATGTATTACAAAATAGGACTTCATAGCATTTACAGTGCATTTAAGCAGATTAATATTGTCCGTCTTATGAAGGTAAACGAGGTTATCAGCACATATGCGAACCGTGGAAAGGGAAGTTTTGTTATATCTGAACCGGCTATTATGTTCTGGGCTCTTATGGTGCTTCTTGTGTTGTCCGTGGCTGCATGCATTGCGGGAACAGTGTTAATGCGTCCGAGTCAGGGTAAAAATGTGCTGACGCAGATTACTGATAAGCTGTATGCCGGATATCAGCATATTTTTGCAAATGTGCCTGTTGTATTCAAGGAACTTCATAAACTGCTTGTGACAAGCAGGGGTATTACGGTTATTGTAGTGCTTATGCTGGTTGTTATGTATTTTATAAGTTATGGAAAGATGGCTTTTTCGGACAATTCAAGAGAACGTGACAGGATATATATTGAAAAGGGCGGAGCTGATTATTCCCAGATAACTGCCTTGATTGATGAACGCAGAGCTGATTACATGCAGGCTGTTCAGAAAAGTATGGAAGCTTCTGAACAGTATGAAAATGGTGAAATTGGAATTGATGAATTATCTGATATTAATTCGACAGTCTCTATTTATGCGTCGCGTTATGCTGCGGTGAGGGAATTTGAGCAGAAGCAGGAATATCTAGATACACTTAAGGAAGAGACTGGAATTGACGGATATATGATGTCGGACAGAGGATACGAGGAAATATTCGGCAAGTATGGAAAGGCAAGAGAGATTGTGATTCTTATGGCTCTACTTGTGTCTGTTGTGCTTATTGTCTCTGAGAATATCGGAATTGAGACAAGCACAGGAACTAAATATATTGTCAATGCTGCAAGCGGAAAGAACACTGTTAAGGTTAAGCGGATTGTAGCATCTCTAGTGTTGTGCATAGTCCTGTATGTTTTTGTGTATGGAATTGATATGATACATTTGCGAAGCTATTACGGCATGCCGTACACGGACGCACCGCTTATGAGCCTTACATTCATGAGGGACTGCGGACTTCATATTACTGTTGGAACATTTATGGTAATCCGCCTGATTGTGAGACTGATTGCCATGCTCATTACATTTGCAGTTACATATGTACTGTGCAGCCGTTTTTCTGAGGTGCGCGGAAGGGTTGTGTCTGTGCTTCTTATGGCTGCGGTGATTGTGCTTGTGGCTGTGATGGGGAATGTGAGTATATGGTGAAAGGGTGAATAAGGATATTGAAAAAGGCAGAAGATTTACCTGAATTTCTTAGGTAGTTCTTCTGCCTTGTGTTTTATGTGTTGTGCGAATTACTCTGCATCACCGAAGATTACATGTCTTACTGGTGTAAGTGCATATAAAAGTATCATGCCGATGATTCCGCATACGATTATCTCGCCAGCGCCAACTGTAACGAAGAACATTGCAAACATGCCCTCTGAGCCGTAAGCAAACTTAAGTACGAATGGTACAATGATTGTGTTAGCAACAATTGGTGGAACTGGTGCAATCCATTTATGCTTTCTTAACAGGTATGTTCCGATTGCACCGATAAGTGTTGCAATACTTCCAAATACTACATCCCATACGATTGCACCACCAAGAATATTAGCAATTATACATCCAACAAATAATCTAGGGATTGCTGCAGGTGTAAAGTAAGGCAGTATTGTAAGTGCCTCTGCGATTCGAAACTGGACTGGTCCAAAACTGATGTAGTTAAAGATTACTACAAGTACTACGTAGATTGCTGCAATTACAGCGGCCTGTGTGATGAATTTCACACTCATTCCTTTTTTCTTCATATTCAATTCTCCTTTAGTTTTGTTTTACGTGTGGAAGGTCTCGAACACACGATTTGTTACTGTGTCATAACACAGCCTGTGTAGTTTAGCAAATTATCATGAGATTGGCAAGTAAAAATGTATATTATATGTGAATGTAAGCTGGATGTAAGTTTCGTGTTATATAATTGTGGTAAATAAAGAAGCACATTTTTAATAAGAGACATTGAAAAAGGAGGGCGAGATTTATGGATGATAAAAATGTTGTTAAGAAAAGGGTGATTCTTGCTATTGCATTTGCAGTATTCATTGTTGTGGTAATTGCAGTAATACTGCTTATCAAGCCAGTAATGTCTAAGGTTCAGGAGAATCGCACAGCAAAGGTGTCTCAGGAAACGGCACAGGAAGCGGAAGAATTTCTTAAGACTAAGTATCCGGAAGTTGTGATTGAGAAGCGCGAAATGTATGTCGAAGAGCATAAGCCGCAGGAGAATACGCAGTATATTAGCAGCAAGAGCATTGATACGGAATATTCGTATGCATCTTACGTATTCTATGGTACAATGGATACACCAGATGCGAAAGGAGACAGCGTCATAATCTATATGTCGGATAGCGGAAAGTCGCCATATTATGCTGTTAAGGACAGCACGGATAAAGATGATGCAAAATGGCAGATGTCGATTGTGCAGAATAAGTCAGGCAATGCTAAGACTTGGGATTATGCATTTAAAGAAAAGTAATGCTTAAGATTATAGGAATATATTTATTGATTATTAATGTAGTAACATTTGCTTTGTATGGAATTGATAAGTGGAAAGCGATACACAACAAATGGCGCATAAGGGAGGCGACTCTTCTTATTACAGCACTAATCGGCGGTTCGCTTGGAGCTTTTATTGCAATGCAGATGTTCAGACATAAGACAAAAAAGTGGTATTTTAAGTATACGGTTCCTGCTATGCTTGTTGTGCATGTGGTGGGGATGATTTTATTGGTGGTTAAATTGTAAGCAGGCTGTTATGTGGGACAGCCTGCTTGATTTATGTTTGGTGAATATGTGCGTTGTCGAAAAAATAAACTGTAAAAAATTTTTAGGTTATAACCGCAAAACTTTCTGATTGAATTATAGATTAAGGAGTGTAACCGCATTTTTACCCAGTATTGCATCGGTAGCTTTTTCTGAAAATCCACATTCTTTTATTAAATCTACTGCGTCTTTCTGGTCGTCCCACGGGCTGTCAGAGCCGAATAATATGTGGTCTGCACCGTGAATGTTGACCATTTTCTTGAATTTTTCTATTGGAAGGTTTGCGTTGCGATTGAGCTTCTTGATGCATGATGATGTATCGAGATATACATTTTTCATGTAATCTTCCTCTAATATGGAGGAAACTTCGTTCCATTGTCCCCAGCCACCCATGTGTGCAAGGACGAGTTTTTCAGGTTTTACTTCCTGAATCATTGTCGTAAGCCTGTCTACGCTTGATTCATCGCAGCCCGGAAAGCTTACATCGAAGCCTGCATGTATAAGTATTATAAGCCCGAGTGCTGATGCATATTCGATAAGCCTTAATGACTGCATATCATCTATATTGGTTTTCTGGAAAACCGGGTGAAGCTTGATGCCTTTGAAACCATTGTTGGAAAGCCAGTTCAATATTTCTCTGAAATTCTCACAAGCCGGATGTATTGCCCCAAATGAAATTAATCCGGTTGTCTCACTTGTTTCATTAGTCTTTAAAGCAAGTGTATTGATTGTGTCGCACTGATTAGGCTTGGTTGCCACGGGAAGCAGTACGGAGTAATCAATTCCAGCTTTTTTCATTGAATCTGTAAGAGAATGTACTCTGCCATCAAGATAATTGTGTATTCCTCCGCTGTGGGCTAATGTGCCAACTGCTCTGTCAGCAAGTTCATCTGGAAATGTATGTGTATGGAAATCTATTATCATAAAGCCTCCTTGAGAATGGGGATATACGGCTGTCATCTGCTGCTGTGTAGGTGACAGCCGCATATCAGTCACTACATATATAATAACCATTTTGTCATGGTGTATACAATTGTTTAAGTGTTATATTTGCTCCGCTTTATTATGTATATATTTTTCGTATAAAATCAAGTTCTTTTTTGGGGGATGACCTACTAAAGCTGATAGAAGTGGAAGATTAGTAGGCAAAATCAAGCAAGATAAAGAGCAGTAGGGAGGATAACAGCCGGGAAAGACCTACTAAAAAGAGCGTAAGCAGCAGATTAGTAGGTGAAATCAAGCAAGATAAAGAACAGGAGAGAGGATAACAGCTGGGAAAGACCTACTAAAGAGAGCGTAAGTGGAAGATTAGTAGGCGAAATCAAGCAAGAAGATGAGCGGATGGGAAGAAAATAGTTGTGAAAGACCTACTAAAGTTGAGGAAAATGGAAGATTAGTAGGCAAAATTAAGCAAGATAAAGAGCAGGAGAGAGGAAATCAACCGAGAAAGACCTATTAAAGTTGAGAAAAGAGGGAGATTAGTAGGCACCCAGCCAATACCCAGCTCCTTACTAGGCCAATATCCAGCCCCATACTCAGCTAATACCGAGCCAATACCTGGCTCCCCCACAATTCAAATAACAATAATCTGCAAAAACCCTATTGACAAATAAGAAATTGAGAATATAATGATTTACATACCAAGATACTATGTTTATATGGAAATAGATTTTGCAAGAAGATTATGCAGAAATATGCAAGGAGGTACATGGAGGTTGAAGAATAGAATTATTGACACAGATGTACTTATTATAGGTGGCGGAACGGCAGGGTGTTTTGCAGGTATTACGCTTGGAAAGAAGAAAGACCTTGATGTACTGATTGTTGAGAAGGCGAACATTGTACGAAGCGGATGTCTTGCGGCAGGCGTTAATGCAATTAATGCTTATATCACTAAAGGCAGAGTTCCACAGGATTATGTTGATTATTGTAAGAAGGACGCAGATGGAATAGTAAGAGAGGATTTGCTTCTTTCAATGTCGGAAAGACTCAATCATGTAACTAAGGTAATGGAGGACTTAGGACTTGTAATCCTTAAAGATGAGAATGGAGATTATGTTGCGAGAGGAAACCGCAATATTAAGATAAATGGTGAGAATATCAAGCCGATACTGGCAGATGCAGTTAAGAAGCAGGACAATGTAGCGGTAATCAATCACCTGAATATAACAGATTTCATAGTAGAGAATAACAAGATTAAAGGTGCATACGGATTTGATGTCAATGATGCAGTGTTCTACGAGATAAATGCGAAGGCAGTTCTTGTGGCTACTGGCGGAGCGGCAGGTCTTTACAGACCTAACAATCCTGGATTTTCAAGACATAAAATGTGGTATCCACCGTTCAATACAGGAGCCGGATATGCAATGGGAATCAATGCAGGAGCGGAGATGACCACATTTGAGATGAGATTCATTGCTTTAAGATGTAAAGATACGATTGCTCCGACAGGAACTATCGCACAGGGAGTTCCGGCAAAGCAGCTTAATTCCAACGGTGAAGTGTATGAGAACAAATATGGTCTTACAACTTCACAGAGACTTTATGGAACAGTTACTGAGAACCGCGAGGGCAGAGGTCCTTGCTATCTTGGAACTAAGGGAATAAGCAGGGAGCAGGAGGAAGACCTTTACAAAGCATATCTTAACATGGCACCGAGCCAGACGCTTAAGTGGCTTGAGGCGGCGGGCGGTCCTTCTGAAGAAAATGTTGAGATAGAAGGAACTGAGCCATACATAGTCGGAGGTCATACGGCGAGTGGTTACTGGGTTGACAATAACCGAGAGACTACAATCCACGGGCTTTATGCAGCGGGTGATGTTGCAGGCGGATGTCCTCAGAAATATGTAACAGGAGCTCTGGCAGAGGGCGAGATTGCAGCACAGGCAATAGCTGAAAGGCTTGAAGGCTCAGGAAAGGGCTTTGTTGTAAATGAGGTGGCAGATTCAGAATTGTCTGAGAACGCATTTGCAAAGAAGAGCGAGTATGAGAGATTTCTTAATAATAAGCAGGGACTGGTTGATATCGAGCAGACTGAGGAAGCAATGCAGAAGATTATGGACCAGTACGCAGGTGGCATAAGCACTGATTATCAGTACAATGAAGCAAGACTTGAGCTTGCAGATGAGAAGATTAAATTCTTAGAGCAGAGCATTGATAATCTTGCGGCACAGGATGCAGATGACTTGCTTAGAATCTATGAGATAAGAGAAAGACTTACGGTGTGCAGAAGTGTTATAGCACATTTGAAAGCAAGAAAAGAAACCCGTTGGCACAGCTTTGCGGAGAATATGGATTATCCGGCTAAGAGTGATGACTGGTTAAAATATGTCAACTCCCGCAAGGAGAATGGCGAGATTAAGATAATCATAAGAGACCTTGTGAGAGGAGGCGACAGCTATGAGCATTCAGATAAATAAGTTAAAATGCGTTGGCTGCGGGAAGTGCGTTGAAGCCTGTCCTGGCAACCTTATCAAGAAAGATACTGATGGAAAAGCATTTATAAAGCATGTCAAGGACTGCTGGGGCTGCACATCATGTCTTAAAGAATGTCGTTTTGAGGCAATTAATTTCTTTCTGGGTGCTGATGTCGGCGGCAAGGGAAGCACTCTTTCGTTCAGACAGAATGGAAGCATCAATACATGGACGGTGACTTCGCCGGACGGAACAGTTAAGGCGCTTGAGGTCAACAGACAGGAATCTAATAAGTACTAAATAGGGAGGAATATCATGGGTAATTTATCACATTTGGACGCACTCGAAGCAGAGGCGATATACATTATAAGAGAAGTTGCAGCAGAATGCGAAAAGCCGGTAATGCTGTATTCTATAGGAAAGGACAGCTCAGTTATGCTTCATCTTGCAATGAAAGCTTTCTATCCTGAGAAACCGCCATTTCCATTTCTTCACATCGATACAACATGGAAGTTCAAGGAAATGATTAAGTTCAGAGATGAGACGGCCAAGAAGCTTGGAATTGAGATGCTTACTTACACTAACGAAGAGGGTGTTAAGCAGGGAATTAATCCATTTGACCACGGTTCAGCTTACACTGATATCATGAAGACTCAGGCTCTTAAACAGGCACTTAACAAATACGGCTTCACAGCAGCATTTGGCGGTGGACGAAGAGATGAGGAGAAATCAAGAGCTAAGGAGAGAATTTTCTCTTTCAGAAATACAGCACAGGCATGGGATCCTAAGAACCAGCGTCCGGAAATGTGGAAGCTTTACAACACTAAGATTCACAAGGGCGAGAGCATGAGAGTTTTTCCTATCTCTAACTGGACTGAGAAGGATATCTGGCAGTACATCCAGAGAGAAAAGATTGATATTGTACCTCTTTATTTTGCAGCAGAAAGACCTGTTGTATACCGTGATGGCAATATCATCATGGTTGATGATGACAGAATGAGACTTCTTCCGGGCGAAAAGCCACAGATGAAGAAGGTAAGATTCAGAACTCTTGGCTGTTATCCACTTACAGGCGGTGTTGAGTCAGACGCAGAAACTCTTGACGAGATTATCGAAGAGACTTTAAGTGCGGTTGAATCAGAGAGAACAAGCCGTGTTATCGACCATGAGGAAGCAGGAAGCATGGAAAGAAGAAAGAAAGAGGGGTACTTCTAGAATGAAAGGTTTACTTAAATTTATTACATGCGGTAGTGTTGATGATGGAAAATCTACACTTATCGGACACATTTTATATGATTCAAAGTTATTGTATGCAGATCAGGAGAAGGCGTTAGAGCTTGATTCCAAGGTCGGAAGCCGTGAAGGTAAGATTGATTATTCACTTCTTCTTGATGGTCTTATGGCTGAGAGAGAGCAGGGAATCACTATTGATGTTGCTTACAGATATTTTACAACTGACAACAGAAGCTTTATCGTTGCTGATACTCCGGGACATGAGGAGTACACAAGAAACATGGCGGTTGGTGCTTCATTTGCAGACCTTGCAGTAATCCTTGTTGATGCAAAGCAGGGCGTGCTTATCCAGACTAAGAGACACGCAAGAATCTGCGCACTTATGGGAATTAAGCATTTTGTATTTGCAGTTAATAAGATGGACCTTGTTGGTTACAGTGAGGAGCGTTTCAACGAGATTAATGCACAGATAGCAGAGCTTACTAAGGAGCTTTCACTTGCAGATGTAGTTGTTATCCCTGTTTCGGCAACTGAGGGTGACAATGTTACAACTAAGTCTGCTAATATCCCATGGTATAAGGGCGAGGCACTTCTTCCATACCTTGAGCAGATTGATGTTGATGATACTGAGGAAGAAAAAGGCTTCTACATGCCTGTTCAGAGAGTATGCCGTCCAAATCATGAATTCCGTGGCTTCCAGGGTCAGATTGAGGCAGGAAGTGTATCTGTTGGTGACGAGATTATCACTCTTCCAACTAAGGAGCATGTTCATGTTAAGAGCATCCATGTTGGTGATAAGGAAGCCCAGAGTGCATCTATCGGACAGCCTGTTACTATCCAGTTAGACCGCGAGGTTGATGTTTCAAGAGGTTCTGTTCTTGCAGCAGGAGCAGACCTTAAGCTTGCAACAGAGATAACAGCTACAATTCTCTGGATGGACGATGATGTTCTTACTAATAACAAGAACTTCTTTGTAAAGCTTGGAACAAGACTTATTCCGGGCGTTGTTACTGAGATTGTCAATACTATTGATGTTAATACAGGTGAGGAGAAGCCAGCAGCTCTCCTTAAGAAAAATGAAATCGCAGTATGCAAGATTTCTCTTGCGGATGTAATTGTTGTTGATGAATTTGACCTTCACAAGACTATGGGCGAGCTTATCCTCATAGACCGTGTTACTAATATGACTAGTGCCTGCGGCGTTGTCCGTGAAGTTAATGAGGCAGCAAATGATGTTAAGGAAGTTGACGCAGCTTTCAGAGCGGAGCTTAACAACCAGAAGCCTATTGTTGTAGAGACAGTTCTTTCAGACAAGATTAATGTTGATTTCTTAAAGAAGGTTGAGAAGGAGCTTCTTCTTGACAGCAAGCATGTATATCTGTATGTTCCAGCAGAAGGCGAGGATTATACAAATGTTGTTACTCACCTTGTAAATGCAGGTATTGTTGTTATTCTTGCTCTTAGTAAGGCAGCTGATCTTAAGATTGACGGCGCAGAAGTGCTTGCAGGCTGGGAGTCTGAGGTTGACGCCACTACTGTGGATGTGGCTGAGTTTATTAAGAAGAATGCGTAGGCTGGGGGAAGAACGGACGCTGCACTAGAACTTATAAAGCAACGCAGGCACGCTTTCGCTGCTTGTCGCTCGCAGCGGTACTAAGCTTGTCAGGATTTGCCTCACTTTGTGAGGCTGTCCTGACGAGCTAAGTGCCGGCGGCTCCAAAGCACCTGCGTTGCTTTATAAGTTTAGTGCTGCTGGGGTTCTTTCCCGCTGCGTGGGGTTACTTCAGGGTTGGAAGTGTTGGCAGACGTGCGGTAAAGGGCGCTTCGCTGCTTTACCTTGGGTTTGGCAAAGCTTGCTTCGCTGCTTTGCTTGGTTTTGGAATATATTTATGTGGGAGTCAGGTATAGATGAAAAAATATAGATTTTTTAAAAAGTTAATATGTTTAGGTATGATTTTCAGCCTGACTTTTATTGGACTTTCTGGCTGTGGGCAGAAGAAGACGGAACTTGTTAATGTTTCTTATGATGCCACAAGAGAGTTTTATAAGGAGTATAACAGGCTTTTTGAGGATTACTGGTATGGTAAGACTGGTGAGAAGGTTGAGGTTATCCAGTCTCATGGAGGTTCTGGAAAGCAGGCACTTGAGGTTGCTAATGGTCTTGGGGCTGATGTTGTCACGCTTGCTCTTGAGGGCGATGTTAATGTTATAAGGGACGAAGGGCTGATTGATGACGGATATATCAATGATTATTCTGATGACAGCTCGCCTTACACTTCTACGATTGTCTTTCTTGTAAGAAAGGGTAATCCTAAGAATATTAAGGACTGGGATGATCTTCTTAATGACGGGGTTAAGGTTATTACCCCTAATCCTAAGACTTCCGGAGGAGCCAGATGGAATTTTCTTGCGGCATGGTATTATTTTAAGAAGCAGGGACAGACTGAGGAACAGGTTCAGGCAAGTGTTACCAAGCTTTACAAGAATGTGGCAGTGCTTGATTCAGGTGCAAGAGGTTCTTCTACCACATTTGCAGAGAATGGACAGGGAGATGTCCTGATTGCATGGGAAAATGAAGCATTTTTCGCATTACAGGAATATCCGGGCGAGTATGAAATTGTCGTTCCTTCCGCATCTGTATTGTGCCAGCCGACGGTTGCGAAGGTTGACGAGGTCACACAGATGAATGGAACAGAAGGGTTGGCAGACGCCTATCTATCTTTCCTGTACACTGATGATGCGCAGAGACTTGAAGCACAGAACTTCTACAGACCTGTAAACAGGGACATCCAGAAGGAATACGAGTCTTCCAGCGATTCAAGAAACATTAAGGAAATCCCTTCCGACGGCAAATGGATTGTCAAGGACATTGACATGGCGGATATCGGGTGTTTTGGCGGCTGGGAAGCGGCTACACAGAAGTTTTTCTCTGACGGCGGAATATTTGATAAGATATATGATTAATTAAAATGTTTTGTTGAATATGCTGCGCGGTTGAATATATTGTGCGAATCTGACTATGCACAGGTACATGAAGCCTACTAATATAGAGCAAGTTGTTGGTTTAGTAGGTTTCTGCGGAGAATATTATAAGTTGTTTAAGTGATAAGACCTACTAATCAATCAAGGAAGATATGTTTAGTAGGTCTTTCGCTCGCAAATTGCTTACAGTTGTTAGTGAAATGTGGGAAAAAGACCTACGAAAATATGTTAATTTAACAATATAGTAGGTCGCAAGCCGGAAAGTATATGAATAAACTACGGAAATGACCTACTATATTGAGTGTATAATGGCTTTTAGTGGGTTTTATCCTCTTTCAGCAGCCTCTTATAAGTACAGTCGATGCCAATTGCGCCAAGCGGAGCAGTAACTATGATTGCAAGCACAGCTACGGAAAGCACTATCTGTCCGCAGGCGAGTCCGGCGGCTAAAGGAACTGAGCCGATGGCTGCCTGAACGGTTGCTTTAGGAAGATAGGCAATTACACAGAAAAGGCGTTCCTTCCATGTAAGGTTTGTTTTTACGGTGCAGAGAAGCACTCCGGCAGCTCTGAAAACAAGTGCGGCGAGAATCATAAGCAAGGCTGGAAGTCCGGCTTTCAGTGTGTAGCGGATATCGACAGCCGCGCCGACAAGTACGAACAATATTACTTCAGCAGCGAGCCACAGCTTGCCAAATTTTTCGGACAGACGGGCTGATACGGCGGGGACACATTTAAACTTAAGAGTACATGCCATAGCGACAACAGCAAGCAGCCCTGAAACAGACACTTTTCCTTCAAGCCAGCCCTCAATTGCAATAAGAAGGAAAGAGAAGCCAAGCACGATGATAACCTTCATGCTGTTTCTTACGGTATGTTTGCGGGCGTATGATGTTTCAAAGAACAGGTACAGCCACAGACCGGTTACTATGCCAAGAATTGTGCCGAGTATAATAGACACAGGAATATTTACGAAATCCATAACATTAGCCCTGCCGCCCTGTGCCACATTTAAAAATGTTGTGAATAACACTATTACAAATATGTCATCGCATGAAGCCCCAGACAGTATCATCTGCGGAATCGCTTTGTAAGTTCCGTAGTGTTTCTCAATCAGCATTACCATCCGGGGAACGACAACCGCAGGAGAAACAGCGGCGAGAACCGCGCCCATCACAGCAGCTTCGGCGTGGTTAATTCCAAGAATTACAGGGGCAAGCAGAATATAACCGATGATTTCGCAGGAAGCCGGAACGAAGGACAGAAGAATTGCACTTCGCCCGGCTTTTTTCAGGTCTTTTAAGTCAAGCGACAGACCAGCTTTGATAAGAATAATAATAAGAGCCATTTTTCGCAGATCAGCCGATATTGAAAGGATTGATGGGTCAAGAAAATCAAGGACATATGGCCCGAGGACAATACCGGTAAGAAGCATTCCGATGATTCTCGGAAGTCTCAGCTTCTGGCAGATTGCGCCCATGACGAGTCCGACCAGAAAGATAAGTGATAAAGATGTCAGCATAATAAGCCTCCTTAAAAATGTAGAAAATGCATTTATGAACGCAAAAAAAGCTGATGCTTCCTGCGACATAAAATCGTAGAAGTCATCAGCTTGAATAAGCAGTTTAGGTTTCCCAAGGGAGTACTTCATTCCCTTTGATATTTATAATACTTTGGGGCAGGATTGTCAAATGTAAATGAGGAAATATATAATATTTAAAGAAAAATATATAATTTCCGAAAATTAAAATAATATTTCCTGAAAATGCCTTGATATTTCCGAAAAATTGCGTAAAATATAATATAGATGTATATAAATGTTGTGAATTAAGTAAGAGGCGGTGTGGAATCTGTGTACATGACACGGATTTCAGTATGTGCAGTAATGCACAGAAAAGAGGGGCTTTATGGATATTAGATATATTAAGGCGAAGGAATTATCCGCAAGATGGGGCGTGACGCCGAGAAGAATTAACCAGTTGTGTACAGAGGGAAAGCTGCCGGGAGCTTATAAGGAAGGCAAGTTCTGGATGATACCTGACGATGTGGATAGACCGGATTGTTTAAGGGAGAATAGGAATCTTTATGTCAGGGAAGACAGCATTGTATACAACAGGAAGCGTCCCTGCCCGGTTGGAATAACATCTTATAAAGAAGTGTCGAATGAATGTTATTATGTAGACAAAACATTGCTTATCAGGGACATTATAGATAATCACAGTAAGGTGTATTTATTTACAAGACCGAGAAGATTCGGAAAGACACTTACTATGGACATGGTTCGCACATTTTTTGAAAAGACTGATACGGATACATCAATATATTTTAAAGATAAATATATATGGCGCGCGGGTGCAGCATATAAGGAGAAGCAGGGGCAGTACCCGGTGATTTTTCTTACATTTAAAGACGCCCACCAGTCAACATGGCAGGACATGTACGCAAGTCTCTGCTTTACATTAAGGAATGAATTTTTGCGACATATTGAACTGACGACAAGCGCCAGATTAAGTGACTATGATAAGAAGTATCTTAAGTCAATACTTGATGATGAGGCAACGATAATAGATTATCAGTTTGCACTGGGGAAGCTGTCGGCAATGCTTTCAAAGCATTATGGCAGGAATGTAATCGTGATAATTGACGAGTACGATACGCCAATCCAGCAAGGACATATATTTGGATACTATGATGAAGTGATTGGCTTTATGAGAAATCTTTTGTCGGCTGTCTTAAAGGACAATCCAAGTCTGGAACTGGGGATTCTCACGGGAATTCTCCGCATAGCTAAGGAAAGCCTGTTCAGCGGGCTTAACAATCTTGTGGTTAATACAATTCTTGATGATGAATACTCGCAATATTTTGGATTTACGGAAGAGGAAGTTTCTGCTATGGCGCAGTACTACGGCGTGTCTGACCGGCTGGGTGAGATTAAGGAATGGTATGACGGATATATGTTTGGCAGAACCGGAATATATAATCCGTGGTCGGTTATTAATTACTTCAATAACAAATGTGTTCCCAAAGCTTTCTGGTCAAGAACAAGTGGCAATGAGATAATTGGCGAGCTGTTTAATAGTGCTGATACCACATTTGCAGACAACTTATTAAGATTGCTGCAGGGCAGTACTGTTCAGGCAATTGTTGACACAGATATCATATATCCTGAGATTAATGGAGACATTGATACAATATACAGCTTCCTTCTGGTTGCCGGATATCTGCGTGTGTCAGAGCATATTGGCTCTCTGTACGACAATCCGATATGCGCGCTGTCGATACCTAATTATGAGATAAAGAGCGTGTTCCAGAAGGAGATTATTGACAGATATAACGGCATATTTACAGGTGCGCTGCTAAGAAACTTTGCGGAATCAATCCGTACGGGAAATGCACATTTATTAACAGAAACCTTGCAGCAGTATTTTTTGCAGTCTGCAAGCGTGTTTGATACGGCACATGAGGATTTCTATCATGGGGTGGTATTTGGAATGCTTGCGGTATTGTCAGACAATTATTATATCTCGTCTAACAGGGAGTCAGGTGAGGGACGATTTGACATAGAGCTGCAACCGAAGAGCCGTGGCGGACACGGATATATCATAGAATTCAAAGCATGTAAGGAAGCTGAGCTTGAGAAGATGGCCGGCAGTGCAGTCAGACAGATTCAGCAGAAAAGTTACACAGCCAATCTTGAAAAGCATGGCGTGTCTGGGATTGGCATGTTCGGAGTTGCATTCAGTGGTAAGAAAGTGAGTGTGGCGTATGAGGAGCATGATGTGAAGAAGCGCAAGTCACGCGAATAGAAGAATTGCAGAAAAAAGGACGGTAAGAAGTTAACTCTTATCGTCCTTTTTGTCACGGATTATTTATCCTTAATTGCATTATACAGATTAACAATCTCGCCATCTTTCTTGGAATTCAAGAACACAGTCTGGTCAGCAGTTTTTATCATAAGTACAGGAGACACATCATTAAAAATGTAGAGATTACATTTGCCATAAGTATTTCCTTTGAATTTGCCGACAAGGTAACTGTCGGTTGCGCCGCCGTTATATCTGAAAAAATGGTCATCAGGCAGTGAATCCATCAGAGTAATTTCGGTAATGTCGTCAATGTTAATTCTGCTTGTGTAACCGCATGAAGATACATTTACAGTGCTATTGGTAGTCCTGATGTCGATAGTAACATGAATGTATGGAATTAATACAATAGTTGTCCATATTAGTAATCCAAGAGTAACAGCCGTTATGCTTCCGGTGAATATCTTAGCACCTGTGCGGGCGTAGTTAAGCGAGTAGTTGGTCGAACACAGCCTGTCGGGTACGAAAAGGTGCGGGTCATTAGGATTGTAGTAAAATCCAGTCTTCCAGAAGTCATCATCATCAACAAATACCGGCTGTGTGTCAGCCTTAAGCATTTCATTCTTTCTGTTGCGTGCAAGAATAAGAATGACAGTGAGCGTGCAGCCGCTTAACAACTGCAGAATAATGTACATCCAGAAACTTAAATCACCAACAGTATTCTGAATAATACACATTAAGACAAATGTTATCCATGCCACGAAGTTAAGAAGTGACATTACAAGCATTGCTGAAGCAATGTATTTCTTCATAGTCATATTAACAATGTTGTTAATGTCCGAATTAAGGCTGTATGCCTGATTCTGTCGTCTGTTCATATAAATGTGGAACACAAACCCGAATACAGAAACTATGACAGTACATATTGCAAATACAATAATCATTGAAAAATATGCTCTGTCCGTCCATGAATAGAATGGAATCAGAGCCAGCAGTTCTGCGGCAATTATGATGATGTGGTATCTGAAGCTGATTGGAGTTGCATCTGCATTTGCACAAGCTCGCGTATCAATAAAGACCTTCTGTTTCTGGGATTCCACAAACCAGCCATTCTGTATCTTTAACAGATACATTTTCCGATGCGCTGAAAGCTGGATATACATAATTCCGAAAACGAACACGAGAATCCAGATTGTATACATAATAACGAAAATGATTATGTTCACAAAATTAAGAAAGCATATGGCTATTGAGAGTACTGCATTGATATTCTGAAAATATTTCATGCTTTTCTTAAAGCGTGTCATAAGCCTGGTGACATCGTCATCGTTAACATGGTCGCCTGGAATGTGGACTCCGATAAGCATTCCATTGTTGTATCGGTAGTTGGATTCATATGCAAATCTCATGATCAGGACTGTGAACATGTTGCATACGAAGAATAGCATAAACATTGCGATTTTCATAAGGAAACCTCCTTGTATAGTGGGACTGTGTGTGTTAATGCATGTGTGAATACAGGCATATTACATTGCGCAGGGATTCATCTTGGAATAAATGTTTTCGCACATTTTTAAGAATTCTTCTTTATCCATTCCAGTAATGCATGCTTCTGCTGACAGCAGTTCAAGCTCTGATTCAAGCTTTTCCCTGAATTCAATATCCATATTAATATTCTCGGCGACAAATGCACCAAGCCTTCTGTCGGTTTTAATAAAACCTTCAGCTTTAAGAATCTGGTAGGTTTTATTGATGGTCATTGTATTAACGCCTGCGTCAGAAGCAAGCTGTCTGACGGTCGGCAGTTTCTCACCAGCCTTAAGTTCTCCCTTGCCGATTCCTTTAACAATCTGATTTCTTAACTGCACATATATGGGGGTGTCGCTCGCAAAATCAAGTTCTATAACCATGTGAAGCTCCTTTCTGTAAAGAGAGGTGATTTATGTTTTACTTGTATTATATACAGTAATACAGATAAGACAAGAAGTCAAGAGAACAGGGTGAGGATAATTATAGGCATGAGATAATATTTGGAAAATGCCTACACAATTATGGTAATTATGTAGATTAGTAGGTCTGTTGAGGAGAATGCGAAGTGGTAAAAGAGAATATTGACAGAGAAAGACCTACGCAGGGAGGGAAAATTGGCAGGATAGTAGGTCTTTCGAGAGGGATGAGAGGGAATAAAAGAGAAACTAGAAGGAAAAAGACCTACACAAGCTAAGAAAACAAGATGTTTAGTAGGTTTACGGAGAAAAAAGCGTTCCGAAGAAAAGAGGCATCAGGAAAACAACCAGAAATCCTATAAACACTATTGACATATAAACCTAGTAGGTATATAATCTGCAACATAGTAACATATAAAATTAGTAGGAATTAAAAATCAACAAACATTTCAAGGATGGCGGAGTATTCGACAAGATATATGAGAAGAAGTAATTAAGGGAAGGGGAAACGACAGAATGAAAGAGAAGAAAAGAAAGAAAAAAAGAGTAATACCGGGCTTTGGTCTTTCATTTGGAATAACAATTGCAATGTTAGGAATTATTGTTGTTATCCCTTTATGTACCCTTGTAATATTCTCGGCAAAGCTGTCGTTTACCGACTTTATAACGACAGTTACAAGACCGAGGGTGCTTTCAAGCTACAGAGTAAGTCTTGAGACTGCGTTAATCGCGGCACTTATAGACGCAGTTATGGGAACGATTCTTGCGTGGGTACTTGTAAGATACAACTTTCCGGGTAAGCAGATTATGAATGGAATAATTGAACTTCCATTTGCATTGCCGACAGCCGTTGCGGGTATAGCACTTACACATTTGACAACAACTAATGGCTGGCTTGGAGCATTTTTTGGCAAATTTGGAATCCGGATTGCATATACAAGGCTGGGAATTATATTCGCACTTATATTCGTTGGAATACCATTCGTAGTGAGGGCTGTCCAGCCGGTGTTAGAAAAGGTGGATATCCAGTACGAGGAGGCAGCCAACATGCTTGGTGCAACCCACAGACAGACAGTATTCAGTGTAATACTTCCAGAGATACTTCCGGCACTTATCGGCGGATTCACAATGTCATTCGCAAGAGGGCTTGGCGAATATGGCAGTGTCGTATTCATAGCAGGAAATACACCGTATGAGACAGAGATAGCACCGCTTATGATTATGTCAAAGCTTCAGGAATATGACTACGCAAGTGCAACATCAATAGCGCTTGTAATGCTTTTCATCGCATTTATTATTCTCTTTATAAATGCAGTGTTACAGAGCAGGACATCAAAGATTGTAAGTGGAATTTCATAGAAAGGGGTTAGCGTATGAACATCAGAAAAGATTCAGGTCCGTTAAAATGGATTCTAATAGGTATAAGTGTGTTGTTTTTATTTGTGATGCTTATTCTGCCCCTCAGTTATGTAATGTACACAGCATTTTCTAAGGGCATAAAGGTGTTTCTGGCAGCTGTTACTGACAAATACGCACTTCATTCAATTAAGCTGACAATAGAGGTTTCGCTTATTGCGGTTGTGTGTAACACATTTTTTGGAATATTTGCTTCATGGCTTATTACAAAATTCCAGTTTAAGGGGAAAAAAATTATATCTACTTTAATAGATTTACCACTCACTGTTTCGCCGATTATAGCGGGTCTTATATATGTGCTTACATTCGGTAGACAGAGTTTTATATATCCATATCTTAAAGCTATGGGAATAAGAATTATATTTGCAGTTCCGGGAATTGTGCTTGCAACTATATTTGTAACTTTTCCATTCATATCAAGGGAGCTGATACCGGTTCTTACCTCGCAGGGTACTGACGAGGAAGAAGCTGCAGCACTTATGGGTGCAAATGGATGGACTATATTCTGGAAGGTTACATTCCCACATATCAAATGGCCTCTTCTCTATGGTATTGTACTGTGTACAGCGAGAGCAATGGGGGAGTTCGGCGCGGTATCCGTTCTTTCGGGACATTTGCGCGGAAGAACTAACACGATGCCGTTGTATATTGAGCTTCTGTATCAGGGATATGATTTTACGGGAGCATTTGCAGTATCAGCAATTCTTGTGCTGATGGCGGTTATTATACTGGTGCTTCGAAGTGTGCTTGAATACAAGGGGCAGCAGGCAGCTAAGGCAGAGAAAGGGCAGCAGGAAGGATAGAAACGCACTACAACAGAAAGGCGGAACAGATTATGGCAGAATTACAGCAGGATACAGACAAATATGTTGAGCTTCGTAATATCAATAAGACATATGGCACATTTAAAGCCTCGAATAATATTAATCTCGGAATTGGGAAGGGCAAGCTGATTGCACTGCTTGGACCTAGCGGAAGTGGAAAGACTACAATCTTAAGAATGATAGCAGGGCTTGAGACTGCGGATTCAGGTGATATTATAATTGACGGCAAGGTAGTTAATGATGTGCCGGCAAGTAAACGTGGAATAGGCTTTGTTTTTCAGAACTACGCACTTTTCAGATACATGACAGTGTATGATAACATTGCATTTGGTCTTAAGGTTAATAAATGGAAAAAATCGGACATTAAGAAACGTGTTGATGAGCTTATTGAGCTTGTCGGACTTTCAGGCATGGCGAAAAGATACCCTAGCCAGTTATCAGGCGGACAGAGGCAGAGAGTGGCATTTGCAAGGGCATTAGCACCTAATCCTGAGCTTCTGCTTCTTGATGAACCATTTGCAGCGATTGATGCGAAAGTAAGACAGGAATTAAGAAGCTGGCTTCGTGATATGATTACAAAGGTTGGAATCACAAGTATATTTGTTACACATGATCAGGATGAGGCAATTGAGGTTGCTGATGAAATTATTGTCACAAACAAGGGACATATAGAGCAGATTGGAACGCCAAGACAGATATACAGAGAGCCTGAGACAGCATTTATGGCGGAATTCATGGGACATCCGGTACATGTTGACCAGATTAATAAGATTAAAGGTTTTAACCAGCTTGACGATTCTGTTAAGGCGGTGTTAAGACCGGAGAATGTCAACATTACAAGGCTTGATGAGAAGGTTGATTCAGCCGCTTCTGTTGAGAGGGGCGTGGTTGTAGGTAAGCTTTTCATGGGAAAGGAAGTCGAGATAACTGTCAATGTCAACGGCATAGAGGTTGTCGGAACAAGAAATGTAGAGGAAGCTCCGATAAAGAAGGGTGAGGAAGTAAATGTATTTATTCACAGGGCATTTACTTACGGCGCAGACGGAATTGTCAACATTGTTGAAAATGCAAATAAGTTCGAAGACTGGATGGTTATATAGTATATACAAAATGGAGAAAAGCTGATTAATATGCTTTTCTCCATTTTATGATTTTAGTTATTATTTTTTTGAGTCCGTATCATTTGCTCTACATATTCCATAATGTAGTAGTTATCCTCTGGCATCTGGCAGCCTACTATGTAGACGCCGTCATTATCAGAACATCTTATAATCTGACCCTCTAATACAGAATGTGCAGGCAAATCAAAATTATCAATTGAAACAGTAACGATTTTGCCTTTGTTATTAGAGAAAAATCTGTCTTTTGAGAGAAATGCAAAACCATTGGCACTCAGATTATCAAGTTTTCCTTCAAATGTTTCGTCTGTACCCTTTACTGTAATTGTACAGTGATTATTCATATCAATTCTAGGATATTTACGACGGTTAAGAATCTGCGGTCTTGTTGTGATTGTAACAATGCCCGTTGTTGCAGATGCTTTTTTGTCAGCTGCAATCTTAGCGTTTTCCCAACGGTATATTACATTGCCAACTGTTACTAACATGTCACATTCAATGGCTGAATTAACTGCAGGCAGTGCCTTCTCAAGTTCAAGAGTTATACAGTTGTCATTATGTGTCTTAATGGTTCCGTGATATTCAATATTTTCACCATGAGTACCTTTAAGGATTGCGGATGCCTTCATGCCTGTCTTAATATCTTCAATACCCATGAAACCGCCAACACCAAGTTCGCACATAAGAGCCTGTATTGTATTTTCCATGGTATTGATATTAGTGGCACTTTCGTCATATTTACTTACAATACGGCTGCTGATATCTCTTGAATTAGTTATGCACTCTGTCATGGTATCAACTATATCTGATACCTGGGACATGTTGCTTACAAGCTGCTTGTTAGCGGATTCAACATCTTTAATGGCTGTATCAATTATATGTATATGGTCTTCAATCTGAGTAGAATCAGATGTGATAAGACTGATACTTTCGCTTGTCTGTGTAATCTTGTCAAGAGTAACCTGGATAAGTGATAAAGTCTCACCAATAGAAGAAAGCATTTTATCAGAGATTACAGCAAGACGGTCTAATGCACTCTGTATTTCACTGGAAGAAGTCTTGGTTTCTGTGCTTAATGCACGAATCTGTTCAGCTACAACAGCAAAGCCTTTACCTGCATCTCCGGCTCTTGCAGCTTCAATAGAAGCATTGAGGGCAAGAAGATTGGTCTGGCTGGATATATTGTCGATAGCACTGGTCTGGTCTTTAACGGTCTTGAATTCTGATTCAAAATCATGCAGGATATGCTCAACCTCTGAAGAAAGCTCAGACATTGTAGTTGCTGTTGTAATAAGGTTTTCAAGGTCGCTTGAGCTTGTGTATGCATGCTCCTGTGACTCAGAAGTAAGGCTTACCATATCGTCAATAAGCTGGGCAACATGTTCTACCTGTGAGCTTATGTCAGTTGTCATATCAGTGGAAGAAGCAGTATGGCTTCTTAAATCTTCATTATTGCTTGAAAGTTCATTCATGCCAAGCATGATAACATCAGAACCATGCTTATTCTCTGAAGCCAGTTCGCGTACAACAGTAATTCCACTCATAATAGAATTACTTGAAGTCTTAACCTTCTCAACGGTTGAAACAACTCTGTCAAGATCAGCTTTAATGCTTCCATTCAAAGCACCATCGGATTCATTAAGGTGTCTGATAGACATAACATAGCAGATGTAACATAAAAGAAGACATGCAACCTGTAACTGGTAATTCTTCATATCTGCATCAGACCTGCATCCGAGAACAACATATCTGTACACATCACTGACAATAACAGAGAGTACATTAGCAATACCGCAGTTAATCATGAATTTCTTGTTCTTATATAGAACGAGAAGACTCATAACCGGGAGAATATATGTGAATGAAATCGGAGAATCAGTTGTGCATATTACAAATGTATAGAAAATACCATAACCAATAACAAGACATAATCTGTACGCATCAGTTGCTTTTCCCTTGATTCTGAAAAATAATTCTCCAATAAAGAAAGGTATCCAGCAAAGTGCAACAAATATTATGTAGCTGCTTTTTGGATAGATTCCATTAGCTGCATCAGTACCATAATTGGCGGTCAAAAGGAGTGAGAAAACAAGCCATATCCGACGGGCTTTAATATTAGCCTTGGCTTTAAAAACATTAGCATCGTAGTTCATAGAATAATCTCCTATAAAATATAAAATTGTTAAGTTAGTGAAGTATTTTATCACGAAAATAAACTATCTCTATTTTATAGCAAATATTTACTATTTTCAACAAGAATATCTTAAATATGGGGGGGGAAATATAGGGAGAATGTGATACCGATAGGTAGTCGCATTTTGAAACATCTTATAGGTAGAAAACAAATATGACTATAATATTAGAATGAAAATCAACCTATCAAAGCATAATAATATGCAAGCTTATAGGAAATTTCTGCTAAGAACGGGACGAAAGGATAGTCCCAGATAATAAAAGAAGCAAAATGTACCTATAAGATGATTGATTTCTATGAATATATAGGAAGGGCTGATTATAAAATCATGATAGAACAGAGAAATATAATTATAATATTCAGGTAAATAACCAAAAGAGTAGATTTACTTAATAATATTAAAAACAATCTGGTTATATAAACGGAAACAGAGTGAAAATTATTAATTATATTAAGAAATTTAAGAATTCTTAAGAAA
>ENA-OYYB01000419-OYYB01000419.1-human-gut-metagenome-genome-assembly--contig:-NODE-419-length-26368-cov-7.911185_pt1 | contig 26368 bp, 24 predicted proteins | sample MGYA00244059_ERZ653440 | MGnify/ENA primary metagenome ERZ653440 (study PRJEB26926, sample SAMN06164994) | human gut metagenome | biome: ENVO:00009003; feature: ENVO:2100002; material: ENVO:00002003... | reverse complement strand
CCTCTCCGACTCCCTCCCATCAGAAATACGATTTCGCCAAGCTTATACGCTTTCTCTTTACCATTTGGTGATGGGTAGGGTCTCTCCAGTTCCGAACTACACTTTTCATACATACCGTTTCCTCTATACCGAGGGATTCTTCCGTGCTGTTTTCCAGTTTCTCCACACGTTCCATGGTTTTCGCCTATTTTGCCAAGGCTCAACTTCCCTTTTCTCTCTTTCGAGACCTTTTTAACGATACGGCAGAATTCACTTTATGTTACGGTCTGCATGATTGCTCGCACCTTTTTCAAGGTTACTTTATCCACTCGCTTAGCACCCTGTATTACTACAACGCACCGAGTTTAACTACACGGCTCACTGGCGATTACCGTGACCGGACTTACACCGGCAAGTGTAGTCCAGCTTTGCTGGACACACGCAAAAGAAAAAGCAGAGGATGTTTGCACATTCTCTGCTTCGTCTATTCTTTGGATTTGTTCCGCTTCGGAGAGGAACAGGTTTAAGGTCAGCTGTTGATAAGCTCCGCCATCAGAATCTCCTCGGCCTGGGCCTTGCAGGTGTTCATCAGGCCCACCCAGCGCATCGGATCGCGGGCTTTCAGCTCCTCCGTCGCGCCCGCCGACTCCGCCAGCTGGGGCATCATCTGCTCCAGACGGCTGTTCGCCGTCTCGTCGATCTCGATGAGGTGCGGGTACAGCTTCTCGGTCAGCAGCAGTTGGTTGTAAATCAGGGGCCGGTGTTCCTTCAGATACGCTTTCCGCAGCCGCCCGTACTTGCCCAGGGGCTTCTCCGGCTGTTCGCTCAGGCTCAGGTCGGGAATCAGGTAATCCCCGTTCTGCGTGTAAGTCAGGTTGTTCTTCATGGTGGTTGCTCCTTTCCGCGAGTTGTTCGCGCTCATAATTCTGGATGGTGACGCCGATCTGCCGCAGCACCTGCTGGTTCATCTGACTGACCGCCGCTCCCAACGCCCCAACCGTGGCCGGGGTATTGAAATCGAAAATCGGCATGAAGTCCTCATGCTGGAAATATTGCTCCGTATCCAGCCCACAGCGGGACATCAGGGCGTAGGCGATGCTGACGGTGGCGGCGGACTTGAATTGGACTTCGATGTTGAGTTCATCGTACTCCTCCAGGAACGAACCGTCAACGATATAGCGGAAGTCCTGCTGATGCTCGTCCCAATACTCACTGGCCAGCTTTCCGGCCACATCAATAAGCTGCTGGGCAAGATCGTCACCGGCAACGCCGTAGTTGCGTTCCAGCATGGCCGACACAGGCCCGATGTGCTGTTCCTCCAGCTGCCACAGCCAGGGGGTACGGGAATGTTCACGGGTCCCGGTGTCGGAAATATCGAACACATAGCGCAGCCGGGGCCTGTCGCCGGAATCGTCCACCAGGGCAATACCCTTGGAGCCACGGCGCACATACCGGCCCATTTTCTCATTCCACAGGTCGTACTCGGCGCAGGCGGTGGCGTCCGGGCGCTGGGCGTAAATCATCATCTGTTCATGGAACGGATATTTGTAGAGGCGGGCGGCAGTCGTGAGAAAGGCCGTCCATTCCTTCCAGCTGCCCACAAGCCGGGTCGATACCTGCTCGGCCATCTGTCGGTAAAATTCAGCTTTGGATGGCATGGTTTTCTGTCCTCCCTTCATGTTAAATAGAAACGGGGCGGCACATCAGGCCGCCCCACTGGGTCTTGGTGTGATTTTTACTCGTCGAAATCCGGGTACAGCTCCAGCTCGGCAAACTCGGCGTCGCTCATGGCCCGGAGCTTCATAAGGGCGCTGTCGGTCAGCTCCCGCAGCTCGACTTCCTCCGGCGAAAGCTCGCCGCGCATCTCCGTCAGGGCGTCGATCAGCCCGGTGCGGCTTCCGGTGTTGTAGATACAAAGCAGGTTCGTTTCCTCAAAAGTGAAGTTTCCCATATCAAATCTCCCTTTCCGCGCTCTTTTTGGGCGCTGCCTTTTTGTGTTCCGCCTTGGGCTGGCTTTTCAGCTGCTCCATGACGGACTTTTTCTTTTCCCGGTCCTCCCGGTGGGCGGCAGCAGCCAAATCCATGAGAGAGATCGGCTGGCCGCTGCGGGCCTGCTGTTCCAGCTGGGCCACTGTCGGCTCTTTGGGGCCGTTGTTGATGATGCCGTCGATCATACCGTAATCATCCTCCAACATCATCTCCGCATTTTTCAGCGGATTGTCCGGCAGGAATCCGGGAACCTGCTGAAAGCCGAAGCTGTCGCAGTAATGACAGGATACCTTGCCGTCCCGCTTGATGGCAACAATGTCGCTGACGCTCATGGACGGGTGGCCGTAATCGGCGGGATGTTCATTGTTGAAACGGTAAAAGAGCTGTTCGGTGGTATCGCCTTTCAGGTCAGAGGGCAGCAGCGGAGCGGTATAAACCAGCTCATAGTTATCCCGCTGCACCGTCCGCCCGATGGACTGGAGCCATTCCAGGCCCTCGTAGCGGATGTCCCGCAGCTCGTCGGTGTGCTTCACCTGATAAATGGCGAAGCAGTCCCCCTTGTGGGAGAGAAACGCCTGCTCCCGTTCCTCCTGGTGGTCCATGCGGTCCTTGACCAGCTTATCAAACTCCGGGGTTTCCTCCCATTCCTCGCGGGGCAGGGCAAAGATACCGTCATGGGCGTCCAGGTCGGCGGTGTCAAAGGCCATCACCGGATTTTCGCCTTCCTGGATAATGTAAACGGTCAGGTCACGCTCCATCAGCTCATAGGCCCGCTCTTTGGAGAGGGGCAAAAGGTCACTGTCCAGGCAACCGCATTTCTCCAGATCGTCCTGGGTCAGTACCGGGTCCGGCATGGGATATTCGTCCAACGCCTGTTCCTGGGCATCCGGCAGCTGGGCGGCGACAACTTCTGCGGTCTGCTGGTAGGCGGCCTCCTGCAAAGTCTCAATCATGGACAGCGGTGCATACTTGATGGACTTGCCGCCCATCCCCAGGTCCTCGCAGATATGGCTGACTGCTGCGGAACGGCCCATATCCGGCCCATCCAGCTGGCCGCCGTCCAGCTGCTTCATAGTTTCCACATCGTAGAGCGTGTAATCCCAGCCGGTATCACAAGGCTGGACATGAAGGTAGCTGGTATCATCCAGCACCAGCAGGGCCTCCCGGTACTCGGCGCTGGGCTGGGATACTTCTTCCGCAGCCTGCTGGGGTGCCTGCTCCGGTTCCGGGGCAGCGGTCAGGTCAATGCCGCGCTCCTTGCAGATTTCCTTGTAATTGCGCTCGATGTCGTTAATCAGCTCGCAGGAAGTCTTGTTGATGGTCTCCAGGCTGGCCCGCAGCTCCTTCAGCTCCTTGTCCTTGGACCAGGAAGCGATGTAGCCGAAGCTGTTTTCGCCGGTCTGGATACCGAAATACTGGCAGACCGCATAGGAAATGCTCTCGGCCTCTACTTCCTCGGTGTTGCGGTTCTTGACGGCCTGTTTCACCGCCGTCAGATCTTCCTCCGCCTCCAGCCGCCACTCAAACTGATTCTCGTCCACATAGCGCCAGCCTTCCTCGGCGGCGGCCTGTTCCGCCTCCGCTTCGGTGGCGAAGTCCAGGCGATAATCGTGCTTGACACCGCCCTCACTCACCATCACGATCTTCCAGGTCGGCTCCGCCTCATACTTTTTGGGGTCGTGGAGCTTGCTGTGTGCGGTCTCATGGACAGCGGCGGAAATGGTCTGTACCTCGCTCATGCCTTCCCGGAGGGCGATCCGCTGCTGCTCGGATGAAAAATAGCCGTCCATGTTCTCAGTCATTGGCTCAAACTCGATGGGGACCGGAGCGGAGCGCCGCACCGCCTCCAGGAACGCCTCATAGTGCGGCACCGTCCCGGACAGGCTGGAGGCCAGCTCCGGCAGAGGCTTTCCGTCCGTCTGCGAAACATCAAACACCTTCACCGGGCGGAACATGGGGATTTCGATTTCCTTTTCCTCCATGACGGCCTTGCCATCTGCGTCCAGAATAGGAGCCTGGGTATCCGGGTCGCGCTTCATTTCCTCGATCTTCTTTTTGTAGGGCGTAGGGGCAATGATCGTGATGCCATGCTCACCCTTTTTCACATGGCGCTCAAACTGGTTTTTCCACTTATTGAATCCAGCCACCAGGGTGGCGTCCGGGCGCTGTATATAGATGAGCATGGTGTTGTTGACGGAGTAGCGGTGGAACTTGGACATGACGGACAGGTAGCGCATATACTTTTCACTCTCGAACAGCTCCTTGATACCCTGTTCAATGCCTGCCGTGATTTCCTGCAACCGCTCCCGGTTGGTGGGCTTATCAGCCATGAATTTCACTCTCCTTTCCAAATTGGCGATTTCTGATTGATGTTCGGCAATCCACAGCTTTTGTTCCTCCGGGCCGTCCTCCAGGAAAAAATCCAGCAGATAGCCCGTATAGTCCTTTTTCTGGATTGCCTCCATAAAACGGGGATGAGGATTTTCTTCCGGCGTTTTGGGGGAATAGTTGGTTTCCCACTTTCTCAGCAGATGATAGTAGTCAGCCAGGACACGAAAGGCATGGTCCCGATCCTCTTTGAACTTCTGTGCCTCGGTTTTCTGCCGGACATAGCGCCTCCGGGGAGGGGCCTGACTGTCATAAGCCAAGCCAAAATCCTGGGCCAGCTTCTCAGCGGCCTCCTTGGGAGACAGATTGTAGAGCCGTGCGGTGAAGTCGATCACATCGCCGGTGGCTCCGCAGCCGAAGCAGTAGAAGTATTCCTCGTTCAGCTTCATGCTGGGATTTTTGTCATCGTGGAACGGGCAGCAGGCCATGCCGCTCCGGTTGACCTCGATCCCGTACATCTGCGCTGCCTCCCGGACGGTGACAGACTGCTTGACGGCCTCAAAGACACTTTCAGCCATGCTTACTCGCTGCCCTTCTTGGGGGTGGGCGGCCTGTACCCGGCAGCCTTGGCCCGTTCACTGGCCGCCTTGCGACGCTGGTTGCTGTACGGCTCACGAACTGACACGCAGCGTTTAGGAACAAGAAAGGTCTGCCGGTCCTTTTTCACGATCTGGTCCGGGTATTTCTCCGCCAGCCGCCGCAGCTTCTCCAGCAGCCGGGGGTCATGGGTATAGACCTCGGCTGCGACCTCGGCCTGGTTGTAGAGGATGATGGTTTCCTGTTCATAGAGGGAGAGCTTCATCGTTTGCCGCCTTTCTGCCGGTCAAACGCCAGCTTGAAATTGGCGTACTTCCCATCGTCCTCCAGAACCACGGTGGCGTCGTAGGTCTTGCCGGTTTTCTCGGAGTACAGGCCGGTCACATGGGCGCGGCCATCCTTGAGCAGCGCCGTCACGATGGCCTTGGTGGGCTGCTTGCGCTTCAGCTCCCACCACTTGTTGTTTTTCCAGATGGCGAATTTGCAACCCTCGTTCTGGCAGAAGAAACCCTTTTGCAGCTCCGCTACATCACTGCCACAGCGGGGGCATTTGCCCACCACTTCGCGGGGCGGCGTGAACAGGTACTCGGTGCCTTTAATCATCCGATAGGTTCTCACCAGCTCCTGGAGCATGGCGCTGATACCGGCCATAAAGTCCTCCGGGGCCAGCTCGCCGCGCTCGATCTCACCCAGCCGGTACTCCCACTCGGCGGTCAGCAGAGGCGATTGCAGCTGCTCCGGCAGCACGGTGATAAGGGACACCGCATCATGGGACGGCAGGAGCTGTAAGGTTTTCTTGCTCTTTTTGCGCTCCAGAAAGCCGGTGGACACCAGCTTTTCCAGAATCCCGGCGCGGGTGGCCGGGGTTCCCAGGCCCTTGCGCTCGGCATCCTCCGGCATATCGTCCTTCCCGGCAGTCTCCATCGCGGAAAGCAGCGTATCCTCGGTGAAGTGCTTGGGCGGGGTGGTGTTGCCCTCCTTGACGGCAACACCAGAAAGGGGCAGCGTCTGACCTTCAGACAGCTCCGGCAGAGCCTTGTTCTCGATTTCCTTGTCCGGCTCCGCATTTTTCAGCCCAGCACGGTAGGCAACATCCAGCGCCCGCCAGCCGAGTTGCTTCACCGTGCGGCCCTTGGCAGCAAACTCAGCACCGGCGCACTCCACAACAACGGCGGTTTCAGCAAAAGTATAGGGCTGAGCCACAGCGCACAGCAGCCGCAGGGCCACCAGCTCCAGCACCGCCTTTTCGCCAACCGGCAGGCTGGACAGGTCTGCGCCCGGGAGGTTGCGGGTGGGGATCACCGCATGGTGGTCGGTCACTTTCTTGTCATTGATGACCTGGGCCGCATTGCAGGCAAGCTCCATACCAGCGGCAAAGGGCAGCGCCCCAGCGGTGAGCCGGATCAGCTCCGGCAGGCTGGCCGCCATATCCGAAGTCAGATAGCGGCTGTCCGTCCGGGGATAGGTGCAGAGCTTCTTTTCATACAGGTTTTGCAGGTAATCCAGGGTCTGCTGGGCGGTGTATCCCAACAGCCGGTTGGCGTCTCTTTGGAGTGTAGTCAGGTCATAGAGGGCGGGCGACTTCTCGGATTTGTCCTTGCGCTCCACCTTTTTCACCATGGCAGCCGCACCCTGGCAGGCCGTTTTCAGCTGCTGGGCAGCGGCCTTGTCCGCCATGCGTTCCCCGGAAACGGAAAAACCGGGCAGTTCCAGCGTGACCGTGTAAAACGGCACTGGCTTGAAGGTGTCAATCTCGGCCTCCCGCTGGACGATGAGGGCCAGCGTCGGGGACATGACGCGCCCGATGTTGAGGGTCCGGTGGTACAGCACGGAAAACAGCCGGGTGGCATTGATACCCACCAGCCAATCCGCCTTGGCGCGGCAGAGAGCCGCATCCCGCAGGCCGTCATAGTCCGCGCCGGGGCGCAGGTTCGCAAAGCCCTCCCGAATGGCGGAATCCTCCATCGAGGAAATCCAGAGCCGCTTCATGGGCTTCTGGCAGCCCGCCAGCTCGTAGACGCTGCGGAAGATCAGCTCGCCCTCGCGTCCCGCGTCGCAGGCGTTCACCACCTCGGTCACATCCTGGGCGTTCATCAGCTGTTTCAGCACATCAAACTGTTTCTTTTTGTCCTTGCTCACCACCATCTGCCAGTGGTCCGGCAGAATAGGCAGATCGTCATAGCGCCACTTGGCGTAGTCGGGGTTATAAGCGTCGGCATCGGCCAGCCCAGTCAGATGGCCCACACACCAGCTCACCCGCCAGCCGTTTCCCTCCAGGTAGCCGTCCTTGCGGGCGGCGGCCCCGATCACGGCGGCCAGACTTTGGGCAACGGACGGTTTTTCAGCGATTACCAGCTTCATGGTTTTTCATCCTCCTTTCCCGCAGCCATGCGGTCAGCTGCCGGTGGCAGAATCCCACGCAGGGCTGACCGTCACGGTAATTCCCACAGCCATAACAGGGGTGGCCGGGAGATAAAGAGGGAGAGCGGGAAGTTTCCTTCCCGCCCTCCGGCCTGCGTGTCATCATGCGTTCATAGGGGCTGTCGGTGAAGCGGGTCAATCCGCCTTGTCCTCGCTTTCCTCGTCGCCGCCCCCGTCAGCGTCCGGCTCGTCGGATTCCTCGCTCTCCCAGGGGGACTCGTCCTCCTGGTCGGCATCGTCCTCGCCGTAGTCGTAATCGTCCAAATTGTCGTTTCCCTTGGTCTTGGGTTTGTTTTTCACCAGCTTAAAGTAGGCCAAAGCTCCGCCACCACCCAGCAGGGCCAGCACCACCAAAAGAATGGCCGGATTCAGCCCCGTGGCGTTCTGCGCCGGTTCCTCCGGCTCCGGGGTTTCCTCCGGGGTTTCCGGTTCCGGCTCCTTGCCCGCGCAGGCGCTCATATTGGTGGCGCACACCGGGCAGGCCGTATTCACCGCACCGGCCATACATTTCTCCGTACAGGTACAAGTGGCGGGCTGCTCCTGGGTAGTCTGACCGTCCTCCATCAGCGCCGTCAAGTCCGCCTCGTCCACCTGGTTTAAGAAGTGGACGGCGGTTTCCTTGTCCTCGTTGGCCCGGTCAATGAGGATGTAGAAGTAGTTTCCCGCCTTGGTGGTGACGGTGATGAGTTGCTTGTTGCCGCCGAAATCATCCACCAGGGCGGCGTTGCCCTCCGGGGTCAGGGCCGGGCTGTCCTCGGTTTCTTCCACCACCACATTGGTGTCGTTGGTGGCGTCCTCTGCCGGGGGCTGATCCGTCCCCTGGGCAAAAGCAGTCACGGAAAGGCCCATCATCAGCACCAGGGCAGCGCAGAGGGCCGAAAAGGTCTTGAAAATTCTCTTATTCTTCATGGTCGATGTCCTCCTGTTCGTCGTAATCGGCGGAGGCAGCGGCCATGCCGGGGACCGCACCGCCGGAGAGCATGGCGTTCAGCTGCTCCGGGGTCAGCCGCAGGGCGCGCACCATCTGGACGATCTCCAGGTTCTCCGCCTCGGTTTTCTGCGCCTCCAGGGTTTTCAGCTTATCCTGGTACTCCGCGATCTTCTCGCGGACCTTGGCAATCTCCTGGTCAATGCGCTGAATTTTGTTCTTAGCCATTTCAATCACTCCTTTTCTCATAAATCGGCCTTACCAGTTCATCAGGCCGTAGCCCTTGATGCACTCGTAGGACAGGGAATAACTCTTGATCTTGCAGGCGTCCCCGGAATTACCCTCCACGGTGTAGACCCGGCTGCCGTCCGTGCCGACCACAAGGCCCACATGGTCGGCGCTGCCATCCAGGTCCCAATCGAAGAAGATGGCGTCGCCGGGGGCAATATTGGCGTAATCACGCCCGCCCCATTGTCCGTGGGATTGGAACCACGGGATGCCCTGAGACTGGCAGGCGGCAAAACGCGGCTCAGACAGCCCCATCTGGCCGTAGCACCAGGACACGAAGCAGGCGCACCATTCCACACGGGAATTGAAGCCGTACCAGCTCCAGTAGGGCTGACCGCCCACATTGCCCACCTGACTTTTCGCTATATCCACCACGGCCTGATTGCCGGGGCGGGTGCCGTTGACGAACTCAACACCAGCTAAACTCTCGGAATCGCTGGTGTCGGAGGAACCACCGCCGAAAATCAGCGGCTTGTTGCCCAGCGTCTGCCGGTACACCTGGTACATCTCCAGCTGTTCCGGGGTCAACAGCTCCGAGGCAACAGACGAAATGGGCTTGCTGGTGAGCTTCACATTCAGAATGTAGTAGTCGTAAGGAACCTGAACGGTGTAGCTATTGCCCTCGCTGTCAGTCCGGGTTTCCGTCCGATAGCGTACTTCAACTTCCTCGGTGAGCGTCAGCTGATACTGGGCATCAAATACACGCTCCAGCTCTGTCTGGGCGCTCTGCCGGGTGTAGCCCTGCAAGACAGCGGACAGGTAGGCCGCCAGCTCATGGGGGTCATGCCCGATCATGTCGAGGTCGTAGCGGTACTCGTCATACCCCGGATGGCTGCTTTCGATGTTGTCGATCTCGGCTTGCAACGCCGCTTCCTTGGCAGCGTAGTCCGCCTCCACCGCCACCAGCTCCGGGTCATCCGACGGATAGGTGGTGCCGGACACCACAGAACCGATGCTCTGCGCCATCATGGAACAGGAGGACATGGTGTTGAGCAGCATACAGACCAGCAGGAAGATCGCGCCAGCAATCAGAAAGCCCTTTTTGTGGCGCATGACAAACGCGCCCGCTTGCTGTGCCTTTTCCTTGACCGTCTTGGCGGCCTTGCCGGTCTTTTGGGCTGCGCTTGCGGTATTCCCGGCAGCTTGACCGGCGCGCTTGGCGGCAGCGTATTCCTTTTTGATGGCCTGTTTCTGCTGCCAGCGGGAAATGGGGTTGCTGGCAAACTGGGGATTTTCCCGCAGGGACTTCTGATACAGGGCGTTCACATTGGCCTTTTCCAGTTTCTGCTCGGCCTGGGCTGCCTTGCGGTATGGCTTCAACTTGTGGCTGCGGTAGCCCTCCCGAACCAACCGTGCGCCGGTCTCAGCAGCCTCCTCGGACTTGTGGGCGCTCTCCACGCCCACATTGTCCTGTTCGGTCTCCCGGATTTCCTTGTGAACTTTCCCCAGGGCGGCATTGGCGGGGGTATCCCGCACCGCATGGGACAGCTTGGAGGGCGGCTTCTTCTTGTCCTCCAGCACCAGCTTGGTGGTCACTTTGCCGGTCTCCGGGTCCACCGTCTTTTGCCGGACCTGCTTTTTGGGGATTTTAGCCTGCGCCTTATCCGCTTTGGCGGCGGCCTTGTCCGCCTTACGAATGGGCTTCTCCAGCGCCGGGTCAGGGCGTTCCTCGTCTGTAAAGCGCAGGCGCGGTTCCTTATTCAAACCATTCCCCCAGCATGAGGGAGGCCGTCATGTAGCGCAGCTCCACATAGACGGCCAGCCCCACAGGGTCACGGGAGGGGTGCTGGAGCAGATGGGCGTAGATCTGCGCCACCACATTTGCCAGCAGCTCAGACTGCCCGCCCTCGAAGATGACGATGGCCGGGACGCCGTTCATGGCGCACCAGATTTCCGTCAGGCGCAGCAGGCCCGCCTCGCCGTCCTCATTCAGCTCCGCAGCCTGATCCGCCGCCGTGCGGGTCTCGCTGACGGCATCGGCCAGCTCGGTGAGCAGCTGGGTGCGCTCACCCTCCAGGGCATCGTCAAAAAACATCATGGTATTCAGTTCGGTGTTGGGTTTCATGGTCATTCATCCTCCTTTTTCAGTTCCTGGGGTTTGGTGGTCATAATGCGGTACAGCTCGGTGTTCTTCGGGAAATGGTCCACGAAAGGCAGGATCGTGGAGCCATAGAACAGCAGGCCCTCGCCCTCGCTGGAGTGGGTCACATAGCTGAGCTGGTGCGGGGAAATGCCCAGCTGTTTGGCGAGAATCTGCCGGTCCCCGCCCGCCTGGTTGAGCATATACACGAAGTCGGAGTTCTCAAAGATGTTCTCCACCTCGCGGGAAGAAAGCAGGTCTTTGACATTCTGCGTGATGCCGGTGGGGATGCCGCCCCACTTGCGGAACCGCTTCCAAATCTCCACCGTGTAGGCGGCGGTCTGTTCCTCTTTCAGAAGCAGGTGCATCTCGTCGATGTAGTAGCGGGTGGACTTGTGAGCGGCGCGGTTGATGGTGACGCGGTTCCACACCTGGTCCTGGACCACCAGCATACCGATCTTTTTCAGCTGCTTGCCCAGCTCCTTGATGTCATAGCAGACAATGCGGTTGTTGATGTCCACATTGCTCTGGTGGTTGAACACATTGAGGGAGCCGGTCACATAGATTTCCAGTGCCGTGGCGATGTACTGTGCCTCTTTTTCCTCCTGTGTCCGCAGCAGGTTGTAAAGGTCCTCCAGGATAGGCATATTCTCCGGGCGGGGGTCATTGAGGTAAGTCTGATAGACCAGCCGCACACAGCGGTCAATGATGGTTTTCTGCACCGGCTGCAGGCCCTCTTTGCCGCCCACAATCAGTTCGCACAAGCTGAGAATGAAGTCAGACTTGAGGGACAACGGACTTTCATCGTCCGAGTAGTCCAGGTTCAAATCCATCGGGTTGATGTAGTTGGTGGAGGTGGGCGAAATCTTGATGACTTGCCCATGCAGGCGCTCCACCAGGGGCGCATACTCGGCCTCCGGGTCACAGATGATGATGTCATCATTGGTGAGCAGGAAACAGTTGGCGATCTCGCGCTTGGCGCTGAAGGACTTGCCGGAACCAGGGGTGCCGAGAATCAGGCCGTTGGGGTTTTTCAGCAGTTTTCGGTCCACCATGATGAGGTTGTTGGACAGGGCGTTGATCCCGTAGTACAGCGCCTCTTTGCCGTTCTGGAAAAGCTCCTGGGTGGTGAACGGAACGAAGATGGCCGTGGAACTGGTGGTCAGCCCCCGCTGAATTTCGATCTGATTGAGGCCCAGGGGCAGCGCGGACATCAGCCCTTCTTCCTGCTGGAAGTCCAGCCGGGTCAGCTGGCAGTTGTACTTCTGTGCGATGGAGCTGGCCTGGAACACATTGTTGCCCAGCTGCCGGGGATTGTCCGCCGTGTTCAGCACCAGGAAGGTCACAAGGAACATTCGCTCGTTCCGGCTCTGCAAGTCCTGCAAGAGCTTCTTGGCCTCGGCACCGTAGGTGGCGAGGTCGGACGGGATAATGTCCATGTCATATCCAGCGCGGACGGCCTTTTTCTGTTCCTCGATTTTAGATTTATCCAGGTCGGTGATCTTGCGTTTGACCGTCTTGATGGCCTTGATCTGGTCTACGGACTGGATATGCAGGCTGACGATCAGAGAGCTTTCCATATCCAGAAAATCCGCCAGCATCCGGTCATTCAGCTCCGGCGCGAGAATTTGCAAAAAAGAAACAGTCCCGTATTTTTTACCCATACGGAACTGCTTGCCGGTGCGGAACTCGAAGCCGGACGGTGCGATGAAATCCTTGGTGGACAGACCGGACGGAGCCAGCCACTCCCATTCAAAGCGGAACGGCACCTGTTCATCCATGTGGAAAATGCCGTGAAGCTGTGCCAGCCGCGCCTTGCCGTCCAGGGTCTCGGCGGCCACGCCCAGGCGCTTGAAGTTGTTGAGAATGTCGGTCTCAATGCGCTCCAGACGGGGCTTGGCGGCCTTGAGGCTGTCGGCGTCGATGCCGAAAGTCAGGTACTTGGTCTTGATAAGACCGTTGTTGCCTCTTGCCAGCTGGTTTTGCAGCATGGTGGTGTACTCCACCCGGATGGTGTCAAAATCATCCCCCTGGAGAGGAATGTTGATGGCGTGGGCAAAGGTTTCCTCAGAGGCCGCGAGGTTCAAAAAGGACAGCTGAAACTGAATGGAACTGTCGAAGTAGTTGAGGAAATCGCACCAGCCCTCGAAGATCGCTGTCTTGTCCTCATTCTGCGAGAGCTGATAGTTGATGTCTTGGAACTGGATGGTCTTGGTGTAATGGCCGTCTGCCACCCGGCAGATACCGTCCGGCCACATCCGTTCATAGGGGATGCTGTCCTGAGCCGACTTTTCTTTTCGGTCCGTGCGGTTGGCGCGGGCGATGGCGGTCTCGATCTGCTTTCTGTCGGCACGGGACAGCTTTTTTATCTTTTTCTGATTAACCGGCTGCGCGGTCTTTTCGTCTTTTCCGAACAGCCGGTGCAGCCAGCTTTTGATTGCCGTGAACAATGTCATACACCTCCTTGTCGAGTTTTTCCTGCCGTTCCAGAACGGCATAGAAGTTGTTGGTCTTATACGGGCGCTCCTTGGGCCGGATGACGGCCACCTTGATGATGTTGCCCACGATCTTTTCCAGGGGCTGACCGTGCTTCTCATACATCGCCAGCATGAAGAAGGGCAGCATGACCAGCATCATACACATGGCAGCCACGCTGTTTCCCACAGGCCCCCGGAGCAAAAAGAAAAGCGGTACGCCGATGAGCGCCCCGCCGCCGAAGCAGACCAGCTGCCTCTTGGTCAAGTTGAACGCGACCTTGGTTTTGACTTTCGTCAGGTCTTTGGGTACGGGTACATAAGCCAAAGGGATTACCTCCTTCCTGGTTAATGTGCATTGAAAACGGATTTTGCGAGGCTGCCGGTCTTAAAGAGCGTAAAGCACAGCAGGACCGTATAGCCTACACAGCTCCAGATGGCCATAATGATGTCGGATTCAGTAGCGATACTCTGCACCAGCACGGCGTAGATCGCCACACAAACGATGATGAGAAATGCCTGGAAGCCCAAGGCAATCAAAGAGCGCAGATAGTTCTGGCCCATGCCGCCCCATTCCTTGCCCATCATTGTGGCCATAGGGATGGGGGCCACCGAGGTCACAAGGTAAATCTCAATCATACGGCCATAGATCACGATGAAAATACAAATATAAAGCGCCCACATGGTAATGCCGATAAAGAGCGACTGGAACCACAGGCCAAACAGCGGCCCCAGGTCCATATCCATCAGCCGGGACTCCATATCGGTCATGACAGAGGAGATGTCGATGGAAGCGTCGGAACCGATGATGCCCGCCGCCTGCGCCACCACACTTTGAGCTGCGTCAAACACGCCCATCACGATGTTCCAGGTGTTTGAGACGATGAGGATGGCGGCGGCAGATTTGAACACCCACTTGAAGATCATCCAGGTGTCCACATCATGCAGGTTGTTCTTGTCGGTAATCATCTGAATCAGCTCCAGCGTCATCACGATAGCCAGGATCACGCCAGCAATCGGCACCATGATGGAGTTGGAGAGGTTCTGGATCATGCTGAAAATACTCCCGTTCCAGCCCTGGGGGGTCTGGCCCACCTGTGTCGCAATGTCCGCGACCTGCTGGTTCACACTGTCGAACATCCCCGATAAGTTGCTCATAATGCCGCCTACCAACATTTCCTTAAGCCAGTCAGTAAGGGCATCGAGTAAGAAATCCATACGGTGTCAACCTCCTTTCAGCCGCCCCCGCTTGGGGGCAGGGGCGGCAAGGATTTCTTATAACAGCTTAACGACGGGGGCGATCAGACGGTGAACAGGCCGGAGAGCAGGGGTACGAGGACCATGCCGACCACGGCGACGCCAGCGCCAGCCATGAGCTGCTTCATGCCCTGGGACTTCGCGCCGGATAGCGATAGGTAATCCTTTGAAGTTATCTCCGGATTTTCCCCCGCTCCACACCGTGCATGCGACTTTCACCGCACACGGCGCTCCATCGAATTCAGCCGTCCAGGGCTTTTAAACACAACTTACACACTTCGTTACAGCATTAAATTCAAAGAATAATAGGTGGCATTTCTGCCATAGTACGAAGTTTGTTAAGCTTTTCTATTTGTTTATTGTCAAGATTTAAGGATTTCAGGTACTTCTCAATCATAGGTTCTGAAGAAGCATGGATAAGGATATGAACCGCTTTGCTGACAAGAATAAGATTTGCGTATTCATCCGAACCGCCATTGCTAACCGGCACTTTATGGTGGCAGTGAATATCGTGGGAATTCATCGGAATTCCTGTCACTGCACATTTACCATACTGTGCCGCATACAAAGAAATACGGTTATCCGCATATTCAATGGTTCTGCCTTTTACAGGATTTCTCATCAGCCATAACATTGTCGCTGTGTCGATTGCAAGATTCTTATGAATCTGTTCCCGACCTTTGACCGTATATTTATTGATGGATTTCCTTTTATGCTGGGCATTCTTTGACTGGACATATCCCAGTGGAACCACCGGCCGTCCATGAAGGAACCTCATCTGTCTGCTTGCTCCATACTTTTCTTTAATGAACCCATTTCTGAGCTGTCCCTTTTTGGATAAGTCGCCTTTCAGTCTGTTTCTGAGCTGTTTGTTGATACTGAAGGCAAGTCTGCTGAAGTCATGGGATACTTCTGTAGAAATACAATAGTATTCATGAAGTCCGGCAACTACAGAGTTATATTTCTGAAGCTGCATGAACTGAGCATTATCATCTGACGAATGAGCCAGTTTCTTTACTTCTTCCGATACTTTTTCATGAGCCTTTTTGTATGCTTTATCGCTCATATGAGACCGAACCACATATTTCTTACCCTTTTTACGGACTTTCAGTTTGAACCCGAGAAAATCAGAATACTGTCTTTTGAGATTAACTACTTTGGATTTGTCAGGGCTGATTTCCAGCCCCAGCCTGTCCTTTAGCCATAACTCTGTTGCCTTGTATGCTCTGACAGCATCCTCATGTGTTGCGCAGAAAATTTTAAAATCATCTGCATACCGAACTGCATGCATCTCTTTTAATCTGCTCCGGCGCAGAGCCCTGTAGGCGTGGCTCTTAATCTCTGTTCCCTGCGCATTGCTCCTCGTTTTGAATTTTGTTTTTGTTGGCATCTCCTCCCATTGTGAGGCAATCCACCAATCCAGTTCATTCAATACGATGTTTGCAAGCAATGGCGACAAAATACCGCCTTGCGGGGTACCCCGTGCGGGATATGTTTTCTCTCCATTTGGCAGAACAACAGGTGCTTTCAGCATCTCTTTTATAATGCATAACAGCTTTTTGTCCCGGATTCCCAATGCCCATATCTGACGAATCAGCTTTGTATGGCTGATATTGTCAAAGAAGCCTTTAATATCGAGGTCAACCACATGGTACAGATGCTGTACCTGTATCAGCCTCATGCATTGTGCAATAGCAGTCTCAGCGGAACGGTTCGGGCGGAACCCGTTGGAGTTCTCACTGAATTTTGCTTCACATATCGGCTCCATGACCTGCAAAATACATTGCTGTACGATCCGATCCACGATAGTTGGAATTCCCAGAGGTCTGGTCTTTCCATTGGGCTTTGGTATCTCCACTCGCCTTACGGGTCCTGGATGATAATTACTGAATTGTTTCCGTATGAGACGGACGTATTCTTCCTCGCTTAACTTTGCAAGGTCGGCTATCGTCCTTTTGTCCACTCCCGAAGTATCACTTCCTGTATTTTTCTTTATCGTTCTGTATGCAAGCTTGATATTTTCTTCACTCTCGATGATTTCCATCAGATGGTTGAAGGTTTTATCTTTCTTACTTTCTGCATACAGCCTGTCAAAAGTACCTTCCATGTCGTAATACTCTGAGTTGCGGATTTTTCTCTGTTTACTTTTCCTTTCTTGCTGCCCCGAAGTCAACACAGGCATCCTCTCCCTTCGGTTTGGATTTTCTTTGTCATACTCGAAGCTGTGTTTGTTGTGTTTTCATTTTCTTTGCTGAATTCGACTTGTGGCTATCCCTCCACCGCTTACTTATTCACGGCTTCACAGGTACTGTGCCACTACTCTCACTGGAATAAAGAATGGTTATTGCCCTCTCGCGAAGGTATTCCCATCCACCACATCACTGGCTTGCAACCGCCTCCGTGTTCCCAGCTTTCCACGTTCCGATATTCCTATCATTGGATATCTTTAGGTTCTTCCTCTAAGCCTGTATCTGGTCATGCATAACCGCACCGCCTGTAACGATGCATGGACTTTCATAACAACCAATTTTACTCGCCCACAGATACCACCATGAAAGGTGTACTGCCTTTCGACAGCATCAACGTTTAGACTCGTACATTCAGAATTTCGTCAGTATTTTCATACATTCTCACCATGGATATCCGACCCCCGGCATATAGGCAACACCATCCACCTCTGGACAGCTTTCGTGTCTGGTCTGAAAACCAGTCTTACGGTTGCTCTCTGCCGACTTCACCGAGCTCTATAAACTTTTGGAGAGAGCCGTTGCATGCTCCCCGCCATTCGGAGTATTAGGGTGGCGCTTCGGGACGTTACCCCCTCATTTCACCCATCGGAATATCAGTTCTCCAAAGTTTCGGGCTACAATTGCCCTTCGACTTTGTGCGCAAGCTTTTCACTTACGAACGTGTCGCACGGTTGTCGTTGCCGTAACCTTCGAGGAGGTTGATGACACCCCAGATGCCGAGACCAGCGCCGAGAGCGATAACAAGGGTCTGAAGAACGGTGATAGCCTGATTGAAAAATGCCATAAATTAAAGTTAGCCGGAATCATTTGAAAAAGGTTGATTTGGTCATTCATAGGCATACAAAAGCCGGAACAATCTGCCGCCCGGTTTCCGGGGGCTGATTCCGGCTGTCCTCCTTTTTCCATTATTTTTTTGGTGATTGTCCGCTTTGTACGCCGATGGCCCAAAAAGGGCGGTTGAGGCGGATAGATACGATCACTCCTTTCACAGCGGAACAGATTTAAGCGCCCTCTGCGTCTACTTCGTACACATCGTAGACCTCGTTGGGCTTGAGCTTGAGCCGGGTGGACAGGAACGCCTCGATGTCAAAGGCGTTCTTGGGGTCCGCGTCGGCAGTGTATGGGTAATTGGGGTGCTTGGTGATGTCGTACTTGTCCGAGAGGAAAGGCCGCACACCACGCAGCTGGAGGATGCACTTGCCGCCGTCCATAACGGCCAGTTCATCCTGGCTCATAAGCTCTTTGCCGAGCTTCTGGTAGTTGAGCGAGTGGGAGGTTTCCCGCCCACGGTTCTCGCCGGTGTTGTAGGTGTCGATGGTCTCCTTGCCCAGCACGGCGGCCAGCTCCTTGAGGGTAGTCGGCTCCTTGCCGCCCAGGAAGATGGAGGTATCCATGTTGCCGATGATGGTATCGGCGTTGTCCTTGTAGATGGCCTTGAGCTGGGACTGTGCTTGCAGCACCAGGCAGGCAGAGATCTCGCGGCTGCGGATGGTGGCGACCAGCTTTTCCAGCCGGGGAATCTGGCCGATGTTGGCGCACTCGTCAATGAGACATCGCACATGGACTGGCAGCCGCCCGCCGTACACATCGTCCGCTTTTTCACAGAGCAGGTTGAACAGCTGGGTGTAGCACATGGAGATCAGGAAGTTAAAGCTATCGTCCGTGTCGCTCATAATGAGAAACAATGCAGTCCGGCGATCTCCCAGTGTATCCAGTTCCAGCTCATCGTAGGAAGTGACCTCCCGCAGCTCGGCAATGTCAAATACAGCAAGGCGCGCACCGCAGGAAATCAAGATACTCTTGGCGGTCTTACCGGCAGCCAGCTTGTATTTCTTGTACTGACGGACGGCGAAGTGGTTGGGCTTCTCGGCTTCCAGTGCATCAAACATCAGGTCTACCGGGTTTTTGAACTCCTCGTCATCCTCCCGGACCTCCATGGCGTTGATGAACTCGATGAGGGTAGAGAAATTCTGCTCCTCTACCGGGGCCTCATAGTGGATATACCCAATCAGCGCGCAATACAGCAAGGTCTCTGCTTTGACCCAAAAATCGTCTCCGGCTTTTCCTTCGCCTTTGGTATTGGCGATCAGCGTTGTGACCAGCTTCAAGATGTCCTTTTCGCTATGGATATAGGCAAAAGGGTTATAGTGCATGGACTTCTTGAAGTTGATGGTATTTAGGACCTTGATGCGGTAAGGTTCATAAATGACCTTGCCGTGCTTATCCTTCATGGGCTTTCCGTCCTTGCCCAGCTTGGGCGCGCCCCTTTGGAGCATTTTCCCGCACTCCACCAAAATGGTTCCCTTGGGGTCTGTGACTACATAAGAACTGTGCATCTGCATCAAATTCGGTTTGAGCCAGAATCTGGTTTTACCGGAACCGGAGCCGCCGATCACAAGCACATTTTTGTTTCTGGCGGTCTTTGGGTCTTTTGGTCGGCTGTTCATGGTCAGGCTTTCGGTTTTTGTGAGAATGACATTGTTCTGGAATACCGGGTCGATATAGGGAGCAATATCCTCACGGGTTCCCCAACGGGCAGAACCATACTCCATGCCGTGACGGTATTTCTTGGCGTTCTTGCTCTTGAGATACACCGCCAGACGCAGGCCGGCACCGCAGCACAGCCCCACCAGCAGATCCAACGGGTGCAGGCTGGGCCAGAAACTTTGCAGTGCCCCAGGCAGGACAGCAAACAGGGAAAGGAATTTCTCTGAAGCATTTGCCCCCTGAGCCAGTCGCCATGCCTCCCCGAAGTTGGTAGCAAACAGCCCCATCAGGAGATAGGGCAGGTTCAGCAAAACGAGCTTTTTGATGTCAAACTGCTTTTTCATCGTTCCAGCTCCTTTCGCTTGGTGCGGTCCACCACGGCATTTTTGACCATCTCTTTGAACTGACTGAGTTTTGCCAGCACAGACGGGCGTTCCGTTTTCTCGGCCTTCTTGACCTTTTTGCTGGTGTACTCGGTAAATGCAGCGGTCAGCGCATCGGCGTCACGGCCTTTGAAAAAGATCAGGTACTTGGGCGGGGAGCTGCTGCGGTCTTTCTTCACCGCATAATCCACACCATATTTCCGGGCGATCTTCTCAAATTCCTTGATGGAAGGGTCTGTGATCTCGATATTGGAGATCCCCTGATTCTGACCAATGAGCTGCTTGACGGTCTGTTTGCCGTGGGGTGTCACAGGAGCGTCACGGCTTCTTTTCTTTTGCAGCTTCTTTTCCTTGCAGTGGGCCATGTACTTGCTGATGGCGGCTTTGAGCAGCCTGCCGGTGAACTTTGTTCCGCTGACAACCAGCGTTAAAGTCCTGTTTTCCACTTCTTCCTGCATTTTCATCTCCTCCTTTCCACAAAATGTGCAGGGGTGGTGCATTTCTTTCTAAGGAGGAACCACCAGCCGCCGGAGAAAATATTTCTTCATCGCTCCATCCCGCGGTTCTTTTTCTTTACCGGCTTCTTGTCCGGCAGATTCCACTCTTTCCGAAACTCTGCCACGCCTTTAGGGTCAAATGCCTTCAACTTTTCCAGATCAAAGGCAACAGCAGAATATTTTCCATAACCGGACTGCACCTGATAGGGAAGCACCTTCCCCAATTTGTTCTCTTTGATGAATCTCAGCAGGTCCTTGCTGATGTCACCGGAAATAAACGCCTCTCCAGGGTCCAGGGAATACCCTGGAAGGTTCACCGTCATATCTGCAAACGGCTCTGCTCCATCTTCTGTATGGGTAATCATGCCGATATAGAGCCGCTGATTATTCGCATACATTCCAAGTTGCAGCGATATGGTTTCTTCCCCGTATTCCCACTTGAAGGGTACTTTCTTTTCCTCATTCATATCGGATTCCTCCTATCGTATCTGTTCTTTGTGGTCATAAAACAAATCTCCATTTCTGACCTTTGCATGGCTGAGAATCTTGATCTGCCCCTTTGCCTGACTGTCCAGAGCTTTTTCATAGCCTATATCTGACAAAAACAGGCGGGTGCGTTCTCCTTTCCAGCCCACCGGGGAGTCATGGGTCAGCACATCAAAAATAATCATGTGCCGCGTGTTCTCCGCAAATCGCTGGAGATCCATGTAGTCATGGCCGTGGTAGTTCTGCGCCCCGGCTTTCTGGCGCATTTCCTCCATCAGCTGACCGATTGTTTTGCCTTCCTGCATAAAACCCACTTCCTTTCTGTTCTTATGAGACCAGCAAGATCATCTCCCGCAGCTGGGCAAAGTAGAGCTTGCCCTGGGGCGTGACCAGCGTGTAGGACCCGGTATGACCGTGGTTGCAGTAGTCTTTGACGCAAAACAGTCCTGCATTTTTCACATTGGCATAAGGCAGCACATTGCCGGATGCCGTGCGGTACACAAACCGCCGTTCTATCAGAAACCGGACAAACCGGCGCTCCGGGACATCCAACTCTTTGGCGGTAGTCCTGAGATTGGTGCTGTGCTTTAAGTCGATGAACAGGTCATAGAAAGCGGCTTTGCCCTCCAGCTGTGCATTTTCCTTACGCAGAGAAATATTTGCTTCACGCTCAGCCAACAGGTCTGAGCAGAGCTTCATCAGAGCTTCCGGGGAAGTGGCTACCTCCCACAGCTTCTCTTTTGTGAGATAGGCTCCGTGCTTGCGAATGGTAGGCAGGACCTCATCGAATACCCACCGTTCAAACTGCTCTGCCGATGGCAATTTGCTATGAACAATCAGGCGGTACAAATCGCCTTCTGGGATAAAAGTCATACTGATTTTGCGGTCAGGGCTTTGTGGGTGAGGTGCGTCGTGTTTCACGACATACCTACAATGGCGGATAATTGCATCGCGGGGATTGCTGTACCCCAGCGCAGCGGCCACATCCGTTCCGCTGAACAAGTATTTGCCGTTTTCCTCAATGACACGGATACTGCCAAACTCCGGGTTTTTGAAAATTTCCATCTGGTTCATGTCGTGCCTCCTTTGGCATGATAAAAGGCGGCCTTTACCAGCCGCCTGCGTGCATATCGTGGTTGACCAATGAAGTGAAGTGATTGTTCATGGTGGTAGGCGCATTGAACAGCACCGCAAGCAGGTACTGCTTCATGTTGCGTACCTGGGTGGTGTTCTTTTGCAGACAGTCCATGACAAACTCGATGTGGGAGCTATCCAACTTCAAAAAGCGGGAACGCACGATCTCGTGAGGGAAGTCTGCCCCAGAGATTCGGGTGGTCTTTCGTTTGGCACAGACCGTTTCTACCAACAGCTCTACGATCTCATTCAGGTCATCCAGGTAGAGAGGATAACGCTGCTTCAAACAGTCATACTCGATATTCTCCAAAATCAACTCCCGATAATTTTCTATCTCTGTGACAGACATCGCATCCCTTCCTTTCCGTTCCGGCGGTATTACCGCCGCTGTTTCCCGGAAGGGAATGGAATCGGTATTTGATCCATGAGTATTTTGTTTTTGGGTATTTGATTTCTTAGTATTTAATTGTGTTGGATTTTCCGGTAACGGATTTACCGCTGACGGGTTTACCGTTATCGGGTTTTCCGACAACGGCTTATCCAACATCGGTTCTCCCTCGATGGGACGCTCAAAAATGGTATACTCATTGGCTGCGAATTTACCAGAAGCATCAGTTGTCTGTCTGCGCCGAATGTATCCGGCTGTTTCAAGCTCATTGACAGCAGAGCGGATTGCATCTTTGCTTTCTCGATTGATATAGCTGAGTCCTGACAGCGTATAATCCCAGTCATCAGGCAGAGATAACATTTGCGACAAGAGACCCTTTGCCTTCAAAGAAAGTCGTTTGTCTTTTAGATGAAAATTGCTCATAACCGTGTAATCGCCAGTGCGTTCTACACGAAAAACAGCCATTTACTTCACTCCTTTCATTTCTCAGGTATGAAAAAAGCCGCAATTCATAAAAGAATTGTGGCAGCGGTTAGGGTCTGTCTGTATCTTTTTTCTTGCGTCGGTAGGGGCGTTTTGGCATTGGTGGTTTATCAAACAGATCCCTTTCCTGAGAAAATGGTAAGGTTTGAAAAACACGGTCAATCTCGGTGGATTCCATATCACGCTGTGAGCGGCAATCTTCTTGAATAGCTTCTCGGATTTCTCTTACAGTACACATATTCATTCCTTTCCTTTCGTTGTATCGGTTATGAACGACGGTGTTTTTTAGGCTTGAAGTCGAGGATATGCCCCTCAATAACATGAGCATATCTCTTAATTTTGATTTCTCGACGCTGCTGGCTTTGCAGAGCTGACTGATACCCGTCCTCTGTGAGAAAAAGCCTCATTTCGTCACCAGGTTCTCCATAAGCAGTAGGGCGCAAGACAGTAAACTCAATCATCCAGAAAGTGCTGTCCCAAAATCGCTCCACTGCAAGAATGTTGTGGCCTTTCAGTTCCCTTGCTGCAATATCTTTCATAGGCTCTCCCTTCATCGTTCCTGATCTCGTTGGCGTTTTTTCTGCCATTGTTCCAGCAGTTTAATAATGGTTTCCTGCATTTTGGCCGGTGTATAGCTTTTGGGGAAATACTTTCGCAAGGTATCGCTGCTCAAGGTCACTTTATCCAGATCACCCTTTTTTTCCTCTGACATGATGGCAAGCATCACATCTTCTGACAATTTCCCTTCCTGGCTGAACTTTTTCATTCGCTGAGCCTGAGAGAGAGAAGGGGTAGCCTGCTCATAGTCCATTGTTTCCACCAGCATTTGCTGTTCGTCCGTTTTCAAAAAAGAGAGTTCATAGGCTGGGTTAAATGCGATTTTCTTTTCATCCACCATATCCAAAAGCTCTGGAATCAGTTCAGTCAAACGAACATATCGCATTACCTGGATACCGCTTCGTTCACCGGCTTCTTTTGCCACCTGGTCTCTGGCGCTCAACTTCTGTTCAACTTGAACAGAAGTCAGGTCTGTTCTTGCTCCTTGATGTTTAATGGCTTCCAGCTTCATTTTGTAGGCAAAAGCCCTTTCACTGGGGAGCAGATTTTCTCGCTGCAAATTGCTGTCAACCATAATAATTGTGGCAGCATCGTCATCCAAGTCGCGCACAATGACAGGCATGGTTTCTTTTCCGGCCAATTCGCTGGCTCTGCGGCGTCTGTGACCGGCTACCAGCTCATAACCGCCATCAGGCAGTGGTCTGGCAATCGCAGGAACCAAAACTCCATACTTTTTGATGCTGTCTGCGGTTTCTATCATTGCATCATCATCCTTGACCTTGAAGGGGTGATCCTTGAACGGATGCAGTTCAGATAGGGGAATTTCCTGAATTTTTTCCAGTTGCTCGTCTTGCCGACTTTCTTCAGTAGAAAACAGGTCATCTACTGAGGCCAGCTCTATTTTTTTCGCGCTGCTTTTCAAGTTTCAATACCTCCTTCGTCAGATTTTTGTAGCCCTCAGCCACTTTGCCATTAGGATCATGGGCATAAATGCTTTTTCCTTCAGCACTGATTTCTTTAGCCCTGACAGAATGAGGAATTTCTGATGTAAACACCTTGATCTTACTGCCATAGGTTTCGCGCAGAAGAGCGGAGATTTCTTTGGCAAAATTGGTTCGGCTGTCTACCATCGTCAGCAGAATCCCATCAATTTGCAGCTTGGGATTGATTTGTCTGCGAACCTTATTGATAGTTTGCAAAAGCTGCTCCAAACCTTTAGCTGGAAGATACTCTGCCTGGACGGGGATTATAACCCTATTAGCGGCAGCCAGTGCATTGACCGTAAGCATACCCAGGGAGGGCTGGCAATCAATAAGGATATGGGAGTATTGCCCCTTCAGCGTGTCCAGATATTGTCGCAGAATGGTTTCTCGGCTCATAGCGTTTACCAGAGATACCTCCATACCAGATAGCTGGATGTCCGCAGGCATCAGGTCTACGCCCTCAGGGTGGTGCAGGATACCCTCGCCGGGACGAATTGGTTCATCCATCAAAATACGGCCCATAGCGTCTGACAGTGTAAAGGGCAGCTTATCAGGCTGAGGATTGCCCAAGCTGATGGTCAGGCTTCCCTGTGGGTCTCCGTCAATCAGAAGGACTTTCTTCCCGGACTGCGCCAGACCAATTCCAAGATTGGCACAAGTGGTTGTTTTGCCGACACCACCTTTTTGGTTGGCTATGGCAATAATCTGTGTATTCATAATTTCACCTCATTTCTTTCTAAGTTTAGATATGAAAAAAAGTGCCTGCTTTACCTTTCCTGAGAAAGATAAAACAGGCACTTTCACTGGCTCAATACCTCTTGTAATGAACCTCTATGTATGGTAAACTATGTCCACGATACCATGAATATAATTAAGTCTCGACGGGAATTGAACTTTTGGCTAACGCCAAATTTCGCGCCTTTGCAAACAGAGTGCAAACAATAGGGGGCTAAAATCCTTTGTTTTTGCTTGATTTTGCTTGTACAAGGTTTATAGAGAACATGGAGAAAAGCCTTGATATAACTGCATTTTCTTTATCCCCGTTGATAGGGAATATATGCACTGGGTCCATCTCCTAAGCGAAAGGCCGGCGGTTCGAATCCGCCTGAGGACACTATTTCAAAAAATTGCGAAGGTCATTTTTCCATGTGAAAGACGATCTTCGCATTTTTCATTTTGAACCTATCACCAAAATTAGCCAGCTAATGCCATTAGCAGAATTTTCAGCTCCAGCTAATAAAATCGGCTTTCCAGCTAATGAAGCCTCATAAAGCGCCTTTTGAACCCTGTTTTCTGGCTCTCTGCTAAGATTGGTAAACGCTTTCCTGTAAATCCATGTAAATACAAGATAATCTGTGTGAATCTATTTTCCACCTTTCTGCTGGAAGCCGTGCAAAACACTTTTCTCCATACATAGCGCGTTCACTCGCTGTTCTCTCGGAACAGAAAGAGGAACGCGCTTTTTTGTTTTCGGGCCGAACTTCCCGAATCCACCAAAGGAGGGTTTACCGATGAAAAAAGTTCTGACCGTCACGATGGACGGTATCCGCTACCATGCTTCCCGCCCGGCAGATTGCCGGCACTGCTTCTTCTGGAAGAATCGAAAGAAGGGCTGCGTTCTCGGCAAAGAGAACTGCTACTACCTGATCGAGCCGCCCAAAGGCCCCAGCAAGTGCGAAGGGTGCCCCTACAAGCGGGCAAAGCCCTGTGTGCTGGTTCCCTGCTACAAAGACCTGATGGCACCGCTGGAGAAACGAGGTGATGCCAAGTGAGCCACAAGCGAAACGAAGCTCTGCGCCATGTTCAGCACTCCATGCACCATGTGATCGCCGCTGGCGAAGGTTCCGACCGTGCCCCGGACAGTTGCAAGCTGTACCCGTACTATCGACCCGATTTCAAGTTCCGCACCTGCCTGTATGCCCACTGCCCTTATAAGAAGCAGGTCAATGTATTCCGTTCCACACCTGAAAAATGGGATATTCCCTATGCGGAATCATCGACACCATCCTTGCAGAAAAGCCGGGAGATTACGAAACGTTTCTGCAAAAACTGGAGCAGCAGGGCTACGAGGTGAAGCGTGGCAAGTACACGTCGGTGAAGGGCAAGGGGCAGAAACGGTTTATCCGTTTCCGCACTCTGGGCACCGGCTACGGCGAGGACGAAATCAAGGCGGTGCTGGAGGGAAAGGCAGAACACCTCCCACATCAGAAGCAGCCGCCCAAAGAACAGCCCTTCCAGTTGCTGGTGGACATTCAGGGAAAAATGGCAGCGGGCAAAAGTGTCGGCTACAAAAAGTGGGCAACGAGGTTCAACCTGAAAGAGATGTCCAAGACGCTGCTGTTTTTGCAGGAGCAGAAGATCAGCAGTGCCGACGAACTG